>OLNE01000158.1_pt1 | contig 73729 bp, 79 predicted proteins | sample 1672431 | NCBI WGS metagenome assembly OLNE01 (sample SAMEA3136685, study PRJEB25190) | human gut metagenome | reverse complement strand
TCACCCCACCTGTTAGACATTATATCATACTGTCTAACAAATGGGGTGCAGTTCAAAAATCTGCGCCGTTCCTTTAAATTGAGAGCCAAGGAGGCGGTCTTTATGAAAATTCTGGCGTTTACGGGCGCGGGCATCAGCAAGCAGAGCAACATTCCGACATTTATGGAGCGACCCGACGTGCGCGAAAAGCTGTTCCGCACGTTCGCAGAGCATCACCACGAGGCGTATAACGAGGTCATTCGCGAATTGAAAGCGAATATGAACGGCGCGGAGCCGAACGACGCGCATTTTGCACTGGCGGAATACAAGGTGCCGGTCATCACGATGAACATTGACGGGCTGCATAAAAAAGCGGGCAGCGACGCACTGGAGCTGCACGGCGGCCTGCCGGAGGACGACGAAATGGACAAGGCGTGGGCGCTTCATAATAAGCCCGTGCTGTACGGTGACCCCGCGCCGAACTATGCGAAAGCATACGAAAGGACGGCCGAATTAAAGCCCGGCGACGTGTTCCTTGTCATCGGCTGTTCGTACCACACCGCCATCGCGTGCGACCTGCGGGACGTAGCAAAGCACGCCGGTGCAAAGGTCATTGAGATTCAGGAAGACGCCGCGCATAATGTACGGAAAGTGTTGGAAGAATTGACAAGAAAGAACTGACAAGAAAGAACTGAACAGAGATAGAAAAAGCGCGTAGGCTGTGAAACCTGCGCGCTGCTTTTATCTGTCGAAATAAACGGTTCAAATTTGTGCCGTGCGCTTCTCTGCCTGTCGTTTTTGAATCGCCTTGGCGGCAAAGTAGGTGAGGAGGGCGGCGAGGGTGCCGAGGAGGATGCCGGCGAGGACATCGGTAGGGTAGTGGACAAAAAGAAAAATGCGGGAGAACGCGATGAGCACTGCCGGAATGTACGCGAGCCAGCCGACTTTTTTGTGGCGGAGCGTCAAAATAAGCGCTGCGGCAAAGCTTGACGATGTGTGGCCCGAGGGGAACGAATAGGACGTGGGGCGCGCGATGAGCATCGGAAAATTCGTGAACACGTTGCACGGGCGTAGGCGGCAGATGATGTTTTTCAGCGTCAGCTCGCCGAAAAGCAGCGTGACCGTCATGGCGATAAGCACCAAACCACCGGTGCGGCGCGTTTTTTTAAAGCAGAGCAAAACGAGCGAAAGGACGATCCACCCAATGCCCGCTTCGCCGAGCGATGTGATGATGGGGAAGACCGTATCGGTCACGGTGTTATGAAAGTGCGTCTGTATAAAGGCCATGACGGCGGCGTCAAGCGACGGGATGCCGGGAAAACTCATCTTAGTAAACCTCCAATGCTTTGATTGAGTTATAGTATACTGCAATTTTTCTAAAAATGCCAGTGGATTTCTATGAAAGAATTCTTTCAAAATTCTAAACGGACGCGCCCGCGCATAGAATTACCGGAAAAGGGGGCAGGAAAATGTCAAAACCCATAGCGGAAGCAAAATTCTATGCCATGACGGCGGAGGCGGCTGTGAAAACCCTTCAAAGCGACGCGGGGCGTGGACTGAGCGGATCCGAAGCGAAAAAGCGGCTCGGCGTTTACGGTGAAAATCGGCTGCAAAAGGGGAAGAAAACGAGCTTTGCAAAGAAATTTATGCTGCAGTTCGGCGATTTTATGGTGCTCATTCTGCTCATCGCGTCGGCAGTGTCATTTGCCGTCTCGTGCATGCAGGGGGAAGCGAATCTGGCCGACCCGCTGCTGATTTTGGGCATCGTCATTGCGAACGCGTTTGTCGGCACGGTGCAGGAGGCGAAGGCAGAACGCGCGTTGGAAGCGTTGCGCACGCTTTCTGCGCCGCACGCCGATGTGCTGCGGGACGGCAAACGCGCGGTCATTTCCGCCGAAGCGCTCGTGCCGGGGGACGTCGTATATATCCGCGCGGGAGACGTAGTGCCCGCCGACCTGCGGCTTTTGGAGAGCGTGCATCTGCAGGCCGAGGAAAGCGCGCTGACGGGGGAATCCGTGCCGAGCGGCAAGAGTGCGAATGCGGTATGTGACGAAACGTGCGGCGCGGCGGAGCGCAAAAACATGCTGTTTTCCGGCACGGGCATCTCTGCCGGACAGGGCGTGGGCATTGTGACCGCAACGGGCATGCAAACCGAAATGGGTCGCATTGCGGCGATGCTCGGCGACGAAGAAACACCCGACACGCCGTTAAAGCTGCGGCTGCGGCGCACGGGCAAGCTCATCGGGCTTTTGGTGCTTGGGATATGTGCGGCGATTTTTTTGATCGGGCTTATCCAAAAGGCAGAACCGCTTGAAATGTTCATGATCTCCATCAGCCTTGCAGTGGCGGCGATACCCGAGGGCCTGCCTGCCGTGGTGACGATCGTCTTGGCGCTCGGCGTGCGGCGCATGGCGGCAAAACGAGCTATCATCCGGCATTTGCCTGCCGTGGAGACGCTTGGCAGCTGCGAGGTCATTTGCTCCGACAAGACCGGCACGCTGACGCAGAACAAAATGACGGTAGTGCGCTGCGCGGGTGCGGCGGGCGAGCTGAACGGACAGGATAGAGACGCTTTGTTATCTGCGGCGGCGCTGTGCACGAGCGTGGAGGGCAGCGACGAGAAGCTGCTCGGTGACCCGACCGAAACGGCGATTGTCGCGGCGGTATCGGACTGGGAGCGTCTGCAAAAGCAGCGCGTGAAAGCGGCTGAGGTGCCGTTTACGGCAGAACGCCGCCGTATGACAGTCGTACTGCGAACGGAGGGCGGATACAGGGTTATCACAAAGGGCGCGCCGGAGGCGATTTTACCGCGCTGCACGTATGTGCTTTTAAACGGGAAGAACGTTACGTTAACACCCGAGATGCGGGCGGCACTGAGTGCAAAAAACCACGACATGGCAAACGACGCGCTGCGTGTTCTGGCGGCAGCGGAAAAGCGCACGGAAGCTTGCCCCGAGACGGACGATGCGGCGGAAAGCGGGTTGTGCTTTTTGGGACTTATCGGGCTGGAGGATCCCCCGCGCCCGGAGGCGGCGGAGGCGGTTTCCGAGTGCAAGCGTGCGGGCATTCGCCCCGTGATGATCACCGGCGACCAACCCGCTACGGCCTCAGCCATTGCCGGGCGGCTCGGCATTGAAAATAAAGCTGTGATGACGGGTGCGGAGCTGGAAAGCCTTTCGGACGACGCGCTTTTGCAGACGGTGCAGACGTGTTCCGTGTACGCGCGGGTCTCTCCGGCGCACAAAATGCGCATTATCAAGGCGTTTCGCAGGCTGAAGCTCGTCACGGCGATGACGGGCGACGGTGTGAACGACGCGCCTGCCCTGAAAGCGGCGGACATCGGCTGCGCGATGGGCAAAAACGGCACGGAGGTCGCGAAAAACGCCGCCGACATGGTATTGACGGACGACAACTTTGCGACGATTGTTTCCGCCGTGCGGGAGGGGCGGACGGTATACGGCAACATCCGCAAGACCATCCATTTTTTGATGTCGTGCAACATCGGCGAGATCTTGGTGGTGCTTGTGTCGTTTTTGCTGCGCACGCCGACGCCGCTTTTGCCGGCGCAATTGTTATGGGTGAACCTTGTGACGGACTCTTTGCCTGCGCTGGCACTGGGCAGTGACCCGCCGCAGGGCGACGTGATGCGCCGCCCGCCTACCGCGAGGGACAGCAGTGCGTTTTCAAACGGGCTCGGTTTTGCGATGGCGGCGGAGGGGATGATGATCGGCGCGCTGGCGCTTTTGGCGTTCACGGTGGGACGCGTGTTTTTTGACGCCGATCCCATGCAGCCCGCCGTGGGGCGCACGATGGCGTTTGCGGTCCTAAGCCTTTCGCAGCTCGTGCACAGCTATAATATGCGCAGTACGGGGCCGGTTTTGGGACGCGGCATGTTCAAAAACCGGGGTCTGAATATATCGTTTTTGATTTGCTCGGCATGGATGGCGGGCGTGGTCGTGTTTCCGCAAGCGGCGGCGCTGTTCGGCTCCGTACCGCTGACCTTGACACAGTGGGGCATCGTGGCAATCCTTGCTTTGCTGCCTCTGCCGATCTGCGAAATGCAGAAAAGGATACTTTCTCGCACGGCAAAAGTGAAAAATATGACTTCCGGTGTGAAAAAGCGAGTCTTTTTCAACAAATAGCCTGTTACTTTTTTAATTTTTAGCCGTCATATTGACTTCCTTTTCTTTTTTCAGCTATAATAAGGAAAAATAGCCCACACTGATGTGCAGGCCATGGGGTCTGCGAAAATGAAAGGGGTCGATATAGATGAGAAAAACCAAGATCGTATGTACGCTGGGTCCTTCTACCGATGACGAAGCTGTGCTGCGCGAGCTGATTTTGAGCGGTATGAACGTGGCGCGCCTGAATATGTCGCACGGCACGCATGAGGAGCACAAGCGCCGCGCCGATATGGTGAAAAAGCTGCGAAAAGAGCTTGACGTGCCGGTCGCCATTCTGCTCGACACGAAGGGCCCGGAGATCCGCACGGGGAAGTTTGCCGAAAAGGTGATGCTGACCCACGGGCAGAAGTACACACTGACGACGAACGAGCGCCCCGGCGACGCGGAAGGCTGCTCTATCACGTTTAAGGACCTGCCGAAGGACGTACACCGCGGCTCGCATATCCTCATCGACGACGGCCTCATTGAAATGGTCGTGGAAAAGGTGACAGACACGGACATTGAGTGTCGCCTTTTGAATGACGGCCCCATCACGTCTTATAAGGGCATCAATGTGCCGGGCGTGACGCTTTCCATGCCGTATATCAGCGAAAAAGACCGCGCAGATCTTGAATTCTGCGTGAAGGAAGATTTTGAGTTTATCGCCGCCTCGTTCACGCGCTCGGCAGAGGATATTGTGATGATCCGCAACGAGCTTGAAAAAAACAACTGCCGCGACATTCGCATCATCGCGAAGATTGAGAACACGGACGGCGTGGAGAACATCGACGACATCATCCGCGTTTCGGACGGCATTATGGTGGCGCGCGGTGACCTTGGCGTCGAGATCCCGATGGAGGAAATCCCGGTGCTGCAAAAGCAGCTCATTCACAAAGCGTATGTCGCCGGCAAGCAGGTCATTACGGCGACGCAGATGCTCGACTCCATGATCAAGAATCCGCGCCCGACGCGTGCGGAGGCGACCGACGTGGCGAACGCGATCTACGACGGCACGAGCGCCATTATGCTGAGCGGCGAGACGGCCGCAGGCGCGTACCCGGTGGAGGCCGTGCGCACGATGGTCCGCATTGCGGAGCGCACCGAAAACGACATCGACTACGTGCGCCAGCTGGAGCAGTGGGATGTGCCGGTGCAAAAGGACGTGACCTCTGCCATTTCGCACGCAACGTGCACGACGGCGCACGACCTCGGTGCGGTGGCCATCATGACCGTATCGAAAACAGGCTTTACGGCGCGCATGATTTCGAAATTCCGCCCGGCGTGCCCAATCATCAGCGGCACGACCGACCGCAAGGTACTGAACCAGATGGGCCTTTCCTGGGGCGTAATCCCCGTGATGCTGGAGGAAAAGACCAGCACCGACGAGCTGTTTGAGCACATTGTTGCAGTTGCGGAGGAGCACGGACTTGTGCAGGCGGGCGACATTGCCGTTATCACGGCGGGTATCCCGCTGGGCATTTCCGGCACGACGAACATGCTGAAGGTACACCTTGTGGGCGACGTGCTTGTCTCCGGCACCGTTGTGAACGAGCTGAGTACCTGCGGCCCGCTGTGCGTGTGCAAAACGGAGGAGGAAGCGCTGCAGAAGTTCCGCAGGGGCGATATTCTGGTGCTGCCGAAGACCACGAACGCAACGATGCCGCTGATCCGTCAGGCTTCGGGTATTGTGACGGAAATGGACGGCGTGAACTCTCACGCAGCCATCGCCGCCATGGCGCTGGATAAACCGGCCATCGTCGGCGCGGCGCACGCGACCGACCTGCTGCGCTCCGGTACAACCGTGAAGCTGGACGGCATTAGAGGTGCGATCTTCAGCGTAAGTGCACCGAGCACGGAAAAGTAAACTGAATAGCAACGCCGCACTCACGCAGGAAAGCGTGGGTGCGGCGCTTTAAATAGGCGGCCTTTTGACCGCCTATCAGGAAACCCATGCAACTGGGTTTCCTGCGGAGCGAACGTCCACTGGAAGTTCGCTCCTACCTTCCTGGTTTTAGGTTAGGCAAATGGGTTTCGCGCTCTGCGGAGCGCGCCTCAGAGCTTTGTCCCGAGACCCCACCAACTTTTTGAAAAAAGTTGGATCAAAAACTTTATTTGTCGCTTCGCTGTGCGTTATTTCACCGCTTTTATAATCGAACAATCGTTACCGTTTTCCACCGTGACGGTGAAGCCGACTTCTTTTAACAGTGCAGCTTCGTGTTCTTTTGTCAGCGGGATGTCGAAGTGGACGAATGCGTCGTCGGGAATGCTTTCTTTGCGGCGTTTGCGGCTCCACGTTTCGCGCAGCAGGTTTTCTTCTTCGTCACAGCAGGCGAAGTAATCGCCGTTTACAAACATGCCGCCGGGCGTGAGACAGTCATAGATGCGTTTGAAGAGCTGGCGCTTTTTCTCCGGCAGAAAGTGGTGCAGCGATTCAAACGAGATGACAGCGTCGAACGCACCGGGGAACGGCACGGCAAAGTAGCTGCCGCACAGCAGCGTGAGGTCCTTATCCCCATGCTTTTTCATGAGGGCGTCGAGCATATCGGGCGAAAGGTCAATGCCGATGACGGAAATATCCGTGCGCAAATTGTAGAGCGCGTCGAGCTCCAATCCTGTGCCGCAGCCGAGGTCTAAAATGCGCTTGGCGCTTTGCGGCACGGCGCGTGCGAACTGCTTGTAGTCTTCGCCCCAGAATTTTGTCATGCGTGCTTCGTATTCCGGCAGGCGCTTGCGGAAAAACGCGCCCATTTCTTCAAGCGGGGCGCTTTCGAGCTCGCGGAGCCAATTTTTTAAGTCTTCCAAATATTTTTCTTTGTTTTGTGCATTGATGACCATGTTTTTTCTCCAAATTCTTTAAATGAGAACACTGCGTTATTTTGCGCAGAATTTGCGGATGGCGCCGCGCAGCAACTGCCGCAGCTCATTTTCCTCCGCAATAAGTGAACCCGCGTACAGCGCTTCGGCGATGCCGAATGTATAAAATCGCACGTCGCGATAAACGGCTTCGGCTTCCTTTACGGTGAGCCCGTACTGCACCGCCGTGCAGTCGATGGCCTCGCGGTTCCACGGGCTCGAGATGATCTGCGGCACGGTGCGGCTGCCGTATTCGTTCGATAAAAACAGGACGCCGAACAGATTGCGTCTGTCGCGGGCGAGCAGAATGTGCGCAAGGCTGATCGTGAACAGGTAGTCCGATTTATCGAGGTACTGCGCGACGAAGGATTGATATGTGCCGTCTAAATATTCGATGACGGCGCGGCGGAAAGTTTCCATGCTGCTGAAGTTGCGGAAAACGGGCTGCACGGAGCAATTGAGTTTAGCGGCGACACTGCGGACATTGAGTGCATCTGCGCCTTTTTCCAGTGTGATGGCGGCGCCTGCCTCAAGCAGCATTTCCGCCGTGATGCGCGGTGTTCTTGCCATAGTTTCCTCCCGGGTGTGGTTCAGCTGATGAGGATAAAATATCGAATGTTATTTCATTTGTCAAGTGCAAATTTGAAATAAAACGGAATTTATTTGAAATGGGGATATATTGCAAAGTTTTGCGGCGCATGATACAATGAATTGAAGAAAACCATCGGGAGGGTGTTCTATGAATTTTCGGGAAACGTTAAAATCGATCGGGATCATCCCCGTTATTCAGATCAACGATGCGGAAAAAGCAGTGCCGCTGGCGCTGGCGCTGAAAAAAGGCGGGCTGCCCGCGGCGGAGGTGACATTCCGCACAGACGCGGCGGAGGAAGCCATTCGCCGTATTAAGATAGAGGTGCCGGACGTGTGCGTATGCGCCGGTACGGTATTGAACGTAAAGACCGCAGAGCGCGCCGTGAAGGCGGGCGCTTCCGCGATTATCAGTCCGGGCACGAATCCGGAGGTCGTGCGCTGGTGCATTGCGCACCGTGTGCCGGTCATCCCCGGTTGCGCGACACCGACGGAGGTGGAAGCCTGCATGCGCATGGGACTCGATTTTGTGAAGCTGTTCCCGGCGGAGGTTGTGGGCGGCGTGAAAATGCTGAAGGCCCTCGGCGGTCCTTACGGCAATATGAAATTCATGCCCACCGGCGGTATCAGCGCGCAGAACGCGGCGGAGTACCTTGCGCTGCCGAACGTGCTGTGCTGCGGCGGCAGCTGGATGGTGCCGGGGGGGCTGCTGGACGCCGGAGATTTTGACGCCATTGAGGCGCTGGCACGCGAAGCGGCGCAGATTGTAAAGAAATGATTTTGTAAAACGAAAAACAGGACAAAGCGCATCTGAAAACGCTTTGTCCTGTCTTCTTCATTTATGGGTGCGGTGTGGGCAAATTCCCAGCGTGTCGCGCCCGTATAAACTCCCCGTTGTCCTTCATCCCTTTTGGATCGGACACTTTCGTCACTTTCTGACAAAAGGTATCTTATCACATTCGCTTCCGTTTGTAAAGCCCCTTTTTAAACATTTTGCAAAAAAGCAGCAGAAAAGTTTTTGCGAGATTTAGGAAATTTTAAAGGGCGTTGTCTGTACATTTCAAAAAGAGGCTCAATGTTTGAATTTCAAAGCCTGACGCGTCAGAGAGAAGATACCGGTCATGTATTCCTCGTGGATGTCCGCCTGCATACGGAAAACGGGCATGTGGTTTTCCGGGATGCTCTGCTTGCAGTAATCGATGATGTCTTTTTCGCGCACGTTTAAGGTGGCAGAGCCGGTGAGGAAGAGGATGTCCGGGTTCAAAAGTGCAATGGTGCACACGGCGGCGGTCTGCATCAGCGGTACGATATTCTCGCCGTGAATCATGCGCGAGACGGTCTCGACTTTTGTAGCGGTGGAGTTGATGAGCGGCAGACTGATGAGCTCGCCCGCATATTTTGTACTGCCGACGATGATGTGTCCGTCCACCACGGTGCCCGCACCGGCGCTGCGGTGGCTCGGCCAGTAGAGAACGGAAAGGGAGTACGGGTGGTCGCAAGGGTTGCGCACGTAAAAGCCGTAGGACGTGAAGTGCATGTCGTTTTCCGTGATGACCGTGATGCCGAGCTGTTCTTCGAGTACCTTTTTCGGGTTGAAGCCGTTTAACGCCGGGAACGCAAGCGATTCAATGGCGCCTTCGCGGTCGGTGACGCCGGAAATGCCGATGCCGACTGCGCGGATGAGCGGATCTGCCTGCACCATCTGTGTGATGAACAGCGTGAGGTCCTCCGGCAGAATGTCGTCGAGCGGGCAGAATTTTTCCTGCAAGCTGTTTCCCTTTAAATCGCACACGCGCAGGGCGATGCCGCTTCTTTCCGCGTCGTTATTAGCGGTATACAGACACAAAATGTGCGCGTAGTTTGGGTTGATGGAAAAGCGGCGCGCGGGACGGCCGCCGTTCGATGCGGCAAAGGCGAGCTCCAGCACCTGTCCGTCGTCGATCATCTCGCCGAGGAGTGCCGTACAGGCCGCAAGGCTTAACCTGCATTGCTCGGCAAGCTCTTTTTTTGTGGCGAAATCCTTGTGGTACAGCGCGCTGCGCAGAGCGGCGAGGTTGTTCTGTTTTAAAGCGGCAGCGCCGCCGTGTTCTGTCATAATCGATTTCCTTCATTTCTGTTTCGGGCCGAGCCCGCATATTTTCAATACGAGCCTATATTAGCATATAAAATGCACGATGGCAATGGATTTATGTTCCGATAAAAATAAGTTCCGGGAATTCATGGATTTTTCATAGACAATGCGCGAAAACTGTGCTATACTCTAAATTACTAATGTAACGGAGTGATCATAACTTGGAGCAGAAAGCTTTTGAACTGATACAGGAAAAATTGCAGGCAGCGTTAAATGAGCAGGGCTTTGGCGAAGCTGTGGCGCTGGAGACCGACAACGGCCGCGGCGTAATGTTTACGACGGGCGAAGTGGCCTACGGCCTTTTTTATGAGACGAAGCAGCGGCGCTTTGTGCTGCGCAGCGCGACGATGAAGACCCCGAAGGAGCCGGGCGACTGGCGTCAGCTTTCCATGTGGCTGTTCGATGAAGGTGAAAACACCATGCAGGACGCGGAGAGCATCGCGAACGACTTTCTTGAGCTCGTGCAGGGCTCTAAGCGCCGCGAGCTCGTGCAGACCGCGAAGAAGCGCCGCAAGAAGGACGAAGAGAACAACGCGGATCCGCAGTTCTTTCTCAACCGCTTGGTGCCGGTGTTCCCGGAGCTGCGCGACGAAATGAACGCGGAACGCATCGTGTACGGTCAGGTGCGCACGGCACTGTTTGCTGCCGAGAAGGTTGCGCCGAAGTGCGAGAATCTTGCGAAGAACTATAAGGACAGCGAGCCCATGAAGCGCATGTGCACCATTTTCTGCGACATGTACGCCGCGGGTGATATGGATACCCGTGCAGTCATTCAGTTCGGCGTTCTGAATAATATTAAGGACGAGGCGGCCATCCGGAATATCATCGCGAACTTTACGGACGGCTGCGACCTGCAGAAGGTGTATAAGCACTCCAGAAAACTCATCGGCAAGAACATCAAGCCCGAAAAGGAAAAGAAGAAGGGCAAAAAGGTGGAAGCACGCCTGAGCAACTGAAAAACCGCATAAAATCTCAAAATAGCTCTTGACAGCGGCGTATATCCTATGCTATTATAGGTATACCTCAAGTTGGGGGCTATTTTTTTGCGCCCAAATTTTGAGGGAGGCTGGGAGAACATCCCAAATTTTTTCCGTAAAACGGGAGGTGCCGTCATGAGAGTAAAGGTCGTTTTAGCTTGCACTGAATGCAAACAGCGCAACTACAACACAAAGAAGAACAAGAAGAATGATCCCGACAGACTTGAGATGAACAAGTACTGCAGATTCTGCAAGAAGCACACGCTCCACAGAGAGACGAAGTAAAGCGAGGAACGAAGTTATGGCCGAAAAAGCAAAAAAAGAAAACGGCTTTGTTCGCTTTACGAAGAAAGCGGGAAAGTTTTTCCGCGACTGCAAGGGCGAGATCAAAAAGATCGTTTGGCCTACGCCGAAGAACGTTTTCAAAAATGTGGGTGTCGTTCTTGCGACGATCATCCTGCTTGGTCTCTTCATTTTCCTGCTGGATACCGTCTTCATGAATTTGCTGGGTCTCGTCATGCAAGTGGCGAAATAAGCAGCGCGAATGATCGCGCGTTTATTTGAGAAGCGGAGGAATCGAAATGTCGGACGAAGCAAAATGGTATGTGGTTCATACCTATTCCGGGTATGAGAACAAGGTTGCGTCAAATCTGGAGAAGACGGTGGAAAACCACTCTTTACAGAATTTGATTTTTGAGATTCGCGTACCCACCGAAAAGGTCACAGAAGTTGCCGCAAACGGCAAGACCAAGGAAGTGGAACGCAAGATTTTTCCGGGTTACGTCATTGTAAAGATGATCCTCACGGATGAATCGTGGTACGCGGTTCGCAATATCCGCGGCTGCACGGGCTTCGTCGGCCCGTCTTCCAAGCCTATTCCGCTCACGGATGAAGAAGTGGAGCGACTCGGCGTGGAGACGAGGAATGTCGAAGTCTCCTACAATGTCGGTGACAGCGTCCAGATTACCGACGGCCCGCTTGAGGGCTTTATCGGAACAGTGGAAGAGATTGATGTGGACAAGAACCACATTCGCGTCATGGTTTCGATGTTCGGACGTGAAACCCCGGTTGACCTGGAACTTGACCAGGCGGAACCGGTGGAATAACACACGGTAAATTGCGGTAATCCGCTTTTTATTGAGGGGGATACGTCCCCCTGTGGGAGGAACGCCTGAATTTTCACGGACGTTCCGCCATCAACCACGAATTTTGGAGGTGCAAACAAATGGCTCAGAAGGTTACGGGCTTTATTAAGCTCCAGATACCTGCCGGTAAAGCTACCCCGGCACCACCGGTTGGTCCGGCTCTCGGTCAGCACGGTGTTAACATCATGGCATTTACAAAGGAATTTAACGAGCGCACCAAGGGCGACGCTGGTCTTATCATCCCGGTCGTCATCACAGTATACGCAGACCGTTCCTTTACCTTTGTAACAAAGACGCCGCCTGCAGCAGTTCTTATTAAGAAGGCTTGCGGCATCGAAACAGCTTCGGGCACACCGAACAAGACAAAGGTCGCAAAGATTACCCGCGAGCAGGTAAAGAAGATCGCCGAGCAGAAAATGCCTGATCTCAACGCTGCATCCATCGAGAGTGCTATGAGCATGATCGCCGGTACTGCACGCAGCATGGGCATCGAAGTAGTCGATTGATTTGATTTTACCCGGGTGGGAGGAAACTCTCTGAGAATCCGATATCTACCACTTTAGGAGGAACATGAATGAAACACGGTAAAAAGTATGTCGATGGCGCAAAGCTCATCGAGCGCAGCCGCCTTTATGATACGCAGGAAGCGCTTGACCTCTGTGTCAAGACTGGTACAGCAAAGTTCGACGAAACCGTTGAAGTCCACGTAAAGCTGGGCGTTGACGGCCGTCATGCAGACCAGCAGGTCCGCGGTGCTATCGTCCTGCCGCACGGCACGGGCAAGACCGTTCGCGTGCTCGCAATCTGCAAGCCGGAGAAGGAAGACGAGGCTCGTGCAGCCGGTGCTGAATTCGTCGGCGGCAATGATATGATCCAGAAGATCCAGTCCGAAGGCTGGATGGATTTTGACGTCCTCATCACGACCCCGGATATGATGGGTATGGTTGGCCGTCTCGGTAAGATCCTTGGCCCGCGCGGCCTCATGCCGAACCCGAAGGCCGGCACCGTTGCTCCGGACATTGCACGTGCAATCACCGAAGCGAAGGCCGGTAAGATCGAGTATCGTCTCGACAAGACCAACATCATCCACTGCCCGATCGGCAAGGTTTCCTTCGGCACAGAGAAGCTGACGGAAAACTTCAACACGCTGTTGGAAGCCATCAACAAGGCAAAGCCGGCTGCTGCAAAGGGCCAGTACATCCGTTCCTGCGTTGTTGCTGCAACGATGGGCCCGGGCGTGAAGATCAACCCGAACAAGGTTGGCTAAGATTCGGCTGAATCTTAAATTTAAGGCTTGACAGAGTTCTTCTGCCATGCTATAATTACAAAGCTGTTTACCTAAGACAGCAGGTGCACCGGTTTTCCGGGCTGAAAGGTTTTACCGCCTGCCGAGGGAGCGGAAAAGTTACTTTGTACTTTTTATGCCTTCCTGCGGTAAGTGGGAAGGCATTTTTAGTTTTCGCACCGAGGAAAATCGTTCATTTTGGCGCTTTTCCAAATCATAACTGAAAGGCGAGGTGAATATTTTGCCCAGTAAAAGCGTTTTGGAAACAAAGCAGGCAATTGTTGCTCAGCTGAAGGATAAGGTCGCTAACAGCGTATCCGGTGTTGTCGTAGACTACAAGGGTATCACTGCAGAGGCCGACACAAAGCTCCGTAAGGAACTGCGTGAAGCCGGCGTTGAGTACACTGTCGTTAAGAATACTCTTCTCAAGCGTGCTATCGAAGGCACCGAGATCGAGGGTATGTCCGAGGTTCTCGAAGGCACAACCGCTCTGGCTGTTTCCCACGAGGATCAGATCGCTCCGGCAAGAATCCTGAACAAGTTTGCAAAGGATTCCGACGGTAAGTTCGTGATTAAGTCCGGCTACATGGACGGTAAGGTCATGTCTCCGGCAGAGATCGCTGCAATCGCAGATCTCCCGAGCAAGGAAGGTCTTGTTCAGATGCTGCTTAGCGTTCTCGTATCCGGCCCGCGTGGTCTTGCTATTGCACTTAGTGAAGTTGCAAAGGCTCAGGAAACTGCATAAGTTTGCAGGATAATTTTCAATTTAAAATTTTAGGAGGATATTACAATGGCTGATATCGCAAAGTTTGTTGAAGAAATCAAGTCCATGACCGTTCTCGAGCTCAACGAGCTGGTCAAGGCTATCGAAGAGGAGTTCGGCGTTTCCGCTGCTGCTCCGGTTATGGTCGCTGGCGCTGGCGCTGCTGCTCCGGCTGCTGAAGAGAAGACCGAGTTCGACGTTGTTCTGAAGTCTGCTGGCGCAAACAAGATCAACGTTATCAAGGTTGTTAAGGAAGCTACCGGCCTGGGCCTGAAGGAAGCTAAGGCTATGGTTGACGAGGCTCCGAAGACCATTAAGGAAGGCGTTTCCAAGGACGACGCTGAGGCTCTTAAGACGAAGCTCACCGAGGCTGGCGCTGAGGTCGAACTGAAGTAATTTAACTTCAGCTGAAGTAATTTTTTACTTCACCTTATAATTGTCTGATTCAAGATCCGCAAATGCAGTTCGCTGTGTTTGCGGATCTTTTTTCTTTTCGGCTATATGGTTTTCTGAAATATAACTTGGCATCTTTATTCACAAAATAGTCATTGCTTTTTTGGTTTTATCGGTCTATAATATGTTCATTCCTTAACAGTTCAAAAATGAACAATTCAGTTTTAAACTGTTTTTTTGGAAATGGACATCGTTGAGAACTTTTGGCGATGTTCAGCAGTAAGCAACAGGAGGTGCGAGGAATGAAGCAAAACGAGCAAGCGTGTACGGCCGTGCCGTTTCACGACGGGCTTGCGGAGCACTTAACGCAGATCGCGCGCATCATCAATACGGAGCTGCGCAAGGTGCTGGCGGATGAAGACCTTTCCGCGGTGGAATCCGGTGTGATCATGTGCCTTTCCACAACAAAGGTCGATACGGCCGGGCGCATTGCGCGGCGCATGGGTGTTTCGCGCTCGTTGATGAGTAAGGCGGTAGACCACCTTGTGCGCGGCGGATGGATTGAAACAAAACCGGACCAAAACGACCGTCGCATGGTACATTTGGTTTTGTTGCCGAAGGCCGAGCCGGCTGTTAAGCGGTGCAGAGAGCTGAAGCATGAATATTATGAAAAAATGTGCGCCGGTGTCAGCCCGGAAGACATGCAGGTCTTCCACCGCGTCATGGAGCAAATACGGCGAAACCTTGAAAACTTTACCGAGACGGGCAGATACCCGGAGATGAGAAAGGAGAAAACCGAATGAAATTGCTGAAAACGTACCTAAAGCCGTTTGCGGCGCTGGTGTTGGCGTGCATTCTGCTGCTTTTCGGGCAGGCGATGTGTGACTTGACATTACCGAACCTGATGAGCGATATTGTGAACACCGGCATTCAGCTTGGCGGCGTGGATGAGGCTGCACCTGCGGTTTTGAACCAACAGGCCGTTGACTTATTGACGCTGTTTATGAACGACGCGGAGGCGGGGACGTTCAAAAACGCCTACACGCCCGTGGAGCACGGCAGCGATGAAGAGACGAAGCTTGCGAAAACCTACGAGAATATCAAGGACATGGATGCGGTCGCTTTAAGCGAAGATGCAGACGTACAGGCGGTGGGCGATGCCTACGGTAAAGCGGCGTATGCGTTCATGACGTTCCTGAAGGATTACGGCGCGCAGACCGGCCAGGCGGTGGACACCGAAAGCGGCGTGCAGGACATGGATATGCGTCAGCTTTATGCTGTTATCCCCATGTTACAGCAGATGCCGAAAGAGACGTTCAGCGAAGCGATTGATTCTGCCGAAAACGCGCAGTCGATGATCGGCTCGCAGGTGGGCGCAACGTTTACAAAGCTGTTCTATAAGGAACTCGGCGTCGATTTGGACGCAAAGCAGGTGCACTACATTGTGATAAAGGGCCTTGAGATGCTCGGCATCGCGCTGCTCGGCGTGCTGGCAGCGGTGCTCGTCGGCTTCTTCGCGTCGCGTATTTCGTCCGGCGTGGCAAAGCAGATGCGCAGCGATGTGTTCCGCAAGGTGGAAAGCTTCTCCAACACGGAGTTCGATAAATTTTCCACCGCATCGCTCATCACGCGCACGACGAACGACGTGACGCAGGTGCAGATGCTTATTTCCATGGGTCTGCGTTTGATGTGCTACGCGCCGATCATGGGCGTGGGCGGCATTATTTTCGCGCTGCAAAAAAGCGTTTCGCTAAGCTGGATCATCGCGCTCGCGGTCATCGTTTTGCTGGGGCTTGTCGTCGTACTTTTAAACGTTGCAATGCCGAAATTCAAGAGCTTGCAGCGTTTGACGGACAGATTAAACCTCGTCAGCCGCGAGAATTTGAGCGGCATGCTCGTGGTACGCGCGTTTACGAATGAGAAATTCGAGGAGGCGCGCTTTGATAAGGCGAATGAAGACCTCACCCGCACAAACCGCTTTACCCAGCGCGTGATGAGCATTACAATGCCGATCATGATGCTCATCATGAATCTAGTCACGCTGCTCATCATGTGGGTGGGTGGGCACGCCATTGCGGAATCCACCATGCAGGTAGGCGACATGATGGCGTATATCCAGTACACAATGCAGATCATCATGTCGTTCCTGATGATTGCGATGATCTTCATTATGGTGCCGCGCGCCATGGTTTCCGCAGACCGTGTGCAGGAGGTGCTGACGACGGAGCTTTCCATTAAAGAGCCGGAAAACCCGGTTACACTCGGTAATGAAAGCGGTGAGCTGCGTTTTGACGACGTTTCCTTCCGTTACGGCAACGCCGAGGAAGATACCTTGAGCCACATTTCGTTTACCGCAAAGCCCGGCCAAACGACGGCGTTTATCGGCGCGACGGGTGCGGGAAAATCGACGCTCATCAACCTCATCCCGCGCTTTTACGATGTCACCGGCGGCGCAGTTTACCTGAACGGCAAGGATATCCGCACGCTTTCGCAAAAGGAACTGCGCGATAACATCGGCTACGTGCCGCAGAAGGCCATGCTGTTCTCCGGCACAATCGATTCCAACATCAAGTACGGCAAGGAAGACGCCGATGTGAACGAGGTGCTGGCAGCGCTCGATTGCGCACAGGCTACGGAATTTGTCAGCGAATTGCCGAACGGCGTGGAAAGCTCCATCGCGCAGGGCGGCAGCAACGTTTCCGGCGGCCAGAAGCAGCGCCTTGCCATTGCCCGTGCGCTCGTGAAAAAAGCGCCGGTATATATTTTCGATGATAGCTTCTCCGCGCTCGATTTCAAAACGGATGCAAAGCTGCGCCGTGCGCTGACGAAATACACGGAAAACGCTGTCGTACTCATCGTCGCGCAGCGCGTTTCCACCATCATGAACGCCGAGCAGATCATTGTGCTGGATGAAGGCAAAATCGTCGGCAAGGGCACGCACAAAGAGCTTTTGAAAACGTGCCCGGAATACCGCGAGATTGCGGAAAGTCAGCTTTCAAAGGAGGAATTGGCATGAGCGAACCGAAAAGAAACGCACCGCGTCCGCACGGGCCCGGCAGAGGCATGATGCCTACCGAAAAAGCCAAGGACTTCAAAGGCAGCTTTAAAAAGCTTATTTCGTATCTTTCCCCGTTTAAGTTTAAAATACTCATCGTCGTCATTTTCGCGGCGCTTTCCACCGTGTTCACGATCGTCGGCCCGAAGATCCTCGCAAAAGCGACCGATGAGCTGACAGCCGGCTTGATGCGCATCATCACCGGCGCTGCGGAGGGCATTGACTTTGGCTATATTGCGAAAGTTTTACTGTTCCTTGTGGGGTTATATGCGTTGAGCGCGCTGTTCTCCTACATTCAGGGCTTTACGATGTCCGGCGTTTCGGCGAAGGTTTCGTACAACATGCGCCGTGCCATTATGGAGAAGATCGACCGCTTGCCCGTCTCGTATTTTCACAAAACGAGTCAGGGTGACGTGCTTTCCCGCATCACGAACGATGTTGATACGCTCAGTCAGAGTCTTAACCAGAGCATCACGCAGCTTATCACGTCTGTGTGCTCCATCATCGGCGTGCTTATTATGATGCTTTCCATCAGCTGGCAGTTGACGCTTGTCGCACTGTGCATCGTCCCGATTTCGTTGCTGCTTGTCGGACGCATTGTGAAATCCTCGCAGAAATATTTCGTCGGCCAGCAGGAATACCTCGGCGCGGTGAACGGCCACGTGGAGGAAATGTACGGCGGGCACGTCGTCGTGAAGGCGTTTAACGGCGAAGCGCGCTCCATGGAGAAATTCGAGTGCGAAAACGAAAAGCTCTATAACGCGGGCTGGAAGTCGGAGTTCCTCTCCGGCCTGATGCAGCCGATCATGGGCTTTGTGGGCAATCTCGGCTACGTTGTGGTGTGCATTTTGGGCGCATCTATGGCGGCAGGCGGCAGCATGACCATCGGCGGCATTCAGGCGTTCATCCAGTATCTGCGCAGTTTCACGCAGCCCATCACCCAGATGGCAAGCATCTCAAGCCAGGTACAGCGCACCATGGCGGCGGCAGAGCGCATTTTCAATTTCCTTGATGAACCCGAGATCGTCGAAAAAACACCGAAATACACCGTGGAAAACAGCAATATCCGCGGCGACATTCGCTTTGACCACGTTTGCTTCGGCTACGAAGACACCGACGAGACTGTCATCCACGATTTCTCTGCCGATGTGAAAGCAGGCCAGAAGATCGCTATTGTCGGCCCGACGGGTGCAGGCAAAACGACTATGGTAAAGCTTCTTATGCGCTTCCACGACCTTAAATCCGGCAGGATCTGCCTTGACGGCAAGGACATCACGGAGTTTGCCCGCGGCGACCTCAGAAAAGAATTCGGCATGGTTCTGCAGGACACGTGGCTTTACAGCGGCACCATCATGGAGAACATCCGTTACGGCCGCTTGGACGCGACGGACGAGGAGGTCATTCAGGCGGCAAAAGCGGCGCAGGTTGACCACTTTGTGCGCACACTGCCGGACGGCTACAACACGATCCTCAATGAAGAAGCGACGAATGTCTCGCAGGGACAGAAGCAGCTGCTCACCATCGCCCGTGCGATTTTGTCCGACAGCCGCATCATGATCCTTGACGAAGCGACAAGCTCCGTCGATACACGCACCGAGCTTTCCATCCAAACTGCAATGGATAACCTGATGCGCGGCCGCACAAGCTTCATCATCGCGCACCGCCTCTCGACAATCCGCAACGCTGACCTCATCCTCTGCATGAAGGACGGCGACATCGTGGAGCAGGGCACGCATGAAGAATTGCTCGCAAAAAACGGCTTCTACGCAAACCTCTACAACAGCCAGTTCGAGCACGCAGAGGAAAGCGCGTAAAACGCCTGTAAAACAAAACGAAGCTGTCTTCTCTGACAAAGAGAGGGCAGCTTTTTTGGTGGTTTTGAAGATTGACAAACGCCTAAAAGGACGGCTACAATAACCGCATAAAGGGGGCGTTTGTATGTTTTTGGATGAACTGAAAAAGAGGAATGTGCCGAGTTTAAAATCACGCGCGGAGATGCTGGAGCTTTTGCAGCGGGAGGAATACGGCTGCTTGCCGAAGGCGCCGGAATCGTTCGTTTGGGAAGCGGAGCCCGGCGTTGCGGATAATTTCTGCGCGGGCAAGGCGACGCTGGAAAAGCTGACGTTTCGCGTTGTGGTAAACGACAAAGATTTCGCGTTCCCGGTGTATTTGGCTGTGCCGACCGCAAAGGGGCCGCACCCGTTTTTTGTCCACATCAATTTCAGAAGCGATGTGCCGGACCGCTACATGCCGACGGAGGAGCTCATCGACAACGGCTTTGCGGTGCTTTCGTTCGGCTATGAGGATGTGACGCGCGACGACGGCGACTTCACCTCCGGCCTTGCGGGTGTTCTGTATGAAAACGGCAAACGCGCGCCGCATGACGCGGGTAAAATCGCACTGTGGGCGTGGGCGGCGATGCGCTGCATGGATTACGCCGAGCACGACGAGCGGCTGGACTGCGCAAAGTCCGTTGTGTGCGGGCATTCGCGCCTCGGCAAAACGGCATTGCTCACTGCTGCGCTGGATACCCGCTTCGCGTTTGGCTACTCGAACGATTCCGGCTGTGCCGGTGCGGCGCTGTTCCGCGGCAAAAAAGGCGAGCAGCTTGACGATATTTATAGGCAGTTTCCGTTCTGGTTCAGCGAATCGTTCGGGCAGTATGTCGACAAAACGGACGCGCTGCCGTTTGACCAGCACTACCTGCTCGCGAGCATTGCGCCGCGCTATGTATACGTGGCGTCTGCTGCGGGCGACGACTGGGCAGACCCCGCGTCCGAGCTTTTGAGCTGCTATGCGGCGGCAGCGGGGGACAAGGAGGCGTTCCCCTATGAAGAAACGTCGGAAGACTACGATTTTAACCTGCACGCGGGCCGCATCGGCTATCACCGCCGCCCCGGTCTGCACTATTTCAGCCGCGAGGACTGGAACCGGTTTATTGCGTTTTTTAAGAGCAAGCAATAAGGCGAGAAAAGCCGAGCGGTTATAATAAGAAGGGCGGCGTATTGCCGTCCTTTGGGAGACCCCCTAATTGGGTCTCCCACGAGGGAATAGTCCACTGGACTGTTCCCTCTCCCGTCCTGATTTTTTGGAAGGCAAATAGATTTCGTCGTCTGCGGACGACGACTTAGGGCGCTGCCCTAAGAACCCGCGACCTTTTTGAAAAAAGGTCGATCAAAAACTTTTTGCGTCGCTTCTCTATGAAGACGAAAAATGCATACAAAAACGGCGAAATCCTGAACAGGACTCGCCGTTTCCTTATGCTTTACTTTAATTCTTGCGGTTAAAATTGATGAGGCAGCCGGCTTTGACGATCTTCTTTTCGTCTTCCGTCATCGGGGCGATGTAAAGCTCGATCTCCTTTACTTCATCGCCGAGCACATACGCTTTAATGCTCTGCATATCGCCGTCCATGGCGTCCAAAACGTTCGGGACGAGGATATAATCACCGATCTCGAAGGCGGGTTCATTCTTCATCTGGAACGGCAGCATGCCCCAGTTCATCACGTTGGAGCGGTAGCGCTTGGTGGCGTACTCGGAGCAGATATTCGCAAGGCCGCCCAAGACGCGCTGGCAGCTTGCCGCCTGCTCGCGCGCAGAGCCGTCACCGGGCTTCACGCAGTAAATAACGCTGCCGATTTCGATTGTCTTTTCATCGACGTCGGGCAGGATGTTTTTCACTTTCCCGAGTGCGTTTTTCAGAGCTTCATCGCTTTGTGCTTCGCCCGCAAGTCTCGCTTTTTCGAGTGCACGGACATCCTTTGCACGCTGCACGTAACCGGGGTCGCGGCGGGAGAGTGTGAACTCCGCAAGCCCCAGTGGGTTGGAGCGGTACGAAGACGTTTCGCCGGACGGGATCAATTCGTCAGTCGTTGTGACCTTATCCATAATCTTCGAGCAGACGCGCAGCAGAATGTTCTGCGCAAGTGCCTCCTGCTCCGGCCAATCCTTGATGTTCGGGCCGTAGATGAGCTTATCCTCCGGCTCTGCCTTGCCGAAGCCGTTGTAAATGCGGGCGCGGTAGGAGGAATCATCGTAGTTGTATTCCGGCACTTCGTAGTCGTCCGCGTACTTTTCGGCGGAGGTCAAAATGCCGCCGTTTGCCGCCGTTGCCGCGATAGAACGTGCGTCCATGAGTGCGACGGCGCTCAGTTGGCCTGCGCCCGGCTTGGAGCCTTCGCGGTTCGGAAAGTTGCGTGTGGCGTGGCGGATGCTCAGCGCGTTATTTGCCGGTGTGTCGCCTGCGCCGAAGCACGGGCCGCAGAATGCGGTCTTCACGATGGCGCCCGTCGCCATGAGGTCGGAAATGGCGCCCTTTGCGAGCAGGTCCATAAACACCGGCTGTGAGGACGGGTAGACGTCCAGTGTGAATTCGCCCTGACCGCACTGCGCGCCCTTTAAGATGTGCGCTGCCGCCATGACGTTCGTATATGTGCCGCCCGCGCAGCCCGCAATGATGCCCTGCTGCACCTGCAAACCCTTTGGGGTGATCTTATCTGTCAGACTGAATTCGATATCCTTGCCTTCCGTCAAGCGCGTGGCTTCCTTTTCTACTTCGCGCAGGATGTCGCCGAGATTCGCGTTCAGCTCGTCAATCTCAAACGCGTTGCTCGGGTGGAATGGCAGCGCGATCATCGGCTTTACGGTGGAAAGGTCTACATAGACTAAGCCGTCGTAGTATGTCACGTCGGCCGGCTTTAACTCGCGGTAATCGTCCGCGCGGCCGTGCTTTGCAAGGTACGCCTTCGTGTCGTCGTCTGTGCACCAGACGGAGGTGAGACATGTGGTCTCGGTCGTCATGACGTCCACGCCGTTGCGGTAATCGGTCGTCATGCTCTTGATGCCGGGGCCGACGAACTCCATGACCTTATTTTTTACGTAGCCGTTTTTAAACACCGCACCGATGATGGCAAGCGCGATGTCCTGCGGGCCCACGCCCGGGCGCGGCTTGCCGGTGAGGTACACCGCCACAACGCCGGGGTACGCGACATCATACGTGTTTTCGAGCAGCTGCTTGACGAGCTCGCCGCCGCCTTCGCCGATGGCCATGGTGCCGAGCGCACCGTAGCGCGTGTGGGAATCGGAGCCGAGAATCATTTTGCCGCAGCCCGCCATGGCCTCGCGCATGTACTGGTGAATGACCGCCATGTGGGGCGGCACATAAATGCCGCCGTATTTGCGCGCGGCGGAAAGGCCGAACACGTGGTCGTCCTCGTTGATGGTGCCGCCCACGGCGCACAAGCTGTTGTGGCAGTTTGTGAGCACGTAGGGGATGGGGAACTTCTCCATGCCGGAGGCGCGCGCCGTCTGAATGATGCCGACGAACGTGATGTCGTGCGAGGCGAGCGCATCAAATTTTAAGCGCAGGTTCTGCATATCCTCTGCGGTGTTGTGCGCTTTTAAAATGGAATAGGCAATGGTACCCTGTTTTGCCGTGTCTTTTTGGTAGGTCTCGGGTGCAGCGGCTTCCGGCACGATCTCTGTGCCGTTCACAAGGTAAACGCCGCCGTCATAAAGCTTTACCATATTCATTCACCGAAGCTTCCGAAGGAGCCCGGAAGCGATCCTTTCTTTTAACATTGCATGGCCGCGCAGAAAATCCTGCGCTTAGTTGCTTTCAGTATAGCATAATAAAGGCGGATTTGCAATTTGCATTTCTGCTTTTTCATTTTGTTCAAAAACGGTTCAGTCTTCCGCGATGACTTTTGCTGCGGCGGAGCCCGAAGCGGTCTTCCAAATGCGGATCATCGTCGGGATGCGGCTTTGCAGTTCCGAAACGTGAGAGATGATACCGACGACGCGCCCGCTTTGGCGGATGCTCTCGAGCGCACGCATGGCGGTATCGAGCGTGTCGGTATCGAGCGAGCCGAAGCCCTCGTCGATGAAAATGGAATCAAGCCGCACCGCGCCCGAGTAGCTCTGCACGACGTCCGAAAGCCCGAACGCGAGGGAAAGGGATGCCAAAAACTGCTCGCCGCCCGAAAGTGTCTCTACGGAGCGGCACGTGCCGCTCATGCCGTCCAAAACCTCAATGTCAAGCCCGCCGTAGCCCGCGCCGCTTTTGCCCTGCTTGTGCTGCAAGGCGTAGCGCCCGCGGCTTAAAACGGAGAAAAAGCGGTTTGCGCTCTGGATGGTCTCGTCGAGCATCATGCCGAGCACGTACTGCAAAAGCGGCACGCGCAAGGCATTGCTGCGGCCGGTCACGTACCCCGCAAGCTTTGCTGCGCGGCTGTACTGTACGTCGAGCGCGGCGGCTTCCTCCGTGTATTGCTGCACGGCGGCGGCGCTTTCCGCAATGGTGCGCAGGTCGGAGCCAAAGCGCCCAAGCTGCACGGAAAGCGTCTGCGTTTCGGTGCTTTTTGCGTCCAGCTCCGCTTTGCTTTGCGGGAGGTCCTTTTCCGGCGCTGCGCCGAGGGCATTTTTCGCTTCCTTTGCGGCGAACATCTGCTGTGCGGCAGCTTTTACGGCCTCGTTTGCGGCAGAAAGCGCGTTTTCCGCGGCGTGGAACGCTTCCTCAAGCGCTGTGGTCTCCTGCTCGAGCACACGAATGCGCTTTTGTATTTCGGTCATCTCCAATGTGATTTGCGCCGCATCGCGCACGGCGTCCATGGCGCTTAATTGGCGGCGCTTTTCTTCCAAAGCGGCGCGGCAGGCGGCAAGCGCGGCGTTGTGGCGGCTTTCGACCTGCATAAGCGCTTCGCGTTCCGCTTTGAGTGTCTCAAGTTTCTTGTGTGCGGCCGGCGCCTGCGCTGCAAGCTTTTGCGCTTCGCTGAGCGCCGTTTGCGCCGCAATGTAGGCCGCTGTGAGCACTTCTTCGCTTTCTGTGATGCTTTTTGCGGCATCGTTTGCGGCGTTTAATTGTGCGAAAGCGACCTCGTGCCGCGCTTTTGCGGCGGCGGCCGTCTGCTCGGCGCGGCTTTGCTCCTGCCGCAGGTCTTCAAGCTTTTTGCGCAGCGCATCAAGTTCTTCTTTCGTCGTTTCGCCCGCGCACGGCACGGCGAGCACGGGGTGGTGCACCGCGCCGCAAACGGGGCAGGGCGTGCCGTCCGTGAGCCCTGTGGCGAGCGCGGCGGCGCTGTTTTGGTTCCATTTGGCTTCTGCCGCCGAGAGCAGCTTATCCTGCCCCACGACGGTCAGACGCGCGGCGCGCGTCGCGTCTTCGGCAGCTCCCCACAATTTTTTGCACTGCGCTTCGGCTTTGGCGGCGTCGCTGCGCGTTTTCAGCGCGGCAAGCTGTTCGCTTAAGATGGTCTGCGTCTGTAAGAGCGACGCGAGCCGGTCTTTTGCGGCATCGGCCTTTTCGGTGAATGCTTCGCCTACCGCGATGCGCCGCAGCACCTCCGGCAGCTTTTGGCGGTCGTCCTCTGCCTGCTTCTGCACGGCGCGCTCGCGCTCCTCCTCGGCGCGCAGTTCTTTTAAAAGCTGCTCCTTTTGCAGGCTGCGTTCCTGCTCCGCGCGCAGCTGTTCGCTTCGTTTTAAAAGTGTGTCTTTTTCGGCGGTCAGTTTTGTAAGTCCCGCGCGGTTCTGCTCGGCGCGCGTATACTGCGCTTTGGCGGAAGCTGCCCGCGTTTCGGCGGTTTTCAGCTGCGCTTCGGCATCGGTCTCGGCTTTTTGGCACTGCTCAAATTGCAGTGCGCGGGTGTATTGCTTTTGTGCGAGAGTCAGTGCTTCTTTCGCGGCGGCGAGCGCTTTTTCGGTTCGTGCGCATTCTGATCGAAGCGCTTCCGTTTGCACGGCGAGCGCCTCGGCGGTCTCCGCGCCATGCTTTTCGAGCAGCGATTTCAGTTTTGTCTCGCACGTTTCGCGCTTTGCGTACAGCTTTTTTTGCCGCTCCGTAAATTTCATCGCGATGCGTTCCCATAGCTCGCAGGAGAAAAGCGTTTTCAAAATGGCTGCTTTTTCGGTAGAATTCGCGCGCAGAAGCTGCATGAATTTGCCCTGCGGCAGCACGATGACCTGCGAAAATTGCTCGGCGGTGAGGGAAAGCAGGTTTTCCGCGTAGCCTGTCACATTGCGCGCCGCACCCGAAGCGGCAAGCGCCCAGCCGTCTGCCGTGCGGCGCTTGCACTCGTTTTCTTCCTCGGTGATAAAATCGTCGCTGCCGCGCTTTTTGCGGCGGTACAGCGCGCGGCGGAAGCAATATTCGTCTTCACCGAGCGCAAAATGATAGACGACCTCGGTACGGTCGCTGTCTGCGGCGGCAAGGCAGCGCATATCTTGAAACGTGCGCCGCCCGCCCGTCGATTTATAAAAGAGCGCGATGCTCATGGCGTCGAGCAGCGTCGTTTTGCCGCCGCCCGTTTGTCCGGTGATGAGGAACAGCCCCGCTTTGTTCAGCTTTTCAAAATCGATGACGGTGTGCTCCAGATACGGCCCAAACGCCGAAAGCTCCAAACGGATCGGTCTCACGTTGCATCGCCCTCCAGTTCCTTTAGAATTTCCGCAAGCAGCGCTTCGTCCTCCGGCTGCGCTTCCTCACCGCAGACCTCCTTTAAAAAGCCGCGGAAAAGCTCCGCGCGGCTGCGGCTGTGCAGATCGGCTTCCGCCTGCGTGCCTGCGTGCTGCTTTAAAAACCACGTGCTGCGCACGCCGAGTACATTCGGGTAATAGGGGCGCAGTCGGTCGGCCGGGCGGAAAACCGGCTCGTCGTCGGTGAGCAGAATTTCCACATAGTCTTCATTGGGCGCCGCCTGCCCGTTTTCGAGCAGCGCCGCAAACGTACCCTCTATGCGCTTTACGTCGTGCAGAGGGGTTACGGGGATGCACGTTGTTTCCACCGTGTCGCCGAGCGTGACGAGCGTCATGCTCTTTTTCTGGTGCGCTTCGTCTACGGAATATTTGAGCGGTGAGCCCGCGTAGCGCGCCGTGTCGCCTGCCCTTTGCGCCGCGTGCAGGTGCCCGAGCGCCGCATAGTCAAACGGGGAGAAGACATCCGTCGGCACATCGCCCGCGCCGCCGACGAAAAGGCGGCTTTCGGAATCGGAGGTGGAGGCCCCCGCCGCAAAGCAGTGCGCGACCAACACGTGCTTTTTCGCGGGGTCAAACGCTTTTTCCATTTTTTCCACCGCCGCGCGCATGCAGGCCCCCGCGCCGCGCAGCGTTTCATCGTCTAAAAAATCGCGCATCTGGGCGTTTTCAAAGTACGGCAGCGGGAAAATCTGTATGTTGCCGATCTCGACCGGCGTAAACGCGTCTTTAAGCTCCGTGATGATATGGATGCCGTGCCGCGCAAGCAGGCTTTTGCCCACCGCAATGCGGTCCGGGCTGTCGTGATTGCCGGAAATGATGACGGCGGGGATGCTCCGTTCGCACAGCGCATCGATGAGCTCGTCGAATAAATGAATCGCATCGACCGAGGCAATCTGCCGGTCGTACAGATCGCCCGCAATGAGCAGCGCATCGGGCTTATATGCATCCAGCGCAGGCAAAAGCGACTGCCGCACAAAATGCCGCTGGTCATCCATTAAGCTGCGGCCGTACAAAAGCCTGCCGAAGTGCAGGTCTGCAATATGTAAAAGCTGCATAGCGTCTCCTTTTAACTTTTTAATCTGACTTTTTTCTGAATTTGCCGGCGAGCACCTTTTCAGGGGTGCCAAACCGTGCTATAATAATAAAATAGTTAACAGTATTATATCATGTCCGTTGGAGGATAAACAGTGAGAAAACATAAATTTTTATCGATATGCGCAAGCGTTTTGCTGTCGCTTTCCGTTTTGACGACCGGCGTTTTGGCCGATACAGCCGAAAGCACCGCGAGCGAAACTTCCACAGCTTCCGATACCTCGACTTCGGAAACCGACGCAACGACAAACACGGTCGTGGCCAAAAGCAGCGAAATGGGCTTTCCGTGCGATAAGCTCACAGACCCGAACAGCGCTTCTATCTATATGGTGAGCCTCGACACCGATACCGTTGTCTATACATATAATCCGGACGAGCGCCGCCCCATGGCTTCCATGACGAAGATCATGACGTATATCGTCACGGCGGAAACGGTCAGCGACCTGCAAAACACGCGCACTACGGTGCCGGAAAGCGTTGCCGAGGAGCTTGAGGGCACTGGCTCGTCTTTGGCGGAAATTCAAACGGGCGAAAGCTTTACCATCTATGAGCTTTTGAACCTGATGATGGTGCCCTCCGGCAATGATGCCGCGCTGACGCTTGCAAAATATGTGGATTCTTTGAATATCACGGCCGACGACCCGCAGTATGACGAAGACGGTGACGGCAAAATGAGCTGTGTGGAGCTGATGAACAAGAAGGCCGCGGAGCTCGGCTGCACGAACACGCATTTTGTGAACCCGCACGGCCTGTATGATGAAAACCACTACACCACCGCGCGCGAGATGGCGACCATTACGGAGTATGCGCTGACAATGCCGTATTTTACGGACGTCACCTCGCAGACGTCTTACACGCAGCCGCCGACGAACATGACAAGCGAGGAACGCACCGTCACCACAACAAACCGTATGCTTTTGAGCTATGACGATGAGTATTACACCTATGCTACCGGCGTAAAGACCGGCTCCTTGAATGAATCTGGCTACTGCATTTCCGCCACGGCTACGTATGACGGGTACAGTTACCTTGTCGTTTGCATGGGCAGCCCGTATATCGACAGCGAGGGCAACCATATCGATTATCACGGCGAAATGTACGATGCCGCGACGCTGTTCCGCTGGGCATTTTTGAATATCGAAAACAAAACGCTCGTTACGGACGGCGAGCTTCTCGGCGAGGTGAACCTCAAATACGCGTGGGACAAAGACCGCCTGCAGGTGCTGGCGCAGGGCAATCTCACCGCAACACTGCCGAGCAGTCTGGAAAGCGGCGCCATCACCACAAAGCTCGATCTGCCCGAAAGCGTGAAAGCGCCCATCAAAAAGGGCGATTACGTCGGTACCGCCACGTTCTATTATAACGGCGCGGAGCTTTCCACCGTTGCGCTCGTCGCCGCGGAAAGCGTGGAGCGCAGCGAGATCGTGCAGGTTTTGCAGCAGGGGCAGGAGGTGCTCACCTCCACGTGGTTTATCGTTACGGCCACCATTTTGCTGGTCTTGGCTGCCGCGTATGCTATCCTTGCCATCCTGATGAACCGTAAAAACAAAAAAGTCCGCCGCGTAAAGAAATACAGAGATTTATAAGTACAGAACAAAACCCCGATCCGTTTCATGTGCGGAATCGGGGTTTTAACGTTCACGGAGCGAACAATTCACTTGCCGTAAGGCAAATTTCACCATAATCTCCCTACGTTCTCACCTGCCGGCTCGGTCGGGGCTGGACGGTCGCCACCGGCGACCAGCCCCCTTCGGGTTATGAGCCGCGGGCGCATAGATGGAAAGTCGCAGGCACAAACTTGCCCAAAACAAGAAGAAACTCAGTTGTTCAAAAGAACAACTGAGTTTCTTTGGTTGCGGGGGCAGGATTTGAACCTACGACCTTCGGGTTATGAGCCCGACGAGCTACCGAACTGCTCCACCCCGCGATATATTCACTTCTCAAGTGCTCAATTATTATACAACAGCTAAACGAAAAAAGCAAGTGTTTTTTTAAAAAAATTTAAAAATTCGTAAAGTGCTGTATTTTGTATGAAAGCGCGGTAAAGGAGGTCGAACACATGGACGATTTATAAGGCTTTGCCTATGTGCGAGAGGTTAAAAATAACCCGGTGTTACCGGGATCCCATAGGGGGTGAGGGAAACCACATGAACGGTGAGGAAATTTATTTCTCTTTCGCCAACATCTCCGAGAGTCGCTTTTTCACGGTCGTGTACTTCTTTTCGGGGATGGGCAAAGTGGTGCCGTTTATAAGCGTCAAATGAAAGCGGGTGATTTCCGTCACGCGGTCGGGGTTCACAAGGTAGCTTTCGTGGCAGCGCAGAAACAGTCCCGGGTAGCGCTTATCGATCGCCGTCAGTCGCTCGGTCGATTCCCGTATGTCGTTTTGTGTGTGAATATAGGTGTGCATGCCGCTTGTTTCTAAGTAATCGATATACGCGGGGCGCAGGTACAGCATGGCCTTATTCGCGCCCTTTAAAACGATGCGCGGCGCGCGGTCCTCGCCGGAAAGCACCGCCACGCGCACACGATCTTCTCCATAGTGCACGGGGTAGATCACATCGCGGTCATCGTAATCGAGTGCATTGGAAACGTGACACACGCGGATGAACGGCTGCCCGCCTTCCACCACCCACGAAAGCTGAACGCGCTGCTTTACACGCTGCATGCTGTTGTCCGGCCAAATGGTGTCTACGTCATAAAACAGCAGCACCTCAAGTACCTTGCTGCTGGGCGTCATGAGCGGCACGGTCACAAGGTCGTGCATCTCAAAGCGCAGGTTGTGGTGCTCTTCGGCAAACGCCTCGATGAGCGTTTCGCGCGTGCGGATAATCTGCGTATTTGCCGGGCCGATCCACAGCACGTCCGGGTGGCAGGCCGCCAGAAACGGCTCGATCTCATTATTGTAATACCGCGTTATAATGTCGGCGGAAAGCTGCAGCAAAGCTTGTGTAGTCATAGTGCACCTCGCAAAAAAACGTCTTATTTATCGAAAAACAAGTTGTATTTATAAATTATATTGCAATACCCTGCTAAAATCAATACAATTTTTAAAAAAACTATGAGACAGGCAGAAGTTTCTATGGAAACGTAAGCGGTTATTCTGATCGCATCTATTCCGATTTGATCAATCTGTCAAGGGCAATACCGCGCACTGTCGAAAGCTTTATGTGCAGTATTGTCCCTTTTTATCAGGAATGCAAGGCGTTTTTCCCCTTTACGGAATTGACGAATGTGGCGATTCATATTATACTTGTTTTTATAGATATTTTCCCGAAAAACAAGGAGGAAACGACCCTATGGAATATACCCCCAAGCGTTTTCACTGCCCTGCCTGCGGCTTTGAGCCGGCGGAAAACGTGTCCGAAAAAGAATATGCCCACTGCCCGCGCTGCCTTACCGCTGTCCATGAAGCGGACAGCGAGGGCTACGAATGCGGCGGCAAGCTACAGCCCGTTTCCATTTGGGTGAAGCCCGATGACAGCTGGGAGATTTTAGGCCGGTGCAGCCTTTGCGGCGAGATTGCCTCTACGCCTGTTTCGGACGAGGACGACCCCGTTTTGCTGCTTTCCATTGCCGGGCGGCCGCTTTCCATGCCGCCGTTCCCACTGGAAAAAATAGAGGAGCTTACCCGCATGATGGGCGGCGCGGGCGACAAAGGAGGATATGACCGTGAACCGTGAAAATAAGCGCAGAAAATTCGAAAAAGGCTACTACAAAAAGCATGCGTGCTTAGACCCGTTCACGTGCAAGGTCTGCGGGCGCGAAATTCTGCCCGAGGGCGCAGGCAGCGACCACCGCAACCATTGCCCGTACTGCCTTTCGAGCGTCCATGTGGATAACGAGCCCGGCGACCGCGCATCCGCGTGCCACGGCGTCATGGAGCCCATCAGCGTGTGGGTGCGCAAAAACGGGGAGTGGGCTGTCATTCACCGCTGTACGGTGTGCGGCAAAATGGGCTCTAACCGCATTGCGGCGGACGATAACCCCATGAAGCTGATGGCTTTGGCCCTGCGCCCCTACGGCAGCCCGCGTCTCGACCCAAAGCGCATCAAAAACATGGTGAAAACCATGGAAGACAAAGCATAAGAGGCGATAAACGTGACCATAACCCGAGCTTCACGTTCATGTAAACACGTATCCTGCACGCTTAAAAGGAGCCGATATGTCTCAAAATTACAGCTATTTTGCGCATAAAGAATGCGAGTATTTTCCCTGCCACAAGGGCGCGGACCCGGAAAATTTCAATTGTCTTTTCTGCTACTGCCCGCTTTACGCTTTGGGCCGCAACTGCGGCGGCGCGTTTCAATATAAAGAAAACGGCATCAAGGACTGCACGAACTGCCTTTTTCCGCACCGACGCGAAAACTACCAAAAGGTTATCGCGCGCTACAAGGACATTCTGGGCGTATTAAAACGGCTGGAAGCGGAAAACAGAACCGAAAGCGGGGAGAACGCATGACGCTTACGCAAATTCAATATGTGCTTGCCGTGGCGGAAACGGGCACCATCAGCGCGGCGGCAAAGCGGCTTTTCATCGCGCAGCCCAGCCTCACCGCGTCGATTAAGGAGCTCGAAAACGAATTGCAGGTCACGCTTTTCCGCCGCACGAACAAGGGCGTGACCTTAACGCCGGAGGGCGAGGAATTTCTCGGCTACGCGCGGCAGGTGAACAGCCAATTAGACCTTATGCGTGAGCGGTATTTCGGCGGCGCGCCCGTGCGCAGACGTTTTTGCGTTTCCACGCAGCACTATTCGTTCGCTGTGGAGGCCTTCGTGGCGCTTTTAAAGGAGCACGGCGGCGAAACGTACGATTTTCACCTGCGCGAAACGCAGACGTATGAGATCATCGAGGACGTGGCGTTATTAAAAAGTGAAGTCGGCGTTTTGTATTTAAACCCGTTCAACGAGACGGTCTTAAAAAAGACGATTAAGGCGCACGGGCTGGGATTTCACCCGCTGTTCAAAGCGGGGCCGCACGTGTTTTTGGGTGCAGAAAATCCCCTTGCAAAGCGAAAAAGCGTCACACTGGAGGACTTAGCGCCGTACCCGCGCCTTTCCTATGAGCAGGGCGACCACAATGCGTTTTATTTTTCCGAGGAAATTCAGAGCACGCTTGAGTGCGCCAAAGACATCCACGTCTGTGACCGCGCAACGCTGTTCAATCTGCTCATCGGGCTGAACGGCTACACCATTTGCAGCGGCGTCATCAACGAGAGTCTAAACGGCAAAAATATCGTCGCCGTGCCGCTCAATCTTGACGATTACATGGAAATCGGCTATCTCACGCGCGAAAACGTGGAGCCGAGCTTGTTTGCGCAATATTATATCGACGCCTTAAAGAAGTTCACAATGCAATAATGCAAACCGAAAGTGGCTTGCCATAGCAAAAACCTATGGCGAACCGCTTTTTTCTTGTATTTTACAAGGCGAAAATTTGCCTGTATACTGTAAGCACAAACTCAAACAGCAGGTGATTAACATGAAAAATATTAAACTTCCGTATCGTTACGATTATGTCGGCAGCTTTCTGCGCCCGGATGATTTGAAGAAGATTCGCGCCGATTATGAAGCCGGCAAAACCACTTACGAAGCACTGAAGGAAGCCGAAGACACCGCCATTCGCGACCTTGTCGCAAAACAGAAGGCGGCGGGTTATAAGCTGCTCACCGACGGCGAATTCCGCCGCAAGACATGGTATCTCGACTTTATGTGGGGTTTTGAGGGCGTCAGCCACTCTGCGCCCAAGGGCGGCATCCCGTTCCACGATGTCCTTGCGGTCGTCGATGACACGTACCTTACGGGCAAATTAAAGCTGACGGGTACGCACCCTTTTGTGGAGCACTTTAAGTTTGTGCAGGCGCTTGAGGACGAAAACACCGTCGCAAAGCAGACCATTCCGTCTCCGGCACAGTTCTACGAGCAGATGATCTTCCCGATGAACGCGGAGACGACGAATAAAATCTACCCGAATCGCGAAGAGCTGCTCGAGGACGTTGCAAAGATCTATCGGGCGTTCATCAAGCAGCTCTACGACGCAGGCTGCCGCAACCTGCAGCTTGATGACTGCTCTTGGGGTGTTTGCGTAGACCCCGCCGCGCCGTTTGTGTTCGGCGTGGAGCCGGAAAAGATGGGCGACATCATGGATCAGCTTTTGAAGGTCAACAACCTCGCGCTTGAGGGCAAACCGGATGATCTCACCGTTGCAACCCACATTTGCCGCGGCAACTACAATTCCTCCTGGGCCAGCCGGGGCGGCTATGAGCCGGTCGCAGAGCGCCTGTTTGCGCATGAAAATGTCGATGCCTATTATCTGGAGTTCGATGACGCGCGTTCCGGCGGTTTTGAGCCGCTGCGCTTCGTCACACCGGGCAAAAAAGTCGTTTTGGGACTGATTACGTCCAAGCGCCCGGAGCTTGAGGATAAAGACGCCGTCATCGCACGCATTCACGAAGCTGCAAAGTATGTGCCGCTCGAGAACTTCTGCCTCAGCCCGCAGTGCGGCTTTGCTTCCTGCGAGGTCGGTAACAAGCTCACGGAAGAGCAGCAGTGGGCAAAACTCGCGCTTGTAAAGGAGATCGCCGAGGAAGTCTGGGGCAAGTGATTTCTATTTAAAAACACATCGATCAAACAGGATTTCAAGAACCGCGCAGCGCCGAAAACGCCCTGCGTGGTCTTTTTTTGAAAAGATGTCCGCCAAAATCACAAACAAATGTTCTAAATTGACTTGACATTTGCGGCGGAATCCTTATAATAAAAAGTAAGAGGACGACCTGCCGCACCGGGTCGTATTCGTAAAATATCGCTGTATGCCGTCGGCAGAGGAGCTTTTGCTTTTCTGACCGGCGGCTTTTTGATAGCGAAAAGGGGATGGACACGTGAAAAGGAACGCAAACGGAGGTGCAGGCGTATGAACAGGGAAGACAAGTGGGAAGATAACGCGTATTTGTTTTACAAAATGCCTAAAGTGCTTTTTGAAGACCCGGCGTATAAAAAGCTTTCGGATGGCGGCAAGCTTTTGTACTGCGTGCTTTTAAACCGCATGGGGCTTTCCAAAAAGAATGAATGGCGCGACGAAAACGGCAAGGTGTATATCTACTATACAAACCGAAAGCTGCGCGAGCTTTTCGGCTGGGGACACGATAAGGTGACGGGACGCTATAAAGAGCTGGAACGCGCCGGGCTCATCCGCCGCCGCAAGGATAAAATCGGCGGGCCGGATTCGATTTATGTGCTGCCGCTGCCCGAGGTGAGCGGGTTTTCCGCACCGGGCGGTTCGGCTTTGCAGCAGTCCTCTTTGCGGGAAATCAGCGACGACCCGTGCGACGATTTCGCAGCAAGTAAGACTGAATATAAAAAGACAGAGATAAGAGAGAACGATCTATCTGCGGATGGATATGATGCGACTTTCTTTTCTAATCGTATTAAGGGAAATATCGATTACGACATTCTCTCGGAATACAAAGTAGACAAAGCGAAGCTTGATGAGCTCATCCGGCTGATGACGGATGTTTGCTGCGGCACAGCGCCCATGGTGCGCATCGGCGGCAGCGAATACCGCAGGCAGGACGTTGCAGAACGCTTTTTGAGCCTGGATGACGCGCATATCGAGTACGTGATGGATAAGCTGGAAAGCGGCACGGCAAACGTGAAAAACATGCGCGCGTATGCGCTGACCGTGCTTTATAACGCCCCTGCGACGATGGAGCTTGAACTTGAGCGGCAGTTGCGGCATGATTTTGCCTGCAATGCTTAATTTTCATTTTTCAGCGCGAAAATGAGAAGCGGGAGAAGGACAGGGGAGAGAATATTCTCTCCCGCGCGGCGCAAAAAACTGCGCATTCTTGCAAAAATTGACACGCATAATGCTCCTTTCATCATGCACAATAAGAACAACAAACGCGAAAAAAGCAGTGCGGCGCAGCGTGAAGCGCCGCCGAAAAAAGGAGAATGAAACATGAACAGCAGCAATAAGACGATGGTACCGGAAGCACAGGACGCGATGAACCGCTTTAAGATGGAAGCCGCAAACGAAGTCGGCGTCAACCTCAAGCAGGGCTATAACGGCGACCTCACCTCCCGCCAGGCGGGCTCCGTCGGCGGCCAGATGGTCAAAAAGATGATCAAGTCCTACGAAGAAAGCATGAAGTAAAAGACATTTAGGCAAATCGGGGGCGTCCGGCAGCGGGCGTCCTCTTTTTGCGGTTTTATTCATAGTCTTCAATCAGCTTGCAGGCTTCCGAGAGCGTTTCGGCGCGAATGCCGCGGGCGAGCAGGCGGCGGTCTTCCTCCGTAAGGCTGCTAAGCGGCGTTTCAATGCAGTAAAGTGGCACATCGTTTCCGTCTTTGAAAACAGCCACGCTGCCGTTATAGGCGCGCACGGTGAAGAATGTTTCGTATTCCTTAAAATTTGCTGAATTTGCGGCGCTCTCCCGGTCGGTTTCTTGACTTGCCGCATCGTTTGGGCTATAATAAACGGAAGAGTCGCTTTCTGCTTTTGCGGGGTCTGCCGCAGCTTCCCGCGCATCGCGTGCGGAAAACACGGAGAGCGTGCACAGCGCGGCGAAAAGGATAAAGATCGCCGCCCATGCGCCGTACCGCTGCCGAGCGGAGCGCATAAGAGACTCAAGACGCATTTTCATGACTATACATCCTTTCTAAGTAGGATTTGCCCTGCGGCTTTAGTATCGCCAAGGTTTGCCAATTTATGCAGACAAAGTGCGCTTTTGCCGCGCAATTTGATTTTTCAGGAGGTCAAACGTGCTGAAAAAAGACATCAATAAGTACAACACGGCGCAGCCGAGCGGAAGACCCATGGGCCGTACAGACGGCGAAACGGCCCGCGCGGCCGGCGGCACGGCACATGCGGTGCTTACCATGTTCGGCAAGCTCCTCAAGACGGTGCTTTGCATCTGCATCATCACCGGCTGCCTTGTGGGCTTGAGCGTGGCGGCCGTCATTTGGAGCTACCACGATGTGGAGATGAACGCAAGCCTTGCTTCCTTTAAACTGAAGGAATCGAGCTTTATGTATGTGACGGATTCCCTGCACATAGACAGCGTGGACAATGCGGAATGGACGCAGCGCCTGCGCTATAACGCCGAAGAGATCCGCACGCGCGTTGATTTCACGCAGATTCCGGACATTATGAAGGAAGCGATGATCTCAATCGAAGATAAGCGCTTTTACGAGCACCACGGCGTAGACTGGAAGCGCACGTTAGGCGCGGTATACGGCATGGCGACCGGCAACGATACCGCCGGCGGCTCCACCATTACGCAGCAGCTCATCAAGAACCTGACGGGTGAAAATCAGGTGAGCGTTATGCGTAAGGTGAAGGAAATCTTCATGGCGCTGAACCTTGAAAAGAAGTATACTAAGGATGAAATTCTCGAAGCATACCTGAACCTTGTCAACTACGGCAACGGCTATTACGGCGTGGAGGCCGCGGCAAAGGGCTACTTCGGCAAGGACATTTGGGACTGCAACATTGCGGAGTGCGCGACCATTGCCGCGACGACGCAAAACCCGGCCGCGCTGTGCGTGTTCTACCACCCGGAGGCGAACCGCAAGCGCCGCGAGCTTGTCATCTCCGAAATGTACGACCAAGGGCGTATCACGCGCGCGGAGTACGACGAGGCGATGGAGCAATCCGCAAACCTGAAGCTGCGCGGCGTGGACTTTGAAATGGACGACGAAGAAGAGGAGACCGATACCCAGAGCGTTTCCACCGAGGTGTGGAACTGGTACGAGGAAGAGGTGTTCAACGACACCGTTGACCTGCTTATGCAGTATGCAAACCTCGACCGCGACATGGCAATCGACCTCATTTATAACGGCGGTCTCAAGATCTACTCCGCCGAATATGTGCCGATGCAGGAGGCGTTTGAAAGCTACCTGAAAAACAACTGGCAGGAGTTTACGAGCGACAGCGGCATTTGGAGCGGCGTGTGCCTGATGGAGTATGACGGCAGAATCCTCTGCGTGAACACGAATCAGGCCAACGATGACAATGAGCTTTTGAAAAAGACCGGCAACCGCGTGCAGAACAACGTTTCGTACTCCACGAACCAGCCGGGTTCTTCCATTAAGCCCATCAGCGTGTATGCGCCGGCGTTGGAGAACAATCTCATCACGTACGGCTCCGTGCTGAAGGATGAGCCGCTGCCGAACTACTTTGATGACGGCAGCGCGGGCCCGAACAACTTTGACGGTACGTTCGCCGGCACGGTGAATGTGGATCAGGCCATTACGGAATCGCTGAACGCCCCGGTGGCGCAGCTTATCAACCAGATGTCGCCGCTTGTAAGTTACCAGTTTCTCACGCAGAACCTGCACATCACGTCGCTTTCGGAGGAAGACTCCTACAACGTCGGCGGCGTGGCCATCGGCGGTTTGACGAACGGCATTTCCGTGCGCGAGATGACCGGCGCGTACCAGATCTTCGGCAACGGCGGCAAGTATTACACCCCGTACACCGTGTACCGCATTGAGGATAACGAAGGCAACGTGATCTACGATTACCAGCAGAATCACAGCGAGGAGCAGGCAATCTCGTTTGATACGGCGACCATTATGAATAAGCTGCTGCACCTGCCGATCAACGGTACGGACACGGATGCATACCCCACGGCACACATGGTGCGCCGCGACGACCTTGACCAGATCGGCAAGACCGGTACGACCGAAGACAGCAACGACGTGTGGTACATGGGCGGCACAACCGCTTTCGTGTGCGGCATCTGGAACGGCCACGAATATAAGGAAGAGATCAACGATGTAGACAGCGCAAAGAAGATGTATAACGGCATCATCGACTGGATGGAAGCGAACTACTACGACTTCCTCCACAGCGGCAGCTATGTGCTGAGCGACAACGTGGTGCAGCTTTCCTATTGCCGCGACAGCGGCCTGCGCCCCGGCCCGAACTGCGTGCACATTGCAAACGGCTGGTATTCGCAGAACAACATTCCGAGGACGTGTGACGGAGGATCCGACCACATTTCAAGGACGAGCGCCACGGCAACGCCGTTGCCGAGCGTAGAGCCGAGCATGGAGCCGAGCCCGTCCCCGAGCGTGGAGCCTACGGCATCGCCGACGGCGGAGGCCACGCCGACCTTGGCCCCGACCGCAACGCCGGCCCCGACGCCGGAGCCTACCCCGGAACCGACGCCGGAGCCTACCCCGGAACCGCCGGTAGAGCCTACCCCGGAACCGCCGACAGAGCCGGAAACACCGGCGGCGTAAAGCGGTTTGCGGAACGCAGACCATGATAAAAATTTAACGTGTATTATGCAGGACTCACTCATTTTAAGAGTGGGTCCTGTTGCTTTTTGTACGAGATAGATCAAAATAAGAAAAAGGGGGAAAGGAAAGAAATTTGGGTTGAATTTTGCCGAAAAGTGTGCTACACTGTTTATCGACGCAATACAAACGTACTTAGGTGGTGGACAATGGAAAACACATCGTTTCTTTTGATCGACGAATCCGTTCTGCCGGAGGTATACCAGAAGGTCATCCGCGTGAACCAGCTTCTGGAGACCGGCGAAGCCTCGAACACCTCAGAGGCGGTCAAGATGGCGGGCATCTCCCGCAGTGTATATTATAAGTATAAAAACGCCGTTTTTCCGTATACAAAAAAGGAAACGGGCTCCATTATGACGGTGCAGGTCGTGTTAAACGACAAGCCCGGTGTGCTTGTGAACCTTTTGACGGTATTCTATAAGGCGAACGCGAACATTCTGACCATTAACCAGAATATTCCGGTGAAGGGCAAAGCGTTCGTTTCGGTCTCGGCGCGAAGCGAAAACATGAGCATTGAGATTGATGAGCTTTTGAAGCGCCTTTTTGAGGTGCAGGGCGTTATTAAGATTGACAGCATCGTCGGTTAAATCCGCGTGGAAAGGAAAATGGAAATGGCAAACATAGCAGTTCTCGGCCACGGCGTGGTCGGCTCCGGCGTTTTGGAGGTGCTTACCTCTCACGCGGCGAGCATCGCGAAGCGCGCGAAGGAAGAGATCCATGTTAAGTATATTCTGGACTTAAAGGAGTTCCCGGGCCTGCCGTACAGCGACCGCTTTACGAAGGATTTCAACGTCATTTTAAATGACCCCGAGGTGCAAATCGTCGTGGAAGTGATGGGCGGCCTGCACCCGGCGTATGATTTTGTGAAGGCGTGTCTGGAAAACGGCAAGAGCGTTGTGACCTCCAATAAAGAGCTTGTGGCACAAAAGGGCGCGGAGCTCCTTGCAATCGCGCAGGCGAATAACCTCAACTTCCTGTTTGAGGCGAGCGTCGGCGGCGGCATTCCGATCATCCGCCCCATCAGCCAGTGCCTTGCCGCAAACGATGTGACGGAGATTGCCGGTATTTTGAACGGCACGACGAACTTCATTTTGACGAAGATGATCCGCGAGCAGATGAACTTTGAAGACGCTTTGAAGCTTGCACAGCAGCTTGGTTACGCGGAGCGCAACCCGAGCGCCGATGTGGAGGGTCTGGACGCCTGCCGCAAGATCTGCATTTTGGCGTCTTTGGCGTTCGGCACGCACGTGTACCCGGATTCCGTTTACACAGAGGGCATTACGAAGATCACGCTGCAGGACGTCGATTTTGCAGACGTTTGGGGCGGTGTCATTAAGCTCATCGGCTCTGTGAAGAAGCTCGAAAACGGACAGGTGCATATTATGGTTTGCCCGATGTTCGTGCACCGCGGCAGCCAGCTTGCGAGCGTGGACGATGTATTCAACGGCATTATGGTGCGCGGTGACGCGACGGGCGACGTGGTGTTCTACGGCAAAGGCGCGGGCAAGCTGCCCACGGCGAGTGCCGTTGTGGCGGACGTCATCGACTGTGTGAAGCACTTTAAGGCGCGCAAGTACCTCTTCTGGGAGGATGCGAAGCCGAACTACGTGGCGGATTTCGGCAGCATGGAAACGTCTGCATTCGTGCGCGTTTCCGCCAAGGACAGCGATACGGCGCTGAACACGGCGGCGGACGTCTTCGGTAAGATCACGCCGCTGCTCGCGAAAAGACCGGTACAGGGCGAAGCGGGCTTTACGGTGGAAAACCTTACGGAGAAGGAACTCAGCGATAAGCTGGCAGCGCTGGAAGCGCGCGGCGTAAAGGTTGAAGGCCGTATTCGCATCTCCGATTATTGATAAAAGCGGAAAGGGGAAAGCATTATGATCCGAATCGATATTCCGGCAACCAGCGCCAACCTTGGCTCCGGTTTTGACTCGCTCGGCATTGCGCTGACCATGTGCAACCGCGTGTGGATGGAAGAAGCGGACGAGCTGAAGATTACGACGACGGACAAGATCAAAGTGCCGACCGATGAGACGAACCTCATTTACTGGGCGGCGCGGCATTTGTACCAGATCTGCGGCAAAACGCTGCCGGGTCTGCATATCATTCAGGAAAACAACATTCCGATGGCGCGTGGCCTCGGCAGTTCTTCGGCGTGCATCGTGGCCGGTATTTTGGGCGCGAACCGTATGCTTGGCTCGCCGATGTCGCAGAGCGACCTCATTAACCTTGCGGCGCAGATTGAAGGGCACCCGGATAACACGAGCCCGGCAATCTCCGGCGGTCTTGTCGCTTCTGCCATGGAGGGCAAGCGCGTGTACAGCGTTTCCGTGCCGGTTTCCGGCAAGATCAGCTTTGCGGTGATGATCCCGCCGTTCGAGCTCAAAACGGAGAAAGCCCGCGGCGTGCTGCCGACGGAGTATTCCCGCGAAGACACGGTGTTTAACCTTTCGCGCTCCGCTTTAATGACGGCATCGCTGTTCTCCGGCGATCTGCAGAACCTGCGCGTGGCGGTGCAGGACAGGATCCATCAGCCGTATCGCTCGGGCCTCATCGAAAATTACGACCAGGTGTTCCGCATGAGCTACGAGCTTGGCTCGCTCGGCACGTATGTGAGCGGCGCAGGCCCGACCATCATCTCCATGATCCCCACAGAGGGCGCGGAGGAGTTTATGAGCGCGTGCGATTCACATTTACAGGACCGCGGCATCAACGGCTGGCGTGTGGAGCTTCTGCATACCGACCCGCAGGGCGCGCGCATCATCATTGAATAACGAGAATTATCCCACAGGGGTTATGGAAAGGGAAGTGTTTCTATGGCATTGATCGTTCAGAAGTTCGGCGGTTCCTCCGTTAAGGACGCCGAGCATTTGAGAAATGTCGCCGATATCGTGACCGGCACATATAAGAACGGCAACGACGTGGTCGTTGTGGTTTCTGCGCAGGGCGATACAACGGACGACCTCATTGATAAAGCAAAAGAGATCAACCGAAACCCGTCTAAGCGCGAAATGGACCAGCTTTTGACGGCGGGCGAGCAGATCTCTGCTTCGCTGCTTGCTATGACGATTGAAGATTTGGGCTACCCGGTGGTCTCTTTGCTTGGCTGGCAGGCGGGCTTTTCCACCTCTACGGCTTACGGCAGCGCGCGCATTAAGCGTGTGAATCCGGAACGTATTAAGGCGGAGCTTTCAAAGCGCAACATCGTTGTTGTAACGGGCTTTCAGGGCGTCAACAAGTATGACGACATGACGACGCTGGGCCGCGGCGGCAGCGATACAAGCGCGGTGGCCATTGCGGCTTCCATGCACGCCGACCTGTGCCAGATCTATACGGATGTGGACGGCGTTTACACGGCAGACCCGCGCAAAATTCCGGCGGCGCGGAAGCTCGACGTCATCTCCTACGACGAGATGCTGGAGCTTGCGACGCTGGGCGCGCAGGTGCTGAATAACCGCTCGGTTGAAATGGCTAAAAAATATCATATTGAATTAGAGGTTCTTTCCAGCCTGACACGGGCTAAGGGAACGATCGTTAAGGAGGCTACCAACGTGGAAAAAATGCTCATCAGCGGTGTTGCAAAGGACGAAAACGTCGCCAGAATCTCTGTCATCGGCGTGCCGGATAAGCCGGGCCTTGCGTTCCGCATTTTCTCTAAGCTTGCACAGAAGAACGTAAACGTCGATATTATTTTGCAGTCCATCGGCAGAAACGGCACGAAGGACATCAGCTTCACCGTGGAAAAGGACAAGATGGACGCAACCATCGAGCTCATGCAGTCTTACGTAGAGACCATCGGCGCGAGCAGCGTTGTGTTTGACGACGACGTGGCAAAGGTTTCCATTGTCGGCGCGGGCATGGAGTCTCACCCGGGCGTTGCTTCCGATATGTTCGAGGCGCTGTTTGAGGCGAACGTGAACATTCAGATGATCTCGACGAGCGAGATTAAAATTTCCGTGCTCATCAAGAAGGAAGACGCGAACAAGGCGGTTGCCGCCATCCACGCGAAGTTCTTTGAGCAGATCGGGCAATGAGACCATAACGTGTAAAGCCCGCACACAATCTGCTTGCATCTTTTTCGCCATTCCGACCATAAATCCCTTGACAGGCGCCAGCCTGCCTGCGGGCTTTCTGTGCGAACTGGCAAAAAATCTGGCTGCGCATCTTGCGCACTTTCTTTACACATTACGGTCTCTGGCTGAAGTATGTGTAAGACGAAAAAAGTGAAATTGTAGGGAAATGAATTTGAAGTCACCCCTTGGCGCATACTAAGCGCCGGGGGTGATTTTATGTTTCCGAACGGTTTTGGCATGAACGGCTACTGGGGGCCGGAAAACTACGTTTTGGGCGCGGCGCTTTTCGACTGGCACAAGGATTTCGACGACCTGCCCGAGGAAGTGAAGGAATACCTCACACAGCACGAGTACGAAATTCACAGCGAAAATGACGTGGACCGCTTAGTCCGCACGTATAACCAGAAAAGGTAAAAAGAAAAGAGAAAGCGTGCGCCGGGGCAAGCTCGGTACACGTTTTCTCTTTTTCTATACACATTATTTGATTTTAGAGATTTGTTTTAGAGGTTGAGCACGAGCTCAATTTCATCGTCATACTTTGCACCTGTGGGCGCAAAGCCGAGGGAGGTATAGAGGTGCAGAGCGGGGGCATTTTCCGTATTGCAGGTGAGCGCGATGCGGTTCGAGGTGCCGAACGGCTTTGTTTTGATGTACTCGAGCACCTTTTGCATAGCGGCTTTGCCATAGCCCTTGTCCTGCTGTGCTTCGTCGATCATCATGTGCCAGATGTCGTATTCCGGGATGTCGTAATCATAAATGACCATGACATAGCCGACCATGATGTCCTCGTGATAAATGCCGAAGGGCTGGCACTGATCGCGGTAGACATACGCCTGCGCCAAGCTGCGGACGGGGTGAGAGACGAACGATTCCTGCTCTTTTTTGAGCTTTAAATTGAACGCGTCGAGAAAATTCTCCTCTGTGATTGACTGAAGTGTAATGTTCATAAAATCTCCTTTTTTGCCGCTTATGCGAAAGCGGTGTTATACAAGCTCGGTCGCGGTGTGACCGGTCCTAGCGAAATCGCACAGACCTTCTATGCCGCAGAACACCATACTCTGCACGGCGGCGTCGGTGTAAAACGCCATGTGCTGCGTCATGATGACGTTCGGGAACTGGCGCAGGTAGGCCATGTCGCGGTTCGAGATGATGTCGTCGCGGCGGTTCTCGTGGTAGATGCCGTCTTCTTTATCGAAAACGTCCAGCGCGAGCGCGCCGATCTTCTGCGTTTCAATGCCGCGGATCATATCCGGAATATTCATCAGCTCGCCGCGGGCGCAGTTGATGATGGTGACGCCGTCCTTCATTTTGGCGATGGTCTCGGCGTTCACAAAGTGGCGGGTGCTCTCTAAAAGCGGCATGTGCAGCGAGATGATGTCGCACGCTTTGTAGAGCGTTTCGTTATCCACATAGGTGCAAAGTCCCTTGAGCGACGGGTTTTCGCGGATGTCGCTTGCTAAAATGCGGCAGCCGAAGCCGCTCAAATTTTTGATGACCGCCGCGCCGATTTTGCCGGTGCCGAGGATGCCGACGGTGAGGTTGCGCAGCTCGCGGCCCTGAAGACCCGCAAGGGAGTAGTCGTTGACCTGTGCGCGCCACAGGGCGGGCTTATACTTGCGCAGGCTAAGAAGTATGAGCATGACGGTGTAATCTGCCACGCCGTTCGGCGCGTAGTTGGAGTTACACACCTTGAGGCCGAGCTCCTTTGCGGCGGTGAGGTCGATGTGGTCGGCGCCGATGGTGCGCGTGGAGATGTATTTTACGCCGCGCTCCTGGACGGCGGTGAGCAGGGCGCGGTCAAAACGTGTGCGACCGAGTGTTGTGATGCCCTCGGCCCCGTTTACCGTATCGATGTTTTCGAGCGTCAGGTTATCCTCTGTTTCGGTGAGCTCCACGCCGAGCTTTTCGGCGATGAAGGCAAAGTCTTTCTGTTCGTCCCGGCGGACTTCATAAGCGGCAATTTTCATTTTTATATTCCTCTTTTCGGTAATGCGCAAGCGGTTTGCAACGTCTGCTTTTGCGCGTTGAAGTGCTTACACCACAGCGCTTTAGTGCGAATTTTCGTGTGTTAGTGTGTTACTATGTGATTATTATATATGCTGCGGTTTTTCACGTCAAGAGGGGAAAATGTTTAGAATACAGGTTGTATCTGTGCGGATTTTGTGCTAAAATGACTGTGAAATGAAACGAATGAAGTCAGGTGCTGTATATGACGGACTGGGAAATGAAAGTGCACAATTTTATGTGCCTCAATAAATTCGTGAAAAAGGGCGAGATTGTATTTACGGGCTCCTCGCTGTGCGAGCTGTTCCCGATCAACGAGATGCTGCAAAACGTGGAGCCGCGCATCCGCGTGTACAACCGCGGCATCGGCGGCGACGTGACGGACGGACTTTTGGAGCGCATGGATGAATCGATTTTTGACCTCGAGCCGAAAAAGGTGTTCATCAACATCGGCACAAATGACATCAGCCGCCCGGAATATAAGCGCGAGCGCCTGATGAGCCAGTACAGAAAAATTTTGATGCAAATTCAGGCGCGTCTGCCCGAGACGAAAATTTACGTGATGAGCTATTACCCCGTGAACCGCGAGCTGCCCGGCGCAGACCCGGAAGCGGTGAAGGCACAGTTCGGCGCGCGCACGAATGCGGAGCTGAAAGAAGTGAACGCCGAAGTGAAAAAAATGGCAGAGGAGCTCGGCTGCACATACATCAATGTGTTCGACTGTCTGCTGGATGAAAAGGGCAATTTGAAAGCGGAGTACACCATTGAGGGTATGCACATGTACGCAAACGGCTACGCAGTGGTGCTCGAAAAGCTGATGCCGTATCTGTTGGAGGAATGAACCCTTTAGAGGAGGTTATTTTGTATGATCAACGGTATTGAAAAGAAGAATATTTCCGTAAAAGAACTGAAAAAAGACGGGCGGTACTTAAACGCCGCGCTGTACACGCCGAAGACGGAGCCCGGCAAAACGTACCCGCTGGTGCTGTTTTTGCACGGCGCGGGCGAGCGCGGGGACGATTTAAATTTGGTGCTCGATTTCACGCCGGGCGCGGACACATTTATGACGGACGCGTGGCAGGCGGAGCACCCGTGCTTTGTCCTCGCGCCGCAGTGCCCGGAAGAACAGTGCTGGGTGCCGTATGTTGATTTACTGGCGCAATCGCTGCTGGAGATGGCGGCGCAGTACCCCGTGGACATCTGCCGCTTGTACGTGACGGGTGTTTCCATGGGCGGCGCGGGCACGTGGGAGCTGCTTACGCGCTACCCGCATAAGATCGCGGCGGCCATGCCGATTTGCGGCTATGCGGAGCCGTTTAAGCTGCGCGCGGCAAAAGATGTGCCTGTGTGGGCGTTCCATGCCGAAGACGACCCCGTGGTGCCGGTGACGGGCTATTACCACTCGCCGCACGGCGCGGTGGGTGTGGGCTCGCGTATGGCGATGTCCTCGCTGCGCTCCTCCGGCAACCGTGACGCGCACTACACGGAGTATCCCGCGGGCGAAATGGAAAACGTGTACCACACGCACCCGCACGGTTCTTGGACGGCGGCGTACCAAAACAAAGAAGCGCTGGAGTGGATGTTCGGCAAAACGCGCTTTGACCGCTATGAAATCGAGTTCATCTGCCCGGGCGTGTTCTATATGGAGGACTACAACAACGACTCCATGTACCTTGTGGAGGGTAAAGAAAAGGCGCTGCTTATCGATACCGGCCTTGGCGGCGGCAACGTGAGGAAAATGGCGGAGAGCCTGACATCCCTGCCCGTGGAGCTTGCCGTGACGCACGCGCATATTGACCATCTCCTGAGCGGCGATGTGTTCGAAAAATACTACATGAGCAAAAAAGATGTGCCGCTGCTGCCGCGTTTAAACGACGGTACGGGCAAGAATTTTACGGAAAAGGACGTTATCGACATCAAAGACGGCGACGTCATCGACCTTGGCGGCGGTGTGAAAATTGAAGTTGCCGAGGTGGAGGGGCACACGCCGGGCAGCGTCGTGTTCATCGACCGCGCGCATAAGTGCATGTTTACCGGAGACGCATTCGGCCTTTGGATGCAGGTGCCGCTTGCACGACCGATTTCGGAGTATAAAGCCGCGGTGCTGCGTCTGAAAGAAAAATTGCAGAAGCCCGGCTATACGGAGCTTGCGTTCCTCGGCGGCCACAGGCGGCAGGAGGGCGGCGAGGATCCGCAGGACAAATATGTGCCGAACAGCTATGAGAAGATTGACGACATGCTGACGCTGTGCGACCTCATTTTGGAAAAGAAAATCGAAGCGAAGCCGTTCCCGATGTATTTCGGCGAGCCGGCATTTATCTCCACCTATAAAACCGCGTACATGGTGTTTATGGAATCGGTAAGAAAATAAAAGAATAGACAAAACCGCGCCCTCGGGAGTTTTCCGGGAGCGCGGCTTTGCTTATAAAAAATCCGCACGGTCTGAGCGTTTAACAGGGGCCGGTGCGGATTTACTCGTAATTGGATGGATTGGTTTAAAACCGGATCATTGCAAATATGGATGCGCCGACGACGGTTAAAAGGCCGCACACGGCGATGGAGAGGCCGCTCATGGCTTCTTCAATCTCGCCGAACTCACGCGCACGGGAGGTGCCCATGGCGTGCGCACCGGTGCCGCAGGACACGCCGATGGCGACCGGGTGCTTGATGCGGAACAGCTTGAAGATGGCGGCCGCCGCGACGTTGCCGAAGAGACCCGTCACGATGATGGACGCGACGGTGACGGACACCATGCCGCCGAGCTCTTCCGAAAGACCCATGCCGATGGCGGTGGTGATGGACTTCGGCAGCAGTGTGACGTACTGGGTGTGGTCAAGCCCGAATGCCATGCTCAAAACAAGTACGCCGCCGAGGCACGCAAACATGCCGGCCAAAATGCCGCCGATGATGGCGACCGGGTACTTTTTGAGGTACACGAGCTTTTCATACAACGGGATGGCAAGGCAGACGGTGGTGGGCGTGAGCATGTTCTGGAAGAAAATGGCGCCCGTGCCGTCGTATGTGCCGTCGGCTTTCGGCTTGCCATACAGGTAGACGTTGTAATCGATGCCGCTGACGAGCATGAAGATGATGAGAATCACACAGGAGACGAGCAGCGGGTTCAAAATGGATGACTTAAAGCGCTTTTGAATGGCGCAGGCGAGCACATAGGCAACGCCGGTGATGAAGATGCCGAAAAACGAGGTATTCGACGCAATATCATTTAACATCGGTTTGTTCCTCCTTTTCGCATGCTTCAAGCGCTTCTGCGCGCTCTTCCTTTTCTTCTTTGGTCTGTAAACGGATGAGTCCCTGTGTGGTCAGGCCGGAGACCGCCATGGTGAGGACGGTAGTCGCGATGGAGATGACAACGATGGGGATGAGAATGTCTTTGTAGCTGTCATAGCTCGTAATGAGACCGACAGTGGGACCGACGAACATGACGGGCATGAGGGTGATGAGCCAATCGGCCGTGGTTTTTACGTGGTCAAGCCTTACGATATGTGTGACGAGCAGGAGCAGCATGAGCAAAAGACCGTAGATGCTGCTCGGCACGGGCAGGGGAATGAGGTAGTGCAGCAGTTCACCGATAAACGAGACCGTTGCGATCAGGGAAATTTCGGAAAAGTGCTTCACGCGGTGACGGCCTCCTTTGCTTTTTTCTTTTCGGAAACAGGCTCGGCCTCTTCAGGCAGCGGCTTTGCGGCGAACATGCTGGCAACGATAGGCCCGATGATCTGGTGGACGACCGTTGCAATGACGCAGGGCAGGATGGCCATGGTATCCGGGAACGCGGTCTTTGCGAGCGTGCAGGAAAGGCCGGAGTTCTGCAGACCAACCTCAAGCGACAGCGTGCGGACCTTCTTTTCGTTAAAGCGGAACACCTTGGCGGTGACGTAGCCCGCGAGCAGGCCGAGCACATGGTGCAGCGCAACGGCGAGCACGGTAACGAGCACGACGGTGACGCCGTGGGTTGTGAACTGGTCTCGGTTCGGGCCGACGCACAGACCCTCCACGAGGATGATGCAGGCGGTGGAAGCCTTGACGAGGAAATCTTTAAGGCCGTTTACGCGGTCGCCGAGCGCGGTGTGTACGGCGATACCGAGGAGGATCGGCAGCAGGACGACGAGCACGATGCTGATGAACATGTTCCAGAAGTTGACGTCAATCCACTGGCCGGCGAGCATGAGCGTGAGGGACGGGGTGAGCACCGGCGCAAGCAATGTGGTGCACATGGTGATGGTGATGGAGAGCGCCACGTCACCCTTTGCAAGGAACGTCATGACGTTTGACGCGGTGCCGCCGGGCACGCAGCCGAGCAGAACGAGGCCGACGGCAATCTGTGCGCGGACGGTGGGGTCACCCACACCCGTGAGGGACAGCAGCGATGCGACAAGCCAGCCGAAACCTGCCATGAAGACGTACTGGCTGCAAATGCCGATAAGCACATCGGTCGGCTTTTTGAGGATGTACTTGAAGTCGTCGGCTTTAAGCGTCATGCCCATGCCGAACATGATGACGCACAGGAGCATGTTGACAAAGCCGAAGCTCGGAAAGTTTTCTTTCAAAAACGGGATGCCGGAAAGGTCAATCGAGATGTTCTGGCCCATCCACACAAACGGCTGCGGAACAAGCAGGGAGAAGACGACCATGGGGACCGTCAAACACAGGAGCACATTTTTGGAGAAGAAAGTTTTGAATTTCTGTAATGCGGACATAGGAAATTACCCCTTTTTGAGCGTAAAACAGGCGGCAGAGACGAACTCGTGCCGCCCTGTTTTGTTTTTTCTTACCTTTTATAGGATCCTTAAATCATTTCTTTGCGGCTTTGAAAGCACGACCCTTGGCGTTTTCGCGGCGCATGGACTCGAGGAAGTTCTCACGCGTAACGCCCTGCGGCATGTGCGCCCACTCGGTCGTCTGCATGAATTTATCCGCCATTTTGTCGAACTCGGATTCCTGGATTTCCACGTCGTCGAAGCAGACCGGCAGGCCGATGGAATCGTTGAACCGCATCAGGCGGTCTTCTTCCTCAAACTGGCCGGCATGCTCTAAGAGGCACAGCACGCCGAGCGAAACGACCTCGCCGTGCAGGTGATGGTGGCCGTGCTCTGTGACGGTGGAGCCGTAGTAGACGCAGTGGGCGAGCGTGGAGTTGTAATAATAATCATTTACGGTGGTCATCATGTTGGAGACAATGCCGGTGGAAACGATGATGTCGAGCGTGACCTGGTCGAGCGCGAAGGATGCCGTTTTGTTGCGGATGGAAGTGAGCGCCTCTTTGCCGTACTGCACGAGCGGATCGGTGCAGACGCGGCTGACCTGACGGCCCATGAGCGGGGTGTGGGCGAGCGTGTCGTCTTTCGATGAGAAGATGGCTTCGCACTCCTTGCTCAGCGCGTCGCCGATGCCGGCCCAAAGGAGCTGCTCCGGGGAATCTGCAATGACGGCGGAGTTGATGAAGCAGTGGTTTGCGAGCTTCGGGTAATAATACTCGCGGAAGGAGCCGTCTGTATTATAGATTACGGAGATGGCGGTGACGGAAGCGCAGTTCGACGCAACGGTCGGGAAGGTAAAGAGCGGCTTATCGAGCTTATCGGCGACATACTTGCCGGTATCGCAGGCGCGGCCGCCGCCCATGGCAAAGATCATGTCGGCTTTCTGCACGAGCGGGTTTGCGATAAGCGCATCGCCGTTTTCGTAGGTGGAATCGCCGCCGTAGGGGAGGAAGCCCAAAAGCTCGACGTCGGAGCCTTCTACGCCTTTAAGCAGAGCCGGCTTTGCCTTTTCCATAGCGGTCTCGCCGCCGAGGACAACAGCCGTTTTGCCGAAGAAGCGCGTGACATACGGCACTTCGTTGTAGCAATCCGGGCCGATGGAATAGCTCGGCAGATGTACGCTGTAATTGACATTGTAGTTTTCCATGATAAACGCTCCTTTGGATCTCCTTTTGAGATCGCTTAAATAAATTGAAATAAGAAAATGAAATAAAAAACGCTTTACTGGAAGTTAGGGTGTGGAACAGTGGAGTAAAGAAGCAGTACCACGCGAAGACAGTGCACAAGATGCGTAAACAGATTTTTCGTCAGGGCGTACAGAAATTCCGCAGGCAGGCTGGCGCCTGTCAAGGGATTTATGTGCGGAATGGCGGAAAATATGCAAGCATATTGTGTGCTGAGCCGTCAGGCGTTCTTTGCGCGGTACTGCTTCAAAATAAAAAAGTCCTGAAAGTCTCTTTAAGACCTTCAGGACGTGTAAATCACGCGGTACCACCTGAATTCAGGGCGTTTGCCCTGCACTTAACGGAATCCAGCAATTCCTTCTTCTATAACGGGAAGAACCCGTCAGCCTCTACTCGTTCTCTTTGGAAGCTGCCGCTCCGGAGGGATGATCACACGGGGTTGCCTGCGGCGCTTTCACCACCCGCCGCTCGCTTTGAGGAAGATTCCGTGCGCTTGTCTCCATCAACACTTTGTGACTATTATTTTATACGTCTTCCGGCAAAAAAACAAGCATCATAATTTGAAAGATGTTTAAACTGAAATTGCATTTATTTGTGGATTTCATCAAAAAGCACTTTGAATTTACAAGTTGCATCGCTCCTTCCTGCTTATTTGGGCCGGCAGGTATGCAAATTTTCTGCTGCGGCACGGTTTATGCCAAAGGGACAAAAGGCGACATTTTCATGTACAATAACACAGTTTGGCCCCGAACAGACGCGTTATGCGGCTTTGAACCGGAAAAATTTGCGCAGTCTGCACAAAGGTGTTTGCTACAACTAACTTTGTGTTTGACTAAACGCCGAAAATAGGGCTGAGTGCGTCTTTTTGGGGCAAAAAGTGTTGACAAATTGTGAATGGGGCGGTATGATTAGTGACGGTTAGAGCGTTCTAACCTATTTTACAGCATCCGGGTTAGCAAAAACTAATTTGTGCAGCCTAACCGTGCCGTTTCGGCGCGGAGAATTTTCAGGAAAGAGGGAAAAACTGTGATGCCGTTGTCATTTGCCACAGAGGGCGAAGAAAACATCATCAAGCAGGTAGGCGGAAAGGCGGAAGTCCGTGCTCACCTCGAAAACCTCGGCTTTGTAGCCGGCGCCGCCGTGAAGGTCATCACCTCCATGGGCGGAAATATCATTGTTAACATTAAGGACTCTCGTGTAGCAATCAGCCGCGAGATGGCCGCTAAGATCATGATATAAGGAGGAAGAACCAATGAAGACACTGAAAGAAGTCAAGATCGGCGAGACCTGCAAGGTTGTTCGTCTGCATGGCGAGGGTGCCGTAAAGCGCCGCATCATGGACATGGGCATCACGAAGGGCGTGGACGTTTTCGTCCGCAAGGTTGCGCCGCTCGGCGACCCGGTGGAAGTAACGGTTCGCGGCTATGAGCTTTCCCTGCGCAAAGCGGATGCCGAGATGATCGAGGTCGAGTAAGGCACCACCAAACAGGGCACGCCTGACGGCTTGGTACTCGATCTGCTTGCATATTTTCCGCCATGCCGGACGTAAATCCCTTGACAGGCGTCAGCCTGCCTGCGGGCTTTCCGTACAGCCTGACGAAAAATCTGACGGCGCATCTCGAGCACCATCCCCGTTTGCTGCTGCCTTTGTCAGTTTAATGTGTTAATTTTTGCTCGAAGGTTAGCAAATTCTAACCTTTGGGTTTAATCTTATCGGAAGGATATGAGTAACAGATGAAGATCAAAATTGCCCTTGCCGGCAACCCGAACTGCGGTAAAACAACGCTGTTCAACGCGCTGACCGGCTCCAACCAGTTCGTCGGCAACTGGCCGGGCGTTACGGTCGAGAAGAAGGAAGGCAAGCTGAAGAAGCACGACGACGTTGTGATCACGGACTTGCCGGGTATCTACTCCCTTTCTCCGTACACGCTGGAAGAAGTTGTTGCACGTAACTACCTCATTCAGGAGAGACCTGAAGCCATCCTTAATATTATCGATGGTACGAACCTTGAGCGCAACCTCTACCTGACCACCCAGCTCGTTGAGCTCGGTATTCCGGTCGTTGTTGCGGTCAACATGATGGACGTCGTAAATAAGAACGGCGACAAGATCGACACCAACGCACTGGGCAAGGCGCTCGGCTGCAAGGTCGTTGAGATTTCCGCTTTGAAGGGCACCGGCATTGAGGAAGCAGCAGAAGCCGCTATCCATGCAGCCCAGAACACGAAGACGGTCCCGCAGCACAGCTTCAGCGGTGTGGTTGAGCACGCGATTGCACACATTGAAGAGGTTGCCGTACATACCCTCCCCGAGGAGCAGCAGCGCTTCTTCGCGATTAAGATCTTTGAGCGCGACGAGAAAATCATTGAGCAGCTGGGTCTTACGCAGGACAATCGCAAGCACATTGAAACGGATATTGAAGCGGCTGAAAAAGAGCTTGATGACGACGCGGAAAGCATCATCACGAACGAGCGCTATGTTTACATTGCTTCCATCATCAAGCAGTGCTACAAGAAAAAGAACAACGGCGGTCTTACCGTCTCCGATAAGATCGATAAGGTCGTAACGAACCGTATTCTGGCTCTGCCGATCTTTGCAGTTGTTATGTTTATTGTTTATTACATCTCCGTTACGACGGTCGGTACGGTTGCGACAGACTGGGCGAACGACGGTGTGTTCGGCGACGGTTGGCACCTGTTCGGCATCGGCGCAGGCGAATATGAAGACGTTTCCGGCGAGTTCGGCGATGCGGCAAATGTTATCGACGCATTTGTAACGGCTGAAGGTGCGGACGACGTTGCAGACGCCATCGACACCGAGAGCGACACGTTTGACGCGGCAGCGGCGGCTTCTGCGCTGGATACGTTTGCAGCTTCCGTCTCTAACGACGCAACAGCGGATTACACCCTCGTTGATGAAGAAACGCTGGCGGAAGAGGATGTCACCTACACAGGCGCAGAGCTCAAGGAAGCGGTTGCGACTTATGAGTCCTACGGCTGCGAAGAGCCGGATCCGGCCAATTACGGCGTTTGGGTTCCGGGTCTGCCGGGTATCATCGAAAGCGGTCTGGACGCTGTAAATTGCGCAGACTGGCTGAAGGGCCTCATCCTGGACGGTATCGTAGCCGGTGTTGGCGCAGTTCTCGGCTTCGTTCCGCAGATGCTCGTTCTGTTCATCTTCCTTGCATTCCTCGAGTCTTGCGGTTACATGGCGCGTATCGCGTTCGTTATGGACCGTATCTTCCGTAAGTTCGGCCTTTCCGGTAAGTCCTTCATTCCGATCCTCATCGGTACAGGCTGCGGCGTGCCGGGCATCATGGCTTCCCGTACGATTGAAAACGAGCGTGACCGCCGTATGACCATCATGACGACCACGTTCATCCCCTGCGGCGCCAAGCTTCCGTTCATCGCAATGATCGCGGGTGCTATCTTCGGCGGCGCACCGTGGGTTGCTCCGAGCACATATTTCCTCGGCATTGCAGCGATTATCTGCTCCGGTATCATTCTGAAGAAGACGAAGATGTTTGCGGGCGATCCGGCTCCGTTCGTTATGGAGCTGCCGGCTTACCACTGGCCGACCGTCAGCAATGTGCTCCGCTCTATGTGGGAGCGCGGCTGGTCCTTCATTAAGAAGGCAGGCACCATCATCCTTCTGTCTACCATCATTGTTTGGTTCACCACCTATTTCGGTGTTGTCGACGGCGCGTTCAGAATGCTCAACGAAGACGAGATCAGCAACAGCATTCTTGCTACCATCGGCAACGCGATTGCTTGGATCTTTGCACCGCTTGGCTGGGGCAACTGGCAGGCCGCTGTGGCTTCCATCACCGGTCTTGTTGCGAAGGAGAACATTGTCGGTACGCTTGGTATCCTCTATGGCGGCGGTGACGGCACGGTTTACAGCAACATGGCTTCCCACTTCACGGTGGTCAGCGGCTATGCGTTCCTTGCGTTCAACCTCCTGTGCGCACCTTGCTTTGCGGCAATCGGTGCAATCAAGCGTGAGATGAACAACGCAAAGTGGACCTGGTTCGCAATCGGTTATCAGTGCGGCTTTGCTTATCTTGTAGCGTTCGTCATCAACCAGCTCGGCAGCATTGCACTCGGCACGGCGAATGTCTTCGGCATCATCGTTTCCATTGTGCTCATCGTGCTCTTTATCTTCCTGCTGGTTCGCCCGTATAAGGAGAGCACCACGCTGTCCAACAGAGCCGTTAAGGTTAGGTAATCTTACTCCGTAATTTAAATTCGCAAATTCAGGAATTATCCAAGCCGAAAGGAGAGATCGTTATGCTGACTTGGCTTTCGCAAAACATAGGAACGATAATCGTGTTACTGGTCGTTGTTCTCATCGTCGCTGCGATCGTAAAATCGATGAGGCGGGATAAGAAAAACGGCAAGTCCTCCTGCGGCGGCAACTGCGCGGCCTGCCACGGCGGCTGCATGCACGCACAGAAGTAATTACCAAAACATTTAACACCTCCTGAAAGGCGGGCACAGCTTGGAAACAGGTTGTGCCCGTTTTGCGTATTGTAAGAAACTTTTCAGTTGAATTCCCGGTTTTGCGTGCTATAATGAAAATGCAGAGATATGCGCTGCATTCGGTTTGTTTTACAAAAGACGGGAGGTCTTTTTAGTGGAGAATAAAAGAAGCGTCACCGTAGTGGCGGCGCTTGTGCGTGAGGGGGATAAATTTCTCATCGGGCAGCGGCCGGAAGGCAAAGCCCGCGCAGGCATGTGGGAATTCATCGGCGGCAAAACGGAGCCGAATGAAACGAACGAGGAAGCTCTCATCCGCGAGTGCAGGGAAGAGATCGGCGTTACGGTAGAAGTGGGCACGCTTTTTATGGACGTGCTGCATGATTACCCGGATCTGTTCGTACACCTGTTTGTCTATAACGCGAAGATTACTGAGGGCGAGCCGCAGCGGCTTGAGCATCAGGATTTTCGCTGGATCACGCCCGGGGAGATCGACGACGTTGTGTTCTGCCCCGCAGATGTGGATGTGCTCGCGAAGATCAAGGCGGAGTTTCCTGCCGGGGGAGCAAACTGATGCGCCCCACTTTGCGCACGCTGCTTTTGCACGGCGGTGATATTTTGAAATCCCCGGGGATGCAGATTGCAAAAGAGAACATGCAGCACGGGTCTGTGAGCGTGTTTGAGCACTCCGTGTGCGTGGCGCTTGTGTGCCTGTGGCTTGTGCACCGGCTGCACTTAAAAGTGAACCAGCGCGCTCTTGTGCGCGGCGCTTTGCTGCACGATTATTTCCTCTACGATTGGCACACGCCCGACCCCGCGCACAGGCTGCACGGGTTTCGGCACGCCGGAACGGCCCTGCGCAATGCCGACCGCGACTTTGAGCTGAATGACACGGAGCGGGACATGATCAAAAAGCACATGTTTCCGTTAAATCCCGCCCCGCCGCGGTTCAAAGAAACGGCTGTTTTGTGCCTTGCCGATAAATACTGTGCGCTGCGCGAGACCGTTTTGCAGCGGAAAAAAGAGAATAAGTGATAATAGCAAAAGCTCCCGCGGGAAAAATTTGCGGGAGCTTTTTGTATGATTGGTTTTGGGTTGAGCTTCGGAATATTTCGCTTGGTTAATCAAAAAGCACGCGAGAGAACGTCTATCTGCGTGATGATGTCGCGCAGGCGGTCTCCGGCGACAATGTATTCCAGCGCGTCGTCCGGCGTATCAAAGTATTGTTCGGTATCCGGCTGGTTCCAGAGATAGGCCATGATCCGATGCTCCGGTTTCGGTTGGCAGCCGCTCATTCCGAAATGAACGCCTTTCCATTCGAATTCAATTTCATCTCCGCGCCCTATGCAGTCCTTGAATTCCGCAATAGATTCAAAACGATCGTCTTCCAGAGTGTTGCAAGCGGGAAAAATAGTGTCCATATCGTTACCTCCATATTGTTTGAATTCGGGGACATTTCCGTCCCAATAATTTTTAGTGTCGCCCCAATGAAAATGGTTGTGTTCCCAGACTAGTTCGTGGTCGTGCGGTATGGAATGGTGGCGTGGGTAACCGTGATCCGAAAAATGTCGTTCTGAAACCGCTTTGCCATCTTCACCGATTTTGGTAAGTCGAAGATTTCCATTTTTGTCTTTGGTAGTTTTAATTTCTCCCGGTTTACCTATAAATCTTTCATCGTCCGGTTTCTTAGGTTTCCATTCGCCGCCATAAGCACTGCCCATGCCTTTTTCTTCTTGCTGGGGGAATACATAACCTCTTTTTATCAGTATAGCACGGCTTTTGACAGGAGACAACTGTCCTGTGAGATATTTTGCATATTTTGAAGACTTGCTATGGTTTTGATATTTCCAAGAAGAAAGTTCATAATCTACAAAAATGATGTTGCCTTCCATTTCAGGAAATGGGGTATTGTAACAAATAATCCGTTCGGGTTCGATTTGCCGAAGCATTTCGCGATAACCTTTTAGGAAAAAGTCTTTTTGATCGGCGTGATTGCCATGCTCAGAAACCATGTAAGTGGATACCGCCACAACACTCCCCTTTGGAATGCCCTTGAAACAGAAATCAAAGGTATTTTCGTCTCCCCAACTTACGGTTGGAATAACCCGAATTCCTTTTGAAGCAAAATATGCGCCGCACCAGCGGTTTCTAAAAGTGTTATAAAGCTGCATTGAAGGGTTCATCTCTCTATAGATACTGAAATCTGGAGATAGAACGGCTCTGTAGCGTTTCAGTTTTTCTATATCATAGTCCGGTTTTTTCCATATCCGTTCAAATTTATAATCATATAAAAAGAAATGAACCATGCGGTTTAAGTGATGCTCATCTCTGATGTTGGTGCGGTCAAAGCCGATTAACAGCAGATTTTGAAAGTCTTTATCCCCGAAATTTCCTTTGGGAATAATAGGAATCTTAAATTTGTCTTTGCCATGAAACTGGTTTCTTAGCATGATTTGACTTGTGCGATATTCTCGATTCTCTTCAGTCATTTTTACATCTCCTCTATAAGTAAAATGAAGTCTTTCTACCTATAGAGGAAAACACGGCAAAAGTTTCCCTGAAAAAGGAAACTTTCGCTGCATTTTCTGCAAAAAATATTTTGATGAATAGTTTTAGAAACGAAACGGCATTCACTAACGATTTTGGAAAAGAAGAAGCTTTGAAATGTGCAAAAGCTTTTTTCAAAAGAAAAAACCACGAATCAAAAAGACTCGTGATTTTTGGAGCGGGCGAAGGGAATCGAACCCTCGTATTCAGCTTGGGAAGCTGATGTTCTACCATTAAACTACGCCCGCGTATTCATTTTGCTGTGTTATCTATTCTAATATAAATTGAGGAAAAAATCAAGAGGGAAGTTCGTTTTGGGACATTTTTTGTTTTGAAGCAAACGGTTTCACACACGATACAAATTCCGCAGAGGAATTTCGGCAATGTTTTCTCTTGAAAAATGCGATGATTTTCGGTATGATTATATAGAGTTGTTCGTACAAGTGATACGGGTGACGAAATGAGAAAATCACACAAACGGCGGGTTTGCCGTGAAAGGACGGGTATATATGGAACGCAACGAGACTGCCGCGCTGATCCGCGGGGGCGAAGCGGTATTCGGTTTGGAGCTTGGCTCTACGCGCATTAAGGCGGTGCTCATCGGGCCGCACGGCGAGGTATTGGCTTCCGGCAGCTATGACTGGGAAAACCGCTTGGAGCAAGGTGTGTGGACGTACCACATGGACGACGTTTGGCACGGCATTCAGGAGAGCTACAAGAACCTTGCGGCATCGGTAGAGGAGAAATACGGCGAGAAGATCACGCATTTGAAGGCGCTGGGATTTTCCGCGATGATGCACGGCTATTTGGCGTTTGACCGCGAGGGCGAGCTGCTTGTGCCGTTCCGCACATGGCGCAATACCATGACGGAGGAGGCTGCCGCCGACCTTACGTCGCGCTTTGGCTTTAACATTCCGCAGCGCTGGAGCATTGCACATCTGCATCAGGCGATTTTAAACAACGAGCCGCATGTGAAGGACATTGCGTTCATCACGACGCTTGCGGGCTATGTGCACTGGAAGCTGACGGGTGAGAAGGTGCTCGGCATCGGCGATGCCTCCGGCATGTTCCCCATTGACAGCGAGCACAACGTGTACGATTCCGGCATGATGGACACGTTTGATATTCTGCACAAGGAGCACAACCTGCCGTGGCGGCTGCGCGACATTCTGCCGCAGATTCGCCTTGCGGGCGAGGACGCGGGCGAGCTGACCGACGCGGGTGCGCTTTTGCTTGACCCCACCGGCACCTTAAAGCCCGGTGCGCCGTTGTGCCCGCCGGAAGGCGACGCCGGCACGGGCATGACGGCAACGAACAGCGTCCGTGTGCGCACGGGCAATATCTCCGCAGGCACGTCTGTTTTTGCGATGATCGTGCTCGAAAAGGCACTTTCTAAAGTACACACGGAGATCGACATGGTGACGACGCCGACCGGCAAGCCCGTTGCGATGGTGCATTGCAACAACTGCACGTCCGACATCAACGCGTGGGCGGGGCTGTTTAAGTCGTTTGCGGAGCTCATCGGCGCGAAGTGCTCCATGCCGCAGGCGCTTGATACGATGTTCTTTGAGGCTTTAAAGGGCGACGCCGATTGCGGCGGGCTCGTTTCGTGCAACTACTTCTCCGGCGAGCCGATCACCGGCATGGAGGAGGGCAGACCGCTGTTTATGCGCCTGCCGGACAGCGCGTTTACGTTCCAGAACTTTGCGCGCACGCAGCTTTATTCCGCAATGGCGACATTGAAAATCGGCATGGATATTCTGATTGAAAAGGAGCACGCGGAGGTTGATTCGCTGCTTGGCCACGGCGGGTTCTTCAAGGCGAAGGGCGTGGGCCAGAAGCTGATGGCGGGTGCGCTGCATACGCCGGTCTCCGTGATGGAAACGGCGGGCGAGGGCGGCCCGTGGGGCATGGCGCTGCTGGCTTCTTACCTTGTGAACGCAGAGGACGGCGAAACGCTGGAGGATTACCTCGATAAGAACATTTTTGCCGAGGCAAAGAGCGAGACCGCAGAGCCCGATGAAACCGACATGCAGGGCTTTGAGAAGTTCCTGGAGCGCTATAAGGCAACACTGCCGGTGGAGAAATCCGCAGTGGAAACGCTGAAATAAAACAGAAACGGGGAGCCGCGCAAGGTACACGCACGGCTCCCCGTTTTCATTCTATATTATTCTGCGTCAAAGGACGGTAGACTTATTCAATCTCAATGTGGCGCGCGTTGTCCGGCAGGGCCTTCTTCGGCATTTCAAGCTTCAAAACGCCGTTGTCGTAGGTCGCCTTCATGTGGTCGGCGTCTACGCTGCTCAGGTCAAACTGACGGCTGTACGAGCCAAAGGAGCGCTCGCAGCGGACGTAGTTGTTCTTGTCGTCCTTTTCTTCCTGCTCTGCCTTGCGCTCGGCGTGAATGGTCAGCGTGTCGCCGTTGACATCGAGATGGATGTCCTTCTTGTCAAAGCCCGGCAGGTCGGCCTCCAACGTGTAGCTGTCGCCGTTATCCTTGATGTCGGTCTTGAATGATGCGAGCGCGCTGTGGTCGAACCAGCTGCCGAACGGATCGTTAAAGAAATTACGCTCAAACGCGTCCATTTCACGGAACGGGTTGTAAGCACTCAGGTTGTTTCTTCTATCATTATTGTTACGATACGGTCTCATGTCAAACATAAGTCATTCTCCTCTTTGTTGTGATGTTTTCGTCTTAAAAGCTGCATGTTTTCACGTTTATCGTGTTCACTTTATGTTCCAAGGGAACCACCTCTTTGTATTCATCTTTTCTTTTCGATTATCAGTATAGTGGTACTTTTCGCTTTTTGTGTTATGCGTTTTTTACGAAATTGTTAAACCTGCACTTTTTTCTTTTGAAAAAACATGGCATGGAAAATGACGCTGTGCCATATTGAAAAAAACGGGTGCAGCTCCGCAGAAAGGGAGCAGAAGCTGATAGAACTTTTGAACAGAAAAAGTGATTAAAGTTCACAACTTATTGACAGTGTGCTCGGCGGTTTCTATACTGAAAGCAATATAAAAATGATTTGCAGGAGGTGCACTATGAAGAAGCACGACTTTGGCGCGTGGTTTCTTCTGTGTGGACTCCTGTTTCTTTTTGCACCGGGTGTTTCGGCCATGGCAGAAGAGACGGAGCCGCTGTTCGCATTCGCAGCACAGGCAGAAGAGGTGCGTCCCGGCGGATCGTTCGCCGTGACCTGCACGCCGGCGCGCGGGGACATCGGCGCGTTCGTGCTGTTTGCGGATTTTGACGCGGAAGTCATAGCCAACGCGAAAGCCGAGTTGCCGGAAAGTGTGAAATCGCGCCACGTGTATACCTCGCAGCAGGACGGACGTTTTGCGCTCGTTTACACGGCGAAGGACGGCGGCGTACTCACGGAGCCGTTCACGCTGGTGTTCCGCACGGAGCGCGGCGCGGAGTTTGATGCGGTGACGGTCAGCTTTTCCGTGACCGATGCGGCGAACGCTGCGGGGCATGAACTGATAGATACGGTGCAGACGACGGAAAAGACGTTCACTTACGTAAAAGAGCCGGAGATCGGCGCGGCACTGCTTTCGCTCATCCCGCCGACGGGCACGCTTTCCCCGGGCTTTGACCCGGAGAGGTTCCAATATTCGCTCTCGGTGCCGTTTTCCGTCACGTCACTCGTTTTCGACGCCCAGCCGGCAGAGGACTGCGCTGTGCGCGTGAACCGCAAAAATCTCGGCGCGAGCGGCAGCACGGTCGATTTTGAATTCACCGTGACGTCCGAAAGTGGCGAAACGGCAGTGTACACCGTGGCCGTCACGCGTGAGACAAAACCCGTGACGGCGGTGGCAGGAAAGACGGGCACGTCGTCCGCCGCAAAGGGAAAAGACGCGGCAAGCAGTGAAAAGTCTGCGGAAAATGAAACCGCCGAAGCCAATGTAGAAGAAGCACCGGCCGAAACAACCGTTGTGACAGGAGAAGCGCGCGACGCGGATCTGACCCAGACGGAAGCGGAGAAAAACGCCCGTGCGGTACAGACAGACCGTCTGGTTACGGCCGCCATCGTGCTGCTTGCGGTGGCGTTTGGCTTTATGCTCGCCGTTTTGTGGCAGCGTGTTTCCGAAAAGAAGGGGGAAAAGTCCGGTCCGCGCCACGGCGCATGATGCACACGCTGCGCTCCGTTTTCATACTATGAACTGCAAGCTTGTCTTGCAAGTATAGTTTGAAAGGAGACACAGCACATGGCAGATGAAAACACCATGCTGCGCGGCTGCCGCACCACCTGTACGCCGCTGCCCGAGGACCCTGTGCCCGGCATAGCCTACGTGCCGTTTCAGCAGTGGAGCGAAACCTATGAGCCGGCGCGCGCGCTCGATGACGGCACACTGTTCCCGGTTTTGAATAAACCGTTTTACGGAAGGCGGGGTGAGCCGCGGTGAACGAACAGCAGCGTTTAAGGCGGCACATTTCCGCCGTGCAGTTCGCGATGTGGGAGCTGCATTTGTATCTGGATTCGCATCCGTATTGCAAGGAAGCGGCGAAAAAGCTTGCTGCTTACCGCGAGGAATACGATAAGCTTACGGCCGAGTACGAAAAAGCGTACGGCCCCTTAAACGAGACTTCGCGCTCAACGAGCCGCTGGGCGTGGATCAGCGACCCGTGGCCGTGGGAAACGGAGGCGAACGAGTAATGTGGATTTATGAGAAGAAACTGCAGTATCCCGTACGCATCAAAAACCCGAACCCCGCGCTCGCAAAGCTCATCATAAGCCAATACGGCGGACCATATATCAAAATGTGATAATTCAAACAAAAAATAAAAAACTCAGGCTTTGTATATGATTTTAAATGATTTTGTGCTGCGGTAAAATACGATATGATCCACAAAAGTGCGAATCACTCGGCTTTTTTCATCGCCGGGGACGGCGGGATCATCCAAAATTTGTAAAGCTTCGCGATGCTTGGCAGCGAAAGCGGTACCGTCGATTTTTTCGGGCTCGTGTAATTCGGCGAGCTGATTTTGCAAGCGCTCGATTTTAGCTTTTGCGGCGGATTTGTTATCACTGTATTCCGCAAGGGTGTCCACTCCGGCGACGTATGCCTCTTTGCAGCGGGCAAGCATTTCCTGCTCGTGGCGGATTTGGCTCAAAATAGCTTCTTTTTCTGCCTGCAACTGCGTGTTTTCGCGCGGGGCAAAAGTAAAATCGAGCGCATCAAACTGTTGGTGCATCGCCCACAAAATCATATTTTCGGCCTCGGCGATGGAAATGCTGTGCGACACAGAGCATTTACCGTGTACGTAGCGCACACAATTAAAATAAATATAAGATGCACGTGATAGAGTACCGCCGCACGCGCTGCATTTAACAATCCCTTGCAGCATACAAGCGCCGTGCTCTCGTCTGGCAACAAGATCGGATTTGCTGCGGTATCCGTCCACGTATTTTTGTATTTTTTGCTGTGCTGCTTCAAATTCATCCGGGGAGATAATCGGCTCATGCGTGCCGTCTACGATCATCGTTGCGGTGGTGTGTCCGTCTGTTTTGTGATAATCATTAAGGCCTTGCGCAGACCAACGCACTTTTCCGGCGTAGGTGGGATTTGTAAGCATATAGCGCACGGTGCGATTTTCCCACGCATTTCCGCGATTTGTTTTGATGCCCATCGCATTTATTTTTTTTGCGATAGTGAGAATAGGCACGCCGGATAAAAAATCAGCATATACCATGCGCACGATTTCGGCTTTTTCCGGCTCGATTACAAGCTGGCGATCTTGGTAGCGGTAGCCAAATGGGGCAACACTTACGGTTCCGCCCCGCTGCACGCGCTCGGTCATTCCACGGCGCACCTCTGTTGCAAGGTTGAGACTGTAAAAAGCGTCAAACCACTCAATAATGCGCTCAATCAACTCGCCGAAAGGCCCTTCCATAAGAGGCTCCGAGATGCTTACAACGTCGATATTGTTTTCTTTTTTTAAAAGAGATTTGTATACAATGCTCTCCTCTTGGTTCCGGGCGAAGCGCGAGAATTTCCAGACCAAAATCGTTTCAAAAGGCCGCGGTTTTTCTTTTGCCGCGGCGATCATGAGCTGGAAAGCGGGGCGTTTTGCGGCGCTGCGTCCGCTGATGCCGTCGTCGCGAAAGACATATTCATCCGGCACCACAAAGCCGTGCTTTTTGCCATAGTCCCGGATGAGTTTTATTTGGCTATCTGGGCTATACTCTGTTTGATCGTCCGTTGATACGCGGATGTACGCCGCGGCTATTCGTTTTTTGTCCATTTCGTCCTCCTTAAAAAGGGCATAAAAATGCCCGGGTGTATTGATTTACCCTGGGAGAAGTGATACAATATAGCTTGTAACCACAATATTGTATCCCGGTTATCCGGGGGCCCCGACGGTGTTCACGCGCCGCCGGGGATTTTTTTATTTTTCGGCCTGCGTCACGCCGTATTCGGCTTGATCGGCGGTAAATCCATCAAACTCAAGCTGGCTTACAAGCTCGCTGTGTGACATATCCATAAAGCTCATGTACTCTTTTGCCTTTTTTACGGCCTGCTCATCCCAGTCCGCGCCGCAATAATCTGCGCCGTAGGTAGCCTGATCCGTTGTAAATTGCTCAAACTCCAACTGCTCTATTAAGCCGGAGTACGAAAAGGCTGCAAAGCTAAGGTAGTTTTTGGCGGATTTTACGGCCTGCTCATCCCAGTCCGCGCCGCAATAATCTGCGCCGTAGGTGGCGTCATCGGTGGCGAAGCCCTCAAACTCCAATTGCTTCACAAGCCCGTCATGCGAAAAAGGCGATACTTTTAAATAATCCTTTGCCTTGTATACGGCGTTGCGCTGCTCAGTGGTGGCGGCAGCTTCGCGGCTGGATTCCGCTTCTTCTTCCGGGGTGGGCGTGCTCGTCGGCTCCGGCGTAGAGGATATATCCACGCCCGCCTCAACAGATAGGCCGTCACTTACCCAGTGCAAAAAAGCATCATTGTATACCGTGCCATTATAATATACTTCAAAAAGCATCGCCGCCGGGGTATTTGTCACGTCGGAAAAGCCCTGATAGCAGGCGTATACCTCAACCTCTTTGCCAATCATAGGCGTAAACACTTTTTCGAGTTTTTCGTCATACGTACCGCACCCGAGCGAGTATTGATTTTTGTCTTTGCCCTCACTAAAGTTTATGTTAAGCCAATTATCATATTGATATACCTTGTCAATCGTGCCGCGCATTACAATATATGTATCGGCCTTACCGTTTTCCGATGCCGGGCGGCTATATGTGGCGTAATCCGGCTCTACCGCCTCGCCCATATCCAAAAGGCTTTGGAATTTTTCACAAAATTCACCCACCGGCTCCGCCGTGGGCGCGGGAGTCGATAATTTCGCTTTTTGATCTCCCGTCTGCAAATATGCAAAAAACTCCGTTGATGAGATGATTTCGTCATCTACCTGGATGCTAATAGGCGAGATCATGGGATCGTCTTTATAATCGCTGCTATCTGAGAGGATATTGTCGAGTAAAGTCCCGTACACAACTATGGTTTTTCCAACAATTTTACTTTCATCCAAATGGAGTTCGTCCGCAGTTGCACCGGATAAAACAATATAGTTTGTTTTCCCCGCGTGCTTTACTTGTAAATAAACGGCGGTCATTTTTCCACCGGCAGTATCTTCCGTGATGACTTTTTGGCACTTACCATAAATATAATATAAATTAGTTTTAAGCAAAGGGTCTTCTTCGGCGCTTTCATCGCCAACTTGATAAAAAGTATAAGCGCCGACGGTTTGCGGGCCGGAAAGCTCAAATTCGGGCTTATCCGCGCACCCGGCTGCACTCACTGCCAGCAAACCCGCAAGCAGCAAAGCAAAAAGTCTCTTTTTCATTTGTAAAATCCTCCTGGATATAAAATAAATACTGCGCCTAAAGTTTACCATGGCGGGCGGGAGAAATCAACAGAATTTGCGAATGCTGTGGAAAATGGCAAATATTACGTTGCGAATTTGTGCGTTTTGCGGATAAATAATCATATAAGCGCCCCCCGAAAGCGGACATCATAGGACATTGCAGGACATCGTAGGACATCTTTGTGAAAATCCATTGACTATGCGCGCAAAATATGATAAGCTCAAGTCAAACAAACGTTTGTACATAAGACCTGCTAAGAAAAGGAGAGGAAAAACATGAACGAAAACGAGCGCCGTGAAAACCTAATCACCGAGATCGTAAAGCTATTGCGTGAGCTGCCCGTGGCGGTGGTGCGGGAGCTTTACGCCGTCGCACTCGAGCACAAAAAGAACAATGCCGGGCGGAAAGCGGAATAATGCCAAAGCAAAAAAATAAGGTTAAAGCCGGGAGCTGCTGAAAGTGCGGTTCCCGGCTTTTTTACTTTTCGGCCTCTTCGGCCTCCTCTGTAAGGTTTTTGCACAGCTGCTTGACAAAGGCCAAAAACGCCGGGAAAGCTTCATCCGGCATTCGGGCAATGGCGCAGATCAACTGGCTTTTTGCATCGTCGTTGTATTGCAGCCTCGCAAATATTTCCGCAAGCTCTTCTTCGCGCGTTTTTTTGGCAAGCATCTCACCGTCGCCGGTGCGCAGCCAAATCTCGTTTACACCAAATACCCGGCATATATCGGAGATCGTGCGATCACTTACCCCGGTTTTGCCGGAGCAGATCAAACTTATTAAAGACTGAGATACATTGATTTTTTCGGCAAAGGCGGTTTTGCGTAAGCCAGACATATTTACTACCTCGGCAATACGCTCGTTAATGGTGCTCATTTAGATCACCTCCTTACATTTTTAATTATACCATAGAATGATTAAAAAATCAATAAAAATATTTTAGTCACTCATAAAAAACGCTTGACAAGTTTAATAACTAATGATATAATATGAGCAGTTAAAGGAAATAAAACAAAACGAGGTGATAAAATGAGCGAAAAAGCAAAGGCTTTAGTGGCCGAAACCGTAGACCAGCTTAACAAGCTGCCGGACAGCAAAAAAGATAAGGCAAAACAGATGATGGAGGCCTTCGCCGCGGGCATCGCGATCGGCGCGGAGCTGGCGGAGAAAAAAGGAAGCGGGGAGAAAGCGGAAAAAGAAGACTAAGCCGCCACGCGCCCCGGCTTTACCACATGCCGCCCACCAACTGATCCTCCCTTAGAAACCATGGATGTACACTCCTTTCGTCCGAACAAACATAGATACTGCATAATTTTTGCTTTGGGCGGCAGGTGGTAGGGCCGGGGACATACACAAAAGGGAATACCGTGCCATATCAATTAAAGGAGGCGATAAAATGAGCGATCCGGTATACACAATAGAGCAGCGCGCCAGAGACGGGACATTGTTGTCCCGCATGGTAGGACGATATAACCGCAAAACGCAAACCGTGGAGCCGGTGAGCGTGGAGTATTTTGTGAACGAAAAAGCCCGAGAAAATCATAAAAAAAATTGTATAGCGCTGATCGAGACGCTATACGAAGAAAAAGGAAGAAGGAACAAAACATGATTTTAGTTTTGTGCGGCAGTATCGCCGCCGGATGCGTGCTCATCACGCTGGCCTACGGCGCGGAAAAAATCCTCGAAAGAGCCGTAAATCCGCCGAGAAGGAGAAAAAGAGCCGCCTGCCCCGGTGCGGAGGTCATCGACATCGGCAAATACCGCAGCTGGCGCGACGCCGTGCGCGTGTATGAGACAGTGACAACGGACAGAAAGGAAAGACAAGCGTGAAAGTTTACAAGGGTACAGACAAAAATATGCAATGCCAAGGCAAACAATACGTGCTCGGCAAAAAAGAGGTCGATGACGGCGCAATCCGTTGCGGGAATAAAGGCTATCACTCGTGTGAGGCTCCGTTTGATGTGCTGCGGTATTATCCTAATATCAACGGCAATCGTTTTTTCGAGGCAGAATCGGGTGGTGAAATCGATAAGGCAAAAAATGATGATACCAAATTAGCATCATCAGAATTGACACTCAAAAGCGAAATCGATTTTGCTGGGCTGGTCAAGGCGCAAATAGAGTATACCCGCAAAAAAGCCGAAAGCGGAACCACAGGCGGAGACGAGAGCAACCTCTTAGGCGGCAGCTGGAGCAACCTCTCAGGCGGAGAATGTAGCAACCTCTTAGGCGGAGACGAGAGCAGCCTCGCAGGCGGAGACTCATCATTGATTGTTGGCCAAAACAGGTGTAACGCAAAAGGCGGGCTCCACTCCGTGATTGTTTTAACGGAGTGGAAATGCGATTATAACGGCAATTACGTACCAATAGCCGTAAAAGCAGAAATTGTTGACGGCGTGAGGATCAAAGCTGATACGTGGTATAAGCTCAAAAACGGCGAGTTTGTCGAGGTAGACACATGAGAGCAAAATGAAAGTGCCCCGGACTGTTGGCGCAGTCACAGGGGCACAAAGACAAATTTACCGCTATTAATTTAGCAGAAACGGGAGGAAAAGTCAATGGCAAAGTATAAGCAGATCATGCAGGTAAGCCTTTGCGGCAACATCGAGCGCGGCGCGTTTGATGCTGTTACCGTAAATGGAGGTGACGTAATGGAGATTGTGGGTAAGCATTTGCGCGAAGAGGGCATTGAACGCGGCAAAATCCGCATTACGGTGCTCGAGGAAATGCCAGAGGAGGCGAAAGCAAATGAAACTGTATGAGTATGCGGAGCAATACGAGGCTTTAAAGCGGATGGCGGAGGATGAAAGCATCCCTCTCGAAGCGATCGAAGACACGTTTCAAAGCATCGACGACGAGTTTGAAACAAAAGTGGACAGCATCGCGTGCATCATCAAAGATGAGCTGGCAATGGCAGAAACGATCGAAAAAGAGATCGACGCGCTGACCGCGCGGATGAAGCGCCATAAAATAACAGTGGATCGGCTTAAAACCTACACCATGGAGCAGATGCAGGCGGTAGGAAAAAGCAAAATTGAAACGGCGCGCAGCGTGGTCTCCGTAGCAAAAAAAGCCCCGGCGCTTGAGATCGAAAACGCCGATGACTTTATCGCATGGGCTACGCTCGACCATGAAGAGTTTATCCGCCAGAAAGCGCCGGAGATCAACAAAGTTGCCGTGCGCGACGCGCTAAAAGCGGGCGAGGAGCTCCCGGGGGTTAAATTGGTAGCCGGGTACAGACTGGCGGTGCGCTGATGGGTAACATGGACATTTACAACGCCGTGAGCGCTGTGCCGGACAGCGCACAAAAGCGGATCACTGGCGGGCGGCTCAACGGCATGACGGACATCAACCCCATGTGGCGCATACGAGAGCTGACAGAGCTATTCGGGCCGTGCGGCATCGGCTGGAAATACAAGATTGTGCGCGAGTGGCTTGAGACCGCCAGCACCGGCGAGGTGGGGGCGTTCGTGGACATCGAGTTGCAATACAAGATCACACCGGATGCGGACTGGTCGGAGCCTATTCCGGGCACGGGCGGCTCAAAGTTTGTGGCGGCGGAAAAGGGTAATAATCTGCGTGCATCCGATGAATGCTACAAAATGGCGCTTACAGACGCGATCTCCGTAGCTTGCAAAGCTTTAGGCTTCGGCGCGGACATTTACTGGGAGGCAGGACGTACAAAGTATAACGCTGACCCGCCGGAGCAGTATGAAGAATACACATGCGCGCAGTGCGGTAAGACGATCCGCGACGGAAAGAAAAAAGACGGCAGCGCTTGGAAAGCGGGCGATATTGCGTTGTATGCGCAAAAACGGTATGAACGACAGCTTTGCTTTGAGTGCTTAGGAAAAGAGATCAAAGCCGAAAAGGCGGCGGAGAAAGCTGGTGGCCTGAATGGTACAATTTGATTTTACAGCCGCCCGCGTAAACGAAGACGGAGAGCTTTGCCTCAAAGTCATCAACACACCCGCCGCAAGACAGTTTGTGCTTAGTATGCGCGAGCGTATGTATACGTGCGAGGTAAAAGAGTACCGGAAAAAGCGCAGCTTGGATGCAAATGCCTATTTTTGGGTGCTTTGCGATAAGCTTGCAGAGGCGACGAACCAGCCAAAAGAGCTGATCTACCGCGAAGCGGTGCGAAACATCGGCGGAAACTGCGATACGGTGTGCGTGATAAATTCCGCCGTGAACAAGCTGCGGCAGATGTGGCAGCACAATGGGCTCGGTTGGGTAACGGATGTACTGCCCAGCAAAGTGCGGGGCTGCACGAATGTGATTGTATACTATGGGTCCAGTACATACGACAGAGCGCAGATGGCGCGTTTGATCGATAATATTGTACAGGACTGCCGGGCGGTGGGCGTGGAAACGCTCCCGCCGGACAAGCTGGAAGCCCTGAAAGATGAGTGGGCAAGATGATTGGTGAGTGCTTTATTTGTGGTTGCTATGGTGTGGTCGAGCGGCACCATATATTCGGCGGTGCGCTGCGCAAGAAAAGCGAGCGCTACGGATTGGTCGTTACGCTGTGCCATAGTTGTCACAATGAGCCGCCCTACGGGGTACACCACAACGCCAAGGCGATGCAAAAGCTGCACAAATACGGGCAGCGCAAAGCCATGGAGGAAAACGGTTGGAATATCGATGATTTCCGCCGAGAGTTTTATAAAAACTACCTTTAGCGGTTATCCGTTGTTTGCCTTCGGGCGGGTGGCGGATACCTGTGCGGGTAGAAGAAAGGAAAGTCGACGATGGCGAGACCGCAGAAAGAAAATGTGGACTATTGGCCTTTCGATGTGGGACTTTTCCAAGATCGTAAATTCCGTTTAATTCGCTCCGAATTTGGAATAAAGGGCGCTTATATAGCTTTAGAGCTTATCAATATGGCGTACAGCGAAAACGGATATTATGCAAAATTCGGCGAAGAAGACTGCCTCCTGATGTCCGAGGGTGTCGGTGGTGGTTGCGAAGCGAGTTTTATTATGGAGGTAGTACGAGGGTGCTGCAGACGTTCTCTCTTTGACGAGGGTATCTACAATGCGTTCGGCGTGCTCACCTCTCACGGCATACAGCAAAGATACTTGAGAATTATCGGAAAGAACAGAGCTGATGTCCGATTTATTAAAGAGTATTTTTTGCTTGATATAAGCGATGAAAGAGATGTTCCGGCGAACATCCGTAATAAAGTTACGCTTTTATCGAGTTTTCCGACTGAAAACCCCAGTAAACCGACGGAAAACCCCAGTAAACCGACGGAAAACCCACAAAGTAAAGTAAATGAAAGTAAAGTAAAGGAAAGTAAAGTAAAGGAGTATGCGCAGAGCGCGGACGAGTCCGCCTCAGCGCCGGCATACCGACTGATACTCCATGACGGCTCTTATTATCCGATAAGCAAAGATGACATAAGCAAATGGGCTGCTCTATATCCGGCAGTAGATATAGAGCAAGAAATACGTAAAATGATCGGATGGAGCGAGGCAAACCTGCAAAACCGTAAGACAAAGCGCGGCGCATTGGCGTTTATCAACCGCTGGTTGGCGCGCGAGCAGGACAAAGGAGGAGCAAGACGTGGAGAGCTTCCGCGAAATGATACCGGCGTCAATCCGTACGAAAAGTACGGCGGTACGCTCATTTGAAGACTACCGTCAGCGTCAAATCGATGTGCTAAATGCACTGCCGGGTGATCTGCCTGGCATGGACTGCCCGGAGTGCAAAAACAAAGGCGTGATCTATGCGCTCGAAGACGGCTATGAGGTAGCAAAAGAGTGCAGTTGTATGGTGGTGCGCCGATCGTGGCAGAGAATAGAGAAAAGCGGTCTCAAAGATATCATGAACCGATACACTTTTAAATCATACGAAATCCACGAACCGTGGCAGGAGCAGATTATGCGCAGCGCGTGCGATTATTGCCGGAGCCCCGAAGGATGGTTTTTTGTCGGCAGGCAGGTTGGAGCGGGAAAAACGCATATTTGCACCGCCATTGTAGGCAAGCTGCTCAAAAGCGGCAAATCGGCAATCTATGCGCCGTGGAAGAGGATTGCGGCGGAGTTAAAAGCCTGCCTCAATGAGCCCGAATATACTGCACGTATGGACGAGCTGACGAAAACAGACTGCCTTTACCTCGACGATTTTTTGCGCACAGGCGCGGGCGACAATGGCAAAAAGTCACCGCCGACGCAGGGAGACTTGAACCTTGCATACGAGATCATCAACAACCGATACAACGGGCGCAAGCTGACAGTGATTTCTTCCGAGCTGACAACGGCGGAGATTTTACAGCTCGATGATGCGATCGGATCGCGCATTGCCGAGCGGGCCCGGGCGCATACAAACAACATTAAGCGGGATATATCCCGTAATTACAGATTAGGAGGATTTTAAAATGAGTGCAAGCAATGGCGTACATATTATGGGGCGTATCACAAGAGACTTGGAGCTGCGGCATACGCAAAGCGGCACCGCTGTGTGCCAGTTTTGCGTGGCGGTGACACGCAGCTTTAAGGACGCTAACGGCGAGTATCAGTCGGATTTTATTGATTGTGTGGCGTGGCGCAACTCAGCGGAGTTTATCACAAAATATTTTAGCAAAGGTGCGATAATCGCGATTGACGGCGAGCTCCAGACACGCAACTATACGGACAAGGACGGCAACAAGCGGAAGGCGACTGAATTGCTTGTGAGCAGTGCCGCTTTCACTGGAGAAAAACGCGAAGCTGCTGCAAAACCGACACCAACGGAAGATGATTACAACGCTATTTCTGACGATGATTTACCATTCTGAGGAGGGCGCATGAAAATCAAATTTATAATACCGGGCGAACCGCAGGGCAAAGCCCGGCCGCGTGTAGTGCGGATGAAATCCGGGCGCAGCATGAGCTACACGCCCGATAAAACCGTGGCGTATGAGGAGCTTGTGCGGCAACGCTTTTTAGCGGAGGCACATGGTAGGCGCTTTGCCGATGATGCACCGATAGATATAATCATCACGGCATTTTTAAGTATCCCGAAGAGTGCTAGCAAGCAAAAACAAATGCTGATGACGAGCGGCGCACTTTTTCCGCAGAAAAAGCCGGACTTGGACAATATCATGAAAATCGTGTGCGACGCCTTAAACGGTCTTGCTTACAGAGATGACGCGCAGATCGTAAATGCAAAAATTTGTAAGCGGTGGTCATCGGAAATGCCGAGCGTCTGGGTGACGATAGAGGGAGAGGAGCGCAAAAGCGATGGACATGCGTAAATTTGGCGCAACAGGCATTAAAGAGCCGTACCACATAATGCTTTCGGGGGCAAATCTGCGGGCGAGCTGCCGAGGCTGCATATACAGGCGCGGGATAGGCTCTCGCGGAGACCGATACAGCGTGTGTTGCTATTGCTACGATACGGGCCTCCCACGCGGATGCCCGCCCGAAAACTGCGACAAGAAAAAAGTGAAGAAATACCATGAGTAAACAAAGAGGAGCAAAATAAAATGAGCAAATTTAGTGTAGATAAATGCAGCACAGAAGAGCTTGAAAGAATAGATGAAGACTTGAAAGCAATTACTGCCGTTTGCGCTGTATGTGATAGCGAAGGAACAACAGAAGAATGCGATGGATGTATCCTCAACAGAGTAACGGACGAAGCGTGGGAAGCACATAAAGCTTTGGAAGACCGCGTAGGTAGCTGGATGGATGACGATGATGTGGATGCGGAAGATGCCGCCGATTATTATGGTGAGGAGGAAAACGGCGAAGGCATGGATAGAAAAGAAATCCTTGAAGCCGCAAAACGCTGCGTGTGTGGCGACCGCGAGCAGGATTACGGCACACCGGAGAGAAATTTTGAGTTGATCGGCGAGCTGTGGACGAAATACCTCAAAGCAAAATGCGTAAGCCCGGAAGCGGATGTTTGCATAATCGGCGAAGACATTGCAACGATGATGTGCCTTTTTAAAATTGCCCGCATTGCAACGGGCAGAGGCAAAGCCGATAGCTTTATTGACCTTGCCGGGTACGCAGCTTGTGCCGGAGAGCTGGCAACGGGAGGCGGCGCAGAATGAAAGCTTTACAGCGATACCAAATGAGCAAAACGGAAAAAGCGGCATTGAAAGCGGAAATAGCGAGGCAGGTGCACGAGCTTGATGAAAAGTTTTCGGCTGAAATCTGCGCCATGCTGCTTTGGGCATTGCACGAAGAGTTTGGTTTCGGCGCAGACCGTCTCCGCCGCGTGTGGGACTGCGTGGCGGTGCACCGTGCGGAATTGCTAAAACATTACGATATGCAGGATAACGCCGAATTTATTTTGCTTTACAAGCTGCGCCAGATCGGCGTGGACGTAGAAAAGTGGACGGCGGAACCGCAAACGCAAAAGGTGGTGCTGAAAGAATGACGCAGCGTCTGGGCCCATGCCCGCAGAACTGCCCGGACAGATACGCAAACGAGCACGAGACTTGTCACAGTACGTGCCAAAGGTACATGAGATACAAACTGACAAAATTGCTTGAGGGCAAGCAGCGTGCGAAAGCAATAGACGAGGTAGGCTTCAACCGCGACGTGCGGAAAGCCGTTGAGAAAAAACGCGAAAGGAAGATCAGATATGACTAAAATCATCTT
>OLNE01000155.1_pt1 | contig 75571 bp, 80 predicted proteins | sample 1672431 | NCBI WGS metagenome assembly OLNE01 (sample SAMEA3136685, study PRJEB25190) | human gut metagenome | reverse complement strand
CCTGGATTGCTTCACGAAGTGGTGTGAACCATTTTCCTTCGTATACAACCTGAGCCATCTGGCTTCCAAGTTTCTTCTTAGCTTCCATTGTTTCACGGTCAAGGATTAATTCTTCTAACTGATCGTGAGCTGCCATTAAGATTGTTCCACCTGGAGTTTCATATACACCACGAGATTTCATTCCTACAACACGGTTCTCAACGATATCAACGATACCGATACCATTTTCACCACCAAGACGGTTTAATTCAGTGATGATCTCAGAAACTTTCATTTCTTTTCCGTTTAATGTTTTAGGAACACCAGCTTCAAATGTCATAGTAACTTCTGTATCTTTATCTGGAGCGTTTTCTGGAGCTACTCCTAAAACAAGCATGTTGTCATAGTTTGGTGCTAAAGAAGGATCTTCTAATTCAAGACCTTCGTGACTGATATGCCATAAGTTACGGTCACGGCTGTAGCTGTGGCTTGCGTCAAATGGAAGGTGGATTCCGTGTGCTTCACAGAATTCGATCTCATCTTCACGAGACTGCATTGTCCATACATCTGTCATACGCCATGGAGCAATGATCTTGATGTCTGGAGCTAATGCTTTGATACCAAGTTCAAAACGGATCTGGTCATTTCCTTTTCCTGTGGCACCGTGGCAGATTGCAACAGCATTTTCTTTTCTGGCGATTTCAACTAATTTCTTAGCGATTGCTGGACGAGCCATAGATGTTCCAAGAAGATACTGATGTTCGTATACAGCACCAGCCTGTACGCATGGCATGATATAGTTATCGCAGAAATCATCAACGATATCTTCGATATATAATTTAGATGCTCCGGATAATTTTGCTCTTTCATCAAGTCCATCTAATTCGTTACCCTGTCCACAGTTAACACAGCAACAGATAACTTCATAGTCAAATGTTTCCTTAAGCCAAGGAATCAGAGCTGTAGTATCAAGACCTCCGGAATATGCTAAAACAACTTTTTCTTTCATGAAATAAATCCTCCTAAGTGTATATTGACGGGATGTTTTCCTATTATATATAGGATCTGATATTGAAAATCCCGTATGTTCATATAAATATTTGCTTGTTTACTAATATACGTTATATTTACATCTTTTGCAAGGATTATTTTCGAAAATAATGAATATTTATAATATAAAAATGAATAAAATGAAAAATAATTGCATATTTATACAAAACTATTGCATATTTTAAAATTCAGTTGTATACTTATGAACAATGATTAAAAAAATAACCTACATTATAAAGAGAAGGACAAGGAGATTAACATGATCAAAGCAGGAATCATTGGATCCACAGGTTACGCAGGACAAGAACTTGTAAGAATCCTTACACAGCATAAAGATGCAGAGGTTGTATGGTATGGATCCAGAAGTTATATAGACCAGAAATATTATGAAGTATTTAGAAATATGTTCCAGATCGTTGATGACAAATGTCTGGATGATAACATGGATGAGCTTGCATCTAAAGTGGATGTGATCTTTACAGCAACACCGCAGGGACTTTGTAGTTCTTTAGTATCAGAAGAAATCTTATCTAAAGTTAAAATCATTGATCTAAGTGCGGACTTCCGTATTAAAGATGTAAATCGATATGAAGAATGGTATGGGATCAAACATCAGAGTCCAGAATTTATTGATGAGGCAGTTTATGGACTTTGCGAGATCAATCGTGAAGATATCAAGAAAGCACGACTGATTGCTAACCCAGGATGCTATCCAACATGTTCTACATTATCCATTTATCCAATGGCGAAAGAAGGACTCATTGAGATGAACAGTGTGATCATCGATGCTAAATCAGGAACATCCGGAGCTGGACGTGGTGCGAAAGTCAATAACTTATATTGTGAAGTAAATGAAAATATCAAAGCATATGGAGTTGCAACTCACAGACATACGCCAGAGATCGAAGATCAGTTAAGCTATGCATCTGGAGAAGAAGTATTATTAAACTTCACACCACACTTAATTCCAATGAACCGTGGAATTTTAGTGACAGCATATGCAACACTTAAGAAAGATGTAAGTTACGAAGAAGTGAAAGCAATCTACGACTCTTATTATAAGAATGAAAAATTCGTCAGAGTGTTAGATAAAGATGTCTGCCCTGAGACAAGATGGGTAGAGGGAAGTAACTATGTGGATGTCAACTTTAAGATCGATAAACGTACAAACCGTATTATCATGATGGGTGCCATGGACAACCTTGTAAAAGGTGCAGCTGGACAGGCCGTACAGAACATGAATCTTATGTTTGGATTAAAAGAAACTGAAGGATTAGAATTAGTACCAATGTTCCCATAGGGCTTTGGTAAGGAAGGACTAGAATTATGAAGATCATCAATGCCGGAGTAACAGCTCCAAAAGGTTTTAAATGTGCAGGACTTCGTGCCGGAGTGAAACCAGGGAAGACAAACAAAGACATGGCAATGATCGTAAGTGAAGTGCCAGCAAAGATCGCAGGAACATTTACAAAGAACATTGTAAAAGCCGCTCCAGTTTTATGGGGAAAGAAGATCGTAGAAGAACAAGAAGCAGTCAGAGCAGTGGTAATTAATACAGGAATTGCAAATGCATGTACGGGTGCACAAGGATATGAGAATGTTGTAACAGAAGCAAAAGAAGTAGCGAAATTGTTAGATATTAAACCAGAGGAAGTTGTCGTAGGTTCCACAGGAGTTATCGGACAGCAGTTGCCAATGGATGTGATCAAAGAAGGGATCAAGAAGTTAGTTCCAGAATTAAAAGCAGACAGACAAAGTGAAGAAGATGCATCCTGGGCTATCCTTACAACCGATACAAAACCAAAAGAAGCGGCAGTAGAAGTAGAGATCAATGGAAAGACAGTTACAATTGCAGGTATGTGCAAAGGTTCTGGAATGATCCACCCAAACATGGGAACAATGCTTGGATTTATCACTACAGATGCAGCAATCGATAAAGCTTTATTATTAGAACTGCAGAGGGAACTCATTGAAGATACATTCAATATGGTATCAGTTGATGGAGATACATCTACAAATGATACGGTTTTTGTATTTGCAAATGGAATGGCAGAAAATAAAGAAATTACAGAAAAAGATGCAGACTATGAAGCATTCAGGGAAGGATTATTATATGTTAACCAGTCTCTTGCAAAACAGATCGCAGGGGATGGAGAAGGATGTACACGTTTGTTTGAAGTTCATGTAGCTGGTGCAGACTCCAAAGAAAATGCGAAGATCTTAAGCAAATCTGTCGTAACATCAAGTCTTACAAAAGCAGCAATTTACGGAAAAGATGCAAACTGGGGAAGAATTCTTTGTGCACTTGGTTATGCTGGAGTTGATTTTGATCCAGTCAAGGTTGATATTAGTTTAAAAAGTGCGGATGGTGTGATCGAGATCGTAAAAGACGGAATTGCAACAGATTATTCTGAAGATGAGGCAACGAAAGTATTATCTGCAGATGCAGTGACAGCAGATATTGATGTTCATAATGGAGTGTTTGAAGCAACTGCATGGGGATGTGATCTGACACACGATTATGTAACAATTAATGCAGATTACCGATCATAAGAATAAGATTATTATAGATAGACGACAAAATAAAAGGCATAAAAGCAGACAACTATGAAAGGAAGAATCAATGGAACAGATGAGAAATGAAATTAACGAATTGATCGAGCAGTCAAAACAAAAAGCAAAAGTATTAACAGAGGCATTACCATATATCCGTCGTTTCAATAACTGTTACGTTGTTGTAAAATACGGTGGAAGCGCTATGAAAGACAAGAATCTTCAAAAAAGCGTGATTAGAGATGTTGCACTATTAAAACTAGTAGGTATGAAACCGATCATCGTACATGGTGGTGGAAAAGAGATCAGTAAATGGGTTCGTATGTCAGGAAAAGAACCAGAATTTTACCATGGACTTCGTGTGACAGATAAAGAGACAATGGAAGTTGCTGAAATGGTATTATTTAAAGTCAATCAGGAACTGGTGGCCATGATGGCAGAAGTTGGGGTTAAAGCCGTAGGTCTTTCTGGAAAAGATGCTGAAATGATCCGTGTAAAGAAAAAAGAAATGCCTGGAAAAGATCTTGGATATGTCGGTGAGGTTAAGAGTGTCGATACAACACTTCTTGAAGCATTGATTGAAGATGATTTTGTACCAGTTATTTCTCCAATTGGTTTAGGAGATAACTATGAACCATATAATATTAATGCGGATGACACAGCATGTGCAGTTGCAGAAGCATTGAATGCAGAAAAACTGGTATTCTTAACTGATATCGAAGGGGTATTCGTAGATCCAGAAGATAAATCAACATTGATCTCTGAGATGGATCTTAAACAGGCAAAAGAATTTATCGATAACGGAGTTGTTGGAGGAGGAATGCTTCCAAAACTTAAGAACTGTATTGAAGCGATCGAAGGTGGAGTATCCAGAGTCCATATCTTAGACGGACGTTTAACAAACTGTCTGTTACTGGAATTCTTCACAGAAAAAGGTATTGGAACAGCCATCTTAAAAGAACCATTATTTGATAAACCATTATTCAACGAAGAAGATGAGGAAGGATGTTAAGATGAAAACGCAGCAGGAATATATTGAGCAGGGAGAACAGTATATCTTAAAGACATACAATCGTTTTCCAGTTGTATTAGAAAAAGGGAAAGGTGTCTATTTATATGATGCTGACCAGAAGAAATATCTGGATTTTGGTGCAGGAATTGCTGTATTTGCATTAGGATATGGAAATGAAGCATACAATCAGGCATTAAAAGACCAGATTGATAAATTGATCCATACATCAAACTTATATTACAATATTCCAGCAGTAGAAGCTGCAAAGAAGATTGTCGATGCTTCAGGGCTTAAAAAAGTGTTCTTTACAAACAGTGGAACAGAAGCAATCGAAGGTGCGTTAAAAGTTGCAAGAAAATATGCATATAATAAAGACGATTCCAAAGATTATGAATTTATCGCAATGAATCATTCATTCCACGGAAGAAGCCAGGGAGCTTTATCAGTGACTGGTAACAGTCATTATCAGGATGGATTTGTTCCAAAAGAATTTCGTGCTGTATTTGCAGAATTCAATAACTTAGAAGATGTTGTATCAAAGATCACAGATAAAACTTGTGGAATCATATGTGAAGTTGTTCAGGGTGAAGGTGGAATTTTCCCAGCAGATAAAGAATTCTTAGAGGGACTTCGTAAAGTCTGTGATGAGAAAGATATCTTATTGATCTTTGATGAGATTCAGTGTGGAATGGGACGCTGTGGATCCTTGTTTGCACATGATCTTTATGGAGTAAAACCGGATGTCTTAACACTTGCAAAAGCGCTTGGATGTGGTGTTCCTGTTGGGGCATTTGTTGTAGGTGAAAAGGCTGATGGGGCCTTGGTACCAGGTGATCATGGAACAACATATGGTGGAAATCCATTTGCAGCAGCGGCGATCAATGCAGTATTTGACCAGTTTGAGAAGTTACAGGTTCCAAAACATGCAAAAGAAATTGGTACTTATCTATGGGATAAGTTAGAAGAGTTAAAAGAAAAGCATGATTGTATTACAGGACATCGCGGAATTGCTTTAATGCAAGGACTTGAATTTAATGCAGATCATCCAGTTGGTGATATCGTTAAGAAAGCACTGGAGAAAGGATTGATCATAATTTCTGCAGGAAATAATGTCATTCGTTTTGTACCGCCGCTTGTGATTGAAAAAGAACATGTAGATGAGATGATTTCTATTTTAGAAGATTGTATCGCATAGAATGTATAAAAAAGACCTCTATGGAAAAACTATCCGTAAAAAGATAGTTTTTCATGGAGGTTTTTATATGTTTGGATTGATCATTGCATTGATTTCGGGAGCTTTAATGAGTATTCAAGGTGTATTTAACACAGAAGTAACTAAACAAAGCAGTACATGGACAACGAGTACATTTGTACAGGCAACAGGATTTCTCGCATGTTTGTTGATCTGGTTGATCGCTGAGAGGGACCAAAGTTTTACGATGCTTTTAAAGGTCAGCCCCAGATACCTTTTATTAGGAGGAGTGATCGGAGCTGCAATCACATTTACAGTGATCAAAAGTGTGGCAAGTTTAGGACCTGCACAGTCAGCAATGCTGATCGTCGCATCACAAAGTGTTGTTTCCTATCTGATCGAGGTTTTCGGTCTGTTTGGTGTGGAAAAAACAGCTTTTGCATGGGTAAAGCTTTTAGGAGTGGTTTTGTTTGTCACAGGATTGATAATATTTAAATGGAAATCATAAATATCTCTTGTAAAGTATTATAATTTTCGCTAAAATAGAAGTTAGATTTACATGTTCCAGACTCTTTGCATAAGACCGGGAGGTTTATGTTGTTTAGAAGAGTTAAAGTGATAACCATTTTGCTGATGGTTTTTATGATGTCCATTGGATGCAGCCGCAGGAAGGAAGTATCGATAGAACCAAAGAAGGAGACAAAGACAACGGCTGAGAAGTCTTCTTCTAAGGAAACTATTTATGTCTATGTATGTGGAGAAGTAAAACATCCGGGAGTTTATCGTTTTTCGAAAGGTGAACGTATTGTTTCTGCTGTGAAAGCAGCTGGTGGACTAACTAAGAAGGCTTCAGCAGAGAGTATTAATCAGGCAGAGAAGATGAAAGACGGGCAGCAGATAACGATTCCGTCAAAGAAACAGACAGCGAAGAATGAAGGATCTGATTCCAAAGCAGTGCAATCTTCCTCTGGAAAGATCAATATCAATACTGCAGGTGTTAAGGAGTTGATGACGCTTTCAGGGATAGGGGAAGCGAAGGCTTCTGATATTATCTCTTATCGAGAGGAACATGGCCCTTTTTCTGATATTTCAGATATTATGAAGATTCAGGGAATTAAAGAGGGGATATATCATAAGATCAAAGACAAGATAACAATATAATTTTAGAGGTGAAAAAATGAGGAAGGTCTTAGTTGTTGATGATGAAAAACTAATCGTGAAGGGCATCAAATTCAGTCTGGAACAAGATGAGATGCAGGTAGATTGTGCTTATGATGGAGAAGAAGCATTAGAGAAAGCCAAAGAGAATCAATATGATATTATTCTTCTTGATGTAATGCTTCCAGGACTGACTGGGTTTGAGGTTTGTCAGGCAATTCGTGAATTCTCTAGCGTCCCGATCATTATGTTGACGGCTAAGGGAGAAGATATGGATAAGATCCTTGGCCTTGAATATGGGGCAGATGATTATATCACAAAGCCATTTAATATTCTGGAAGTAAAGGCAAGGATCAAAGCGATCTTACGTCGAAGCGCACATCACGATGTGAAAGAAGAAGAATCAGCAAAGGTTGTAGAATGCAGAGGTTTAAAGATTGACTGCGAAAGCCGCAGAGTGCATATTCATGGCAAAGAAGTGAACCTGACAGCGAAAGAATTTGACTTGTTAGAGTTACTGGTATTTCATCCAAACAAAGTATACAGCAGAGAGGATTTGTTGAATACAGTATGGGGATATGATTATCCGGGGGATGCAAGAACGGTTGACGTGCATATCCGAAGATTGAGAGAGAAGATCGAAGTGAATCCGGGAGTACCGGACTATGTACATACAAAGTGGGGGGTAGGTTACTATTTTCAGTCCTAAGAAGAACAGATTTGCCTTTTTACATAGTATGCAGTTCTTTATTTTCTTGTCAGTTTTCCTTCTGACGACATTGATATCAGTTTTATTTAGTAAGTTGTTAAATGATGGATATCGTCAGAAAACATATGACCAGAAAGTGGATAGTGTGGTCAGTCAGTGTAGCTGGCTTGGTGATCAGGTAGTTGGAGTCGATTTTCATTTAGATGATGGCTCCAACTCTCTTTCTAATCAGATTGATGAACTTGCAGCAAGTATGAATGGGCGGATCATCGTAATTAAGAATAATTATAAGATCATCAAGGATACTCATACAGATTTTCAGTCTAGATTCTTTTTAAATGATAATGTATTGGATGTTATGGATGGAAAGAAGACAAGGATTGTATCAGAGAGTGGAAAGTATATTGAAGTGATGGTCCCAATCGTATCAAAAGCTGGAAAGCAGAATCATATCCTGGGAGCTGTGCAGGCGACTGTGCCATCTGAGGATATGATGGGAGCAGTTACGGAGATGGAGCATCGCAGGAATATGTTGCTGGTAGCATGTATCATCTGTGGATTATCAATGGCAATGATCATCAGTTATCTGCTGACGAGAGATTTAAAGAAGATTCAGAGAGATGTTGATTTTATTGCGGCTGGTCATGAAGATGAATCCATTGAAGAGACAGGATTTCTAGAAGTACGCAGTATTGTGCAGCGTTTTAATGAGATTCTTGGAAGAATGCAGACGTTGGAAGATTCAAGACAGGAGTTTGTATCGAATGTATCGCATGAGTTAAAGACACCAATGACATCGATGAAAGTTCTTGCAGATTCCTTAATTCAGCAGGGAGATCAGGTTCCGGCTGAATTATATCGAGAATTCATGCAGGATATCGTTGCTGAGATCGATCGTGAGAACGTGATCATTTCAGATCTGTTATCTCTGGTGAAACTAGACAAGAAAGCAGCGCAGCTTCAGATCACAACAGTAAGTATCAACGAATTGTTAGAGATTATCATGAAGCGTTTAAAACCATTGGCTCTGCAGCGTAATATCGAATTGATCTTTGAAAGTTTCCGTCCGGTAACAGCAGAGATTGATGAAGTGAAGTTGTCTTTAGGGCTTACGAATCTGATCGAGAATGGTATCAAGTATAACAAAGATGATGGGTGGATCCGCGTGACACTGAATGCAGATCATAAGTATTTTTATGTGAAAGTTGCAGATTCTGGTGTTGGAATTCCTGAGGATTGCCAGGATCAGGTATTTGATCGTTTTTATCGCGTGGATAAAGCAAGATCAAGAGATACTGGAGGCACAGGACTTGGATTAGCGATCACAAAGAGCGTTGTTTCTCTTCATAATGGAGAGATTAAGTTATACAGTAAGGTTGGTGAAGGAACAACATTTACACTTAGAGTTCCATTAAAGTATAAAGGCTAGGAGGAAGAGATGAAGAAAAGAAAATTATGCATGATCTTTTTGCTTTGTCTGGCTTTGATGACTTTAGTGGCAGGATGCCGGTCAAAAAAAGAAACCAATGACCAAGGCAATCAAAAAGGAACAGCAATTTACTATACTAATAATGATGTTACGAAATTGATCATGAAGAAAGAAAATGTGAAGCTTGAAGGGAATCAGCAGCAGAAAGTGAAGATTTTATTAAAGAAACTTCAACAGACTCCAAAGAGTGATAAGATACGCTCAGTGATTCCAAAGAGAATTATGATCAATGGTGTATCAGTGAATACAAATATCGTTGAGATTGATTTTTCGACAGGGTATAAACGAATTTCAGAGAATAGAGATTTGATCTGCCGTGCTGGTATTGTATATACACTGACTCAGTTAAAAGATATCAATTATGTATCATTTTCAATTTCTGGAGAGCCAATGCTTGATACAGATGGTACAGCAATTGGTGCTCTTGGAAGAGATAGTTTTGTATTTGGTAAGTTGCCAATGAAATAATTTATGAAACAAAGACCGATGGTTCTTATATTTGCCGGAGTGTTATCCGGAACAGCCGTTGTATGGAATATTATGTCCATGACAGCGGCTTTTTATCTATTGACAGGTATTTGTCTGTTGGCGTCCTTGATTTTTAGTGATAGGCGTTATGGATGGGTTGTAGTTGGAATACTTGCAGGAATTTTATTATCGTTAGGTTTTAAGACTTCCATGAAACTTGATCTGATCCAGGTAAAGGAAAAGGCAACAGAATATACAATGGGAAGAGTTTTAGAAGTATCGAAAACAAAGAAGGGAAAGTTAGCAGTACTTTTAAAAAATAAAAATTTGGAGGGGAAGATCCTTTTATATACACCCGAGGATGAAAAGATCATTCCAGGAGATATTCTTCGGTTTCAAGGAGAATTAGAAGAATGGGAAGATGCAGCTAACCCTGGCCAATTTTCAAGCAGACATTATTATTTCAGTAAAGGAATTTACTATCATGTATATTCGAAAAATATTGAGATCGAAGGACATCAAAATATATATTTTCAGGAAAAGATCTTGCAATGTAGAGAGTACATGAAACATCAGTTAGAAATTCAATACAAAAATGAAGTAAGTGATTTCTTAAAGGGGATGTTAATAGGTGATAAAAATGGACTGAGTGATGAGGTTAAAGATGACTTTAAGGAAAGTGGATTAATTCATTTACTTGCGGTATCAGGACTTCATATATCGTTGGCAGGAAGAAGGGTATATAAATTGGTTCGCAAGTGGTGTGGAAATTTTGTAGTTGGTTCACTGGCAGGAATGACAGGCGCAGTGTTTTATTGTATTTTAACAGGTGGATCGGGATCGTCACTTCGTGCAGTGATGATGTTGGGTGTTTACTTCCTGTCAGAGATATTAGGAGAACACTATGATATGATGTCTGCAGGAGCTTTTGCAGGAATTGTCTTACTTATAATGTGTCCGTACAGAATCTATGATACGGGTTTTTTATATTCATTTACAGCAGTTTTTGTGATCGCAATCTATCAACTTGTTAAACCAAAGATGAAAGGTAAATATTATAAGTTGAAGGAATCTTTATCGTTTTGTATTTTTATCCAGATAGGGATGCTGCCATTGATCATATATTTTCAATATGAAGCTCCAGCTTTTTCTTTTCTTGCGAATGTAGCAGCAGTACCACTGGCAACGTGTGCTTTTACTTTAGCTTTTCTTTTGATTTTTTTGCCGTATACCGTATTTCATGAAGCAATCTCATGGATGATCCAAGGGGTTTTGTGGATTTCCAGACAGTCTTATGGGATGTTGACGATCGGACATGTACCATTTTTATGGGTACTCTTATTTTATTTTATGACCGGATTGTGGATATGGAAGAAAAATGGACAAAATCGACATATCAGGATCAGTCTGGCTTATGTTATCATGATCATTTTGATATGGATTCCAATGGCAAGAAGAAAGAGTCTGGCATTTCTTGATGTTGGGCAGGGAGATTGTTTTGTAGCAGATACGAAGTCTGGGGCGATCATATTTGATGGTGGAAGCAGCAGTGAAGATCAGGTTGGAAGATATCGGATTCTTCCGTATATGAAATATCTGGGGTATCAGAAGATTCAGATTGCGGTGATCAGTCATATGGATATCGATCATTATTCTGGGATCAAGGAATTACTTGAGATGGGGAAAATTAAGTATCTTGGGCTTCCAGAGATTCCAAAAGATGAGACAATGAAAAAGATCATAGGTATAGCGAAGAAACGAGGAACAACTATTTTTTATCTTTCAAGAGGAAGGCAGATCACTACAAAAGATGGAAGTTTGAAAGTGTTGCATCCTCAAAAGAACAGTCAGATGGAAAAGAATGCGGCATCGTTGGTAATGCAGGGAAAAATACTTGGATATCGGGTGCTGTTAACGGGAGATGTGGAAAAAGAAGGCGAAGAAGAACTATTATCAGAAGAATTGGAAAGAGCAGATATATTAAAAGCAGCACATCATGGGTCAAAAAATTCCACGAGTAATGAATTTTTACAAAAGGTTCAGCCGAAACAGACGGTCATCTCTTGTGGAAAACAAAATAGATATGGACACCCACATTTAGAAACTATCCACAGACTACAGACATATCGCACAAAGATTTATAGAACAGATCGAAGTGGTGCGATTATTTTTTTCAAAAGAAGAGATGGTTGAAAATCTTCAAAAAAAAAGGTATACTATCAAAAGCTATAGAAAGAGATGCAAAGAATATGAAGAAAATATTAGAAGATATCAAGACAAATACATACGAACGTTTTTATCTATTCTACGGGGAAGAAAAATATATGATCTCCCAGATGAAAAACCAGTTAAAGAAAGCATTAGTTTCAGAAGATGATACGATGAACTATTCTTATTTTGAAGGAAAAAGGGCTGATGCGATAGAGATTGTTGAACTTGCTAAAACACTGCCGTTTTTTAGTGATCATAGGTTTTTGATCTTGGATGAAACAGGACTTGGAAAGAAAAGTGATGATACGTTTATTGAAGGATTAAAGGAAGCCTCGGATACAAGTGTTGTGCTTTTTATAGAAGATAGTGTAGATAAGCGTTCAAAGATTTATAAATTTCTTTCGAAGGAAGGACATGCGGTATGTTTTGAATCTGCTGGAGATAAAGAATTATCCAGATGGCTGATCTCATTGCTTAAGAAAGAAGGAAAACAGATGTCATCTGCAACGATGCGAAGTTTTTTATATCGCTGTGGATCTGATATGTATACTTTAAAAAATGAATTAGAGAAATTGATCTCCTATGTTGGAGAGAGAGAAGAAATTACGATCCGTGATCTGGAAGAGTTGACATCTTCTCAGACGACAAATCAGATCTTTGTGATGCTTGAGGCAATTGCGAGAAAGCAAAGAGAAAAAGTATTGACACTATATTATGATCTGATCGAGTTAAAGGAATCACCATTTGGAATTCTGGCATTGTTAGTCAGACAGTGTAATCAGCTGCTTCAGGTGAAAGATTTAGATTGTCTTGGAAAGAGCAATGGGATGATCGCAAAGCAGATGAAAGTTCCAGCATTTGTTGCAGGAAAGTTAAAAGATCAAGCGAAAATGTTTTCAATGGATACACTCAGAGATATGATCGAAGCATGTGCAAAAACTGATGAATCAATTAAAACAGGAAAGATCAGCGACAGAGTTGGGGTAGAACTATTGTTGATCCAGTTCAGTCAGAAATAAATCAATCAATTTAAGATAGAAGAAGTCTAGTATAATAAAAATGATGAAAAAAAAGAAGCCTGACGGTGGCTTCTTTTTTTCGGGTTAATTTTATTAAAATTCGTTTCTTGATATCTGATTAAGCAATAGCGTTAACGGCTTTAGATAAACGAGCAATCTTTCTAGAAGCTGTATTCTTGTGGAAGATTCCTTTAGAAGTAGCTTTGCTGATTTCAGAAATGCAAGCTGTTAAAGCTTCAGAAGCTGCTGCTTTATCGTTAGCTGCGATCGCTGCTTCTACTTTTTTGATATATGTTTTAACTTTAGTTTTGATTGCTTTATTTCTTTCTGTTTTTGTGTTGATAACTTTGATTCTTTTTTTTGCTGATTTAATATTTGCCAAAGTGGGCACCTCCAATATGATAACTTAAATTTCTTTCTTTTCTTGAATCTTGTCTATAGCGAGACACGGTTAGCTATACACAAAACATACTGTTATATCTTATAGAAAATGATTGAATTTGTCAATATCTTTGGGGAAAAAATGTAATATTTTTTTAAAAACAATCACATACTAGAGAAAAAAGGAGGCAAAATCAATGCAAAATCGTACAGATCTGGCACTGGAATTAAAAGAAGAGAAGAATATTGGCTCTGCACAGTCAGGAATTATCGTAAAGACAAGAATTGATACAACGAATCATATAAAAGAAACAAAGATCATCATCAAAAACAAAAAAGGGGAGGACTCTTTAGGAAAACCAAAGGGAACCTATATTACGATCGAAGCGAAAGATCTGTCAACAAACGATGGTAGTTTTCATAAAGAAATGAGTGAAGCATTGTTTTTAAATTTAAAGGAAATGTTAAACAAAAAGAAAAAAATACTGATCGCAGGACTTGGAAATGCTGATGTGACAGCGGATTCGTTAGGGCCTAAAGTTGTGAACAATCTATATATTACAAGACATTTGCAAAAAGAGGGGATTGGAAATTATCAATTTGAACTAAGTGCGATCGCACCGGGGGTTATGGCACAGACGGGAATTGAAACAAGTGAGATTTTAGAATCATTAGCAGACCGGATAAAACCAGATGTTGTTATCGTGATCGATGCTCTGGCGGCCAGAAGTTATAGCAGGTTAAATAAAACGATTCAGATCAGCGATACGGGAATTGCACCGGGTTCAGGTGTTGGAAACCATAGGAATGAGATTACACAGCATACGATTGGTGTTCCAGTTCTTGCAATTGGTGTTCCAACGGTAATTTCTGTTCCAGCGATCATTCATGATGTTTTTGGAGAAAAATCTCTGGAAAATGTTTCTGAAAATATTGATGAAGAATTTATTTCCATGCATGTTACACCAAAAAATATTGATGAATCTATGAAACGGATCAGTTATACGATATCTGAAGGAATCAATCATTTACTGCATAATTAAAATATGAATGAATACAATGAAAGTATGGAGAAAAGAAAGAGATGGATATTGAGTATTACGATCGGTTGTTTTCTGATCATTTTTTTTAGTCAGAAGATCAATGCGCAGGGAATGGTTTTAGAATTCATGGATCATTATTATCATGGAATCATGACAGGATTTTTTCCGGCAGTATCTAAGACGGAAGTGACATTTTCGGGAAATATTCTATCGGACATGGTCTGTATGTATTATCAGGAAACAGTACCAATCTTACAATATCGCACAGATTATAAGGATAAAAAAGAAGAAGATCTAGTACAGCAAGATTATTATTTTCAGGATGATGAAACAACGGATGAGGTGGTAGAGGAGGTAAAAAAAGAAGAAAAGTTGTTTCATGCAAAAAAATGGGAAAATTCAAAATATTTAAGAAAATATATTTATCAGATCGACAGTACGACAATGGCGACAGAAAATGAGTTAAATGGAAAAGTTTTATTAAACACGAACTTAAAATTAAGGAAATCTGATGAACCGCAGATTTTAATTTATCATACACATGGGAGTGAGGCATACCGTGGCAGCAGGAAAGGAAGAAAATCAGATACTGTGATCGGTGTTGGAGATGTTTTAACGAAGAGATTGGAGCAAAAAAATATCAAGGTTGTACATGATCGTAACATTTACGATGTAAAAAACGGAAAAGAGGAGCGATCCAAGGCTTATAATTATGCAGCAACTGCAATTGAAAAGAATCTAAAAAAATATCCATCCATTCAGGTTGTGATCGATCTGCACAGGGATGGAGTCAATGAATCGACAAAGCTTGTGACGAGACAAAATGGAAAGAGAATGGCGCAGATCATGTTTTTTAATGGAATGAGCCGTACAGCAACAAATGGAAATATCAAATATTTAAAGAATCCAAATAAGCAGACAAATCTTGCGTTCAGCCTACAATTGCAAGCACAGGCTGCTTTGAAATACCCTGGATTTACACGAAAAATTTACGTAAAAGGATATCGTTATAATCTGCACTACAGAGGAAGAAGCTTGTTAGTGGAAGTTGGTGCGCAGAATAATACGTTATCAGAAGCAAAAGCGTCTATGAGTTTACTTGCTGAATTATTGAATAATGTGTTATACTAAAATGGAGTGTCTGAAAAGACATATGTACTTGAAATATAATTAGGAGGAACTTATGGCAATAGATCAGAGTAAAATACGAAATTTTTGTATTATCGCACATATAGATCACGGAAAATCAACATTAGCAGATCGAATCATTCAGATGACAGGAACATTAACGGATCGAGAGATGCAGGAGCAGGTTCTTGATAACATGGATCTTGAAAGAGAACGTGGGATTACGATCAAATCGCAGGCAGTACGAATTGTTTATAAAGCTGACGATGGGGAAGAATATATTTTTAACTTGATCGATACACCGGGACACGTGGACTTTAATTATGAAGTATCACGAAGTCTTGCAGCATGTGAGGGAGCAATCCTTGTTGTCGATGCTGCACAGGGAATAGAGGCACAGACATTGGCAAATGTTTATCTTGCGATTGATCACGACTTAGAAGTTATGCCGGTTATCAACAAGATCGATCTTCCAAGTGCAGATCCAGAGCGTGTTAAAGCAGAAATTGAAGATGTGATCGGAATCGATGCAGAAGATGCACCTCAGATTTCTGCAAAAAGCGGACTAAATGTAGAACAGGTATTAAAGCAGATCGTAGAGAAGATTCCATCACCAGAGGGCGATAAGAATGCACCATTACAAGGATTGATCTTTGACAGTATGTATGATGCATATAAAGGAGTTATCATCTTTACAAGGATCAAAGAAGGAACGATCAAAGTCGGAACAAAGATGAAGATGATGGCAACTGGAGAGAGTGCAGAAGTTGTAGAAGTTGGTACATTTGGGGCAGGAAGATTCAATCCATGTGATGAACTGACAGCAGGGATGGTTGGATATGTTACAGCCAGCCTTAAAAATGTACAGGGAACCAGAGTTGGTGATACGATCACAGATGCAGATGATCCATGTGCTGAACCACTTCCAGGATACAAAAAAGTAAATCCTATGGTATATTGTGGACTATATCCAACAGATGGAGCAAAATATCCGGATTTAAGAGATGCATTAGAAAAATTACAGTTAAATGATGCAGCACTACAATTTGAAGCAGAGACATCCGTTGCGTTAGGATTTGGATTTAGATGTGGATTTCTTGGATTATTGCATTTAGAGATCATTCAGGAACGTTTAGAGAGAGAATATAACTTGGATCTTGTAACAACAGCACCAGGCGTTATTTATCGCGTATATAAGACGGATGGAAGTATGATCGAATTAACGAATCCATCCAATCTTCCAGATCCATCCGAGATCGACCATATGGAAGAACCAATCGTAACAGCGGAGATCATGGTAACTTCTGAATTTGTCGGAGCGATCATGGGATTATGTCAGGAAAGACGAGGCGTATATCTTGGAATGGAGTATATGGAAGAGACAAGGGCATTACTTCGTTATGAACTTCCATTAAATGAAATCATTTATGATTTCTTTGATGCATTAAAATCACGTTCCAGAGGTTATGCATCCTTAGATTACGAAATGAAAGGATATCAGACATCAAGACTTGTAAAATTAGACATTTTGATCAACAAAGAAGAAGTTGATGCGCTTTCTTTTATTGTACATGAAGATACCGCGTATGAGCGTGGACGTAAGATGTGTACAAAATTAAAAGAAGAAATTCCAAGACATATGTTTGAAGTACCGATTCAGGCAGCGATTGGAAGTAAAGTCATTGCAAGAGAAACTGTCAAAGCAATGAGAAAAGACGTTCTTGCCAAATGTTACGGTGGAGATATCTCCCGTAAGAGAAAGCTGTTAGAGAAACAGAAGAAAGGAAAGAAACGAATGCGTCAGGTAGGAAATGTTGAAATTCCACAGGAAGCATTCATGAGTGTTCTGAAGTTAGATGAAGACTAATACGATCGAGCTTTATATTCATATTCCATTTTGTAAAAGCAAGTGCAGATATTGTGATTTCTGTTCCTTTCGGGCAGAGGAGGAAACGATCCATGCATACTTGGGAAAACTAAAAGAAGAACTGATTTTCTGGGGAAAGAAATTAGCAGCACGAGACGTTGTAACCGTCTTTATTGGAGGCGGAACGCCATCATATCTTAGAAGAGAAGATATTCAAATGATTTGTGAAACTATATTTGAACATTTTCATATTTGTGAGGATGCTGAGATTACGATTGAAGCGAATCCAGGAACAGTAGATTTAAAAAAACTATGTACATATAGGGAAAATGGGATCAACAGGATTAGTTTTGGCTTGCAGTCAACAGTGAAAGAAGAGTTGGAGTATCTGGGAAGAATTCATACCTATGAAGAATTTTTACAAAGTTTCAACTGGGCAAGACAAGCTGGATTTTTGAACATCAATGTTGACTTGATGAGTGCGGTGCCGAAACAAACATTAACTTCTTATGAAGAGAATTTAAAAAAAATAGCTAAACTTTCTCCAGAACATATTTCTGCGTATAGTCTGATCATTGAAGAGGGAACACCTTTTTACGAAGATAACAAGTTAGAGGAACTTCTTCCATCAGAAGAAGATGAAGTTTTAATGTATCGAATGACAGAAAAGATTTTAAACGAATATGGTTACGACAAATATGAGATTTCAAATTATGCAAAGCCAGGTTTTGAAAGCAGACATAATCTTGGGTATTGGTCCCATATTCCGTATTTGGGAGTGGGGCTTAATGCATCTTCGTATCTGGATGAGAAACGTTTTGAGAATCCCTCCGATATGAAAGACTATTTAGAGATTCAATCGTTCGGAGATGCATATGAAGGAGCCCGTTCGTTATCAGTTTATGAACAGATGGAAGAATTTATGTTTCTTGGACTTCGAAAGACGAAAGGCATTTCAAAGAAAGAGTTTATAGAGCGTTTTGGCTGTTCCATGGATTCTGTCTATGGAAAGCCATTGATAGAATCCATGAAACAAGGCATGATGAAAGAAGAAGGAGACCGAGTCTTTCTGACACAAGATGGTACCTTAGTCAGTAATCAGGTCTTATGTGAATTTTTATTTGACGAGGAAGTTTAAGGATACAAGTTTATCAAAGATCCATTAATTTTTTTAGATTGATCTGCCCCCAGCCCTGATGGTGTCTGGGGGTTTTTAATTTGTCGCAGTTTTTTCGCAGTTTCATTTTTATATCCTTATTGGTGTAAAAAGGATATTTTTCGAGCAAGAGAGCAAAAGAACCAGAGACGACAGGGGTTGCCATGGAAGTACCACTTTTGATAGTATAGCGGTTATTTAAGGAACACGAAAAAATATTTGTTCCAGGGGCAACAACATCCGGCTTCATAACGCAGGATGTTGTGGGACCGCGTCCGGAATATCCTGAAGAGAAGTGTTTTCTTCCGATCATTTGAAAATTATCGTCGCTGGAACCGACAGTGATGATTTTTGGACTATTTCCAGGAATTGAAATACTGTATGGTTTTGGACCATGGTTTCCGCCGGCAATACAAACAACAAGACCATCATCCCATAGGGCGTTGACATGTTTTAATAGTTCTTTGGAGGCTGAACTATCCTCGGAACCAGGACTTCCTATTGAGATGTTAACGATACGGATCTGATAGGAGCGATGATACTCATGAATCCAGTCAAGACCCTGTAAGAAGGCGCTTTGAACACCGTTCCCTGAGGCATCCAGTACTTTTAAAGAAACGATATGGGATTTTGGAGCAATTCCCAAATAATCGGAACCAAATGTTGCAGAGGAAGCAGCGATGCCGGTAATATGAGTCCCATGTCCATTATCGTCATAGCTGAAAGATTTGGAATGAACAAAATCTACAAATTTGGCGATCCGTGTGGAATGCGGAGAGAAATCTTTATGTGGGAAAAGGCCAGTATCAAGATAGGCAATACCGATACCTTCTCCAAGAAAACCATGCTGATGGGCAAGATCAGCATGGATTTGTTTTGAAACAGAAATCTGCATGGAAAGTTGCCTTTCATACTTTATATTATTAGAATACGCAGAATAAAAGATGAGGGGAACAAGAAAAAGGCCCTCTGCAGGACCTTTTAATGTAAAAATATTTAGTTAAATCCGATAAATCTACGAGCTGCTTTATACATAGCAATCGTAGCTTTTCTTCCAACATATCCAGGCAGATTTACTGCACAACTTGTAATATTATGACGGATCTTACGATACAGACGTTTGTCACTATCATATAAATATTTCCATAATTCTTTTCGCATCTTTAAATGCTCTTTCTGCCCAGATTTTACAGAGATCACGGAAGAAATACACATGATAATGGAAAGATAATGTCTCATATAACGTTCTAATGGCTTACTTACAAGATTAAACTGAGTCATATAATCAATCATGATATAAGTAACTTTAAACTGCTGGTCGATACGTTTGATCATATTTGTCTCATTGACAGACTGATCATCACGTCCAATGAAATAACGATAGAAGTTAACATCCAGATAATACATTGTTTTTACATATGGAAGAGGTTTGAATACATAAATATTATCCACATAGAATGTATGCTCTGGAAGCTCTAGATCGCATTCACGAAGCAGTGCAGTACGATAAATGACAGAGTGCATTAAAATATACTGGCTGACAGGAAAACGTCCAACATCATCCCAGCAAAAGATCTGATCTTTTGGGATTGCATGACGATAATGAATAACAGTTTTTTTCTTGGCTCCCTGTTTTTCATATACATAGTTAGAAAGCAGCATATCAAGGACAGTTCCCTGTTTGTAGAAATTCGCAAGAGTATCAAGGATTTCTCCATAAGCATATTCATTTACCCAGTCGTCACTATCAACAACTTTTAGGTAAATACCCGTGGCATTTTTGATTCCTGTATTCACTGCACCACCATGCCCTTTATTTTCCTGGTGAATTGCACGGCAGATGTCAGGATATTTTTTTTCATATTCATCTGCGATCGCAGCAGTGTTATCGGAAGATCCGTCATTAACGATCAGAATCTCTACCTGATCACCACCTGGTAATAAGGTGTCAATGCAGTGTCTCATATATTCCTGAGAGTTGTAGCAAGGTACAACAAAGGATATTAATTTCATAAAAACCTCCTGTTTTTCAATACGGTTAACGTTACTATTATATATGTTTTTTTACAAATTAGCAAAGAGTTTCCCATTCTTCATAAAGTTCTTCCAAAGAAGAATCGATGGAAGCCTGCTCATTGCTAAGTTCCATTAATTTCGCAGGATCAGAAGCATTTTCAGGTAAAGACATAGCTTCTGAAAGTTCTTCTTGTTTCGTTTCCAACTCTGTGATCTGCTCTTCGACTTTTTTAAGACGATTTTCTTTTTTTCTCTGTTTGGCTTGTTCTTCTTTTTGCTGTTTCCAATCGAGTTTGGATTCTGTATCAACAGAAACGGAGGAAGCAGTAGAAGAAGTAAGAGATGCCTTTTCTTTTTCCTTCTGAGCAATATAATCCTGATAATTTCCAGGATAAGAAGTTAATCCATGATCAGAGATTTCCAAGATTCGTGTTGCAGTTTTATTGATAAAATAACGATCATGTGAAACATAAAGGATCGTTCCAGTATAAGCATTCATTGCAGATTCCAGAATCTCCTTAGACTGAATATCTAAATGGTTTGTAGGCTCATCAAGAATCAGAAAATTCGCATGAGACAGCATTAATTTTGCAAGAGAAACACGTCCTTTTTCTCCACCGCTTAAAGAGGAGATCGGGCGGAAAACGTCTTCTCCATAAAATAAAAATGCAGCCAAAGTATTGCGGATCTTTGTGTTATTAAGATCTGGATAAGCATCTGAAATTTCATCAAAAATCGTTTTGGAATCATCTAAGTTATCTTGTGCCTGATCATAGTATCCAATGGAAACTCCAGCTCCAAGGCTGATCGTACCGCCATTATTGCTGATCTTTTTGCAAATGATCTTTAACAGTGTTGTTTTACCAGTTCCGTTTGGTCCAATCAGGGCAACGCGTTCTTCACGAAAAATATCAGCACTTAATCCATGGAATAATGATTTGTTTCCAAAAGATTTGGATACATCTTTTAAAGTCAGAACATCATTCCCACTGATGATCTCTGGTTCAATGCTAAGACGCATATCAGCATTATATTCCGTAGGTTTCTCCAATACATCAATCTTATTTAAAGCTTTTTCACGGCTTTCTGCACGTTTGATTGATTTTTCACGATTGAACTGTTTTAATTTTTTGATAACTTCTTGTTGATGTTTGATCTCTTGTTGTTGATGTTTGTATTCTTTTAAACGGATTGCTTTGATCTGATCACGTTTTTCGATAAATGTTGTATAATTTCCATCAAACAGCATGGAGTGTCCTTGGTCGATCTCCATGACCTTATTGACAATCTTATCAAGAAAATAGCGGTCATGAGATACGATGATCACAGCTCCTTTGTAATGAGACAGGTAATTTTCAAGCCACTTTATGGAATCAACATCCAAGTGGTTTGTTGGTTCGTCAAGAAGCAGAATATCAGGATTTTTAAGCAGTAACTTACCAAGAGCAACACGAGTTCTTTGACCTCCAGATAAAGTGTTGATCTCTTTTGTGAAATCTTCTTCAGAAAAGCCAAGTCCTTTTAAGATTCCTGTGATCTCACTTTTGTATGCAAAACCATTTAATTGCTCAAATCTATGAGTAGCATTTGTATACTGATTCATTTTTTGTTCTAGTGCATCACCGGTCAGATGTTTCATTTCCTGTTCATAGGTACGCATCTGTTCATCTAATTCAATGACTTCTTTTTTGACGGAAAGAAGTTCATCAAAAATTGTATGGTGGAATGTATGATCTTGATGTTGGGCAAGATAGCCAATGCTTGCGTCTTTCTTTAAAGAAATTTCACCTTCATCATAAGAGATTTCACCAATCAATATTTTTAAAAGTGTCGATTTTCCGGCACCGTTATATCCGATGATCGCCAGCCGGTCGTTTTCATTTAAGTGAAATGAGATATTCTGCAAGACTGGTTTTTCGACAAATGTTTTGCAGATATTCTGGCATGATAATATCATTAAGATACCCCTTTCAAATTTTTTATTATAGACATTATTTCTCAGAATACCATATTTTTTGAAAAAATGAAATATTTTCATGACGGAAAGATTGACAGTTATTAGACAATCTTATATAATTATAAGCGAAATAAAGATTTTGGAGGAATAAAATGGCAAACTCAGATAAGAATATTTCCTCAGCAGTTATCAAACGACTTCCTAGGTATTTCAGATATTTAGGAGCGTTAAAAGCGAAGAATATTACAAGAATCTCTTCAAAAGAATTAAGTGAACAGATGATGGTAACAGCATCGCAGATTCGTCAGGACCTTAACAATTTTGGTGGATTTGGGCAGCAGGGATACGGATATAATGTAGATAATCTGTATACAGAGATTGGTAAGATCTTAGGTCTGGATAAGAGAAATGACATGATCATTGTTGGAGCTGGAAATCTTGGACAGGCCCTTGCGAATTATCAGTCTTTTAATGAAGATTATGGATACAAAGTCATGGCACTTTTTGATGTGAATCCAAAGCTGATCGGAATTTCTGTCCGTGGAGTGAAAGTTCTTGATACAGATGAACTAGAGAACTTTATCAAAACACATGGAATTAAGATCGCTGCACTGACAATTCCGAAGGATCAGGCACCTGCGATCGCAAAGAAGATGGCAGAATGGGGAATTAAAGGATTCTGGAATTTTGCACCGATCGATCTTCATTTACCAGATAATGTTACAGTAGAGAATGTACATTTAGCAGAAAGTCTGATGACATTAACATACAATGTCCACAACCGTGAAGAGAGTGAGAACGAATAGCAGGTAAGAAGATGATTGCTGGAATAGGAACAGATCTCGTAGAGATATACCGGATAGAAGAGATGATTCTTCGAGGAAGACATCTTTCAAGAATTTTTACGACAACTGAATTAGCATATGCAAAAGACAATGCTACGACTTTAGCTGGCAATTTTGCTGTAAAAGAAGCCGTTTCCAAAGTATTTGGAACCGGCTTTTTCGGTGTGGAACCATATGAGATTGAAGTGTTGAGAAATGAATCAGGTGCGCCATATGTCAAATTATATGGAAATGCGAAAGAGATAGCAAAAGATAAACAAGTTTCAAGAATTCATGTATCGATCACGAATACAAGAGAATTTGCACAAGCTTTTGCGATAGGAGAATGCGTATGAGATATGTATTAAAGAATCAGGAGATGCAAACGGTCGATCATGAGACGATTCATGGAATAGGAATTCCGGGACTTGTATTGATGGAAAGAGCATCTAAAGCAGTTGCAGATAAGGCTGCACAGATAGTAGATCATTCACAGAGGATATTGATCATTTCAGGAATTGGCAATAATGGAGGAGATGCACTTGCTTGTACGAGAATTTTGTTGGAGCAGGATTATTTAGTGGATTATATGATCGTTGGTAATATAGAAAAAGCTTCAGCGGATCTGAAATTACAGCTTCAGATACTTAAGAATCTAGGCTATTTTCCGATAGATTGTGAAGATGTAAATTTTCATGAATATGATCTTTTGATCGAAGGGATTTTTGGAGTTGGACTTTCTAGAGAAGTTGGTGGTGTTTATAAAGAAGTCATTGAACGGATCAATGCATGTGGTAAGCCTGTGATTGCAATTGATATTCCATCTGGAATCAGTGGAGATAGTGGAAAGATTCTTGGATGTGCAGTGCATGCGTCATCAACAGTTACATTTGGTGGATATAAAAGAGGTCATTTATTATATCCAGGACGAGAATATTGTGGAGATATTAAACTGGTATCCATAGGATTTCATAACCAGACGATCAAAAAGTATGCGACAGGATATATATTAGAGGAAAGTGATCATTTAATGCCAGAAAGAAAAGCATATTCCAATAAAGGAAGCTATGGGAAGATTTTGATCATTGCTGGAAATGAAACAATGTCAGGAGCTGCATGTTTTGCAGCAGAGGCAGCGCTTCGGATGGGTGCAGGACTTGTGAAAGTGCTTTCTGATGCTGGAAATCGTCAGATTTTACAGACAAGACTTCCAGAAATTTTATTTGGAGAACGAAAAGATTTAGAAGAATCTTTAGAATGGTGTGATTGTATCTTGTTTGGCCCAGGAGTTGGTGTCAGTGAAGAAATGAAAGAAATGTTAGAGATGGTTTTGAAAAAAGGGAAAAAACCATTGGTCATTGATGCAGACGGATTAAATATAATCAGTAGATTTAACATGAAAATTGATTATCCATATGGGACGATCATGACTCCACATTTGATGGAGGCAGCAAGATTGATGTCATGTGATATCACACAGATCAAAGAAGATCTATGTCAGAGTGCACAAGATCTTGCAGAGAAATATCATTGTACAGCTGTTTTAAAAGATGCAACAACTATCGTTGCACGAGAAGATGATTTGGTGTATATTAATCAAAGCGGAAATGATGGAATGGCGACTGGAGGAAGTGGAGATATTCTTGCGGGAATGATCACAGGCCTTTTGGGGCAAGGATTATCTGTTCATGAGGCAGCAGTTCACGGAGTTTATCTTCACGGTCTTGCAGGAGATCATGCAAAGCATGATCTGGGCGCTTACAGCATGATCGCATCAGATATTATTGCTCATATAAAGGACGTTACAGGAGGAAATTATGAACCAGTACTATAGAGTGCATGCAGTTATTGATCTGGATGCAATCTGTCATAATATAAGAGAAGTAAAACGTGTAGTTGGAGAAGGTGTGAAAGTAATGCCAGTGATCAAAGCTGACGGATACGGACACGGAGCAGTTCCAATTGCAAAAGAATTAAATAAGATCGGAGTTGATGCATTTGCCGTTGCAATCCTAGAAGAAGGGATCACACTTCGAAACAATGGAATCAGACAGCCAATTTTGATTTTAGGATACACATCAGAATATCAGTACAGCTCATTGATTCAGTATGAGATCGAGCCAACCGTATTCTGCTATGAGATGGCAGAGTCCTTATCAAAGATCGCGCAGGCACTAGGCAAAGATGCGAAGATTCATATCAAACTGGATACAGGAATGAACCGTATCGGATTTAAACCAACCAAAGAATCTGTAGATAGCATAGAGAAGATCGCCAAATTACCAAATATCAAGATTCAAGGAATCTTTACACATTTTGCATGTGCAGACGAGGCGGATAAAACAGAAACTTATGAGCAGGAACGAAAATATGATCAGTTTATTACATGGCTTGAGGAAAGAGATATCTATATTCCGATCAAACACGTATCAAACAGTGCATCGATCATTGATCTGGATGGATTTAGAAAAGATATGGTACGTTCAGGAATCATTACTTATGGATTATATCCATCAGAAGAAGTTTCAAAAGATGTATTGGATTTAAGACCAGCAATGGAATTAAAGACACACATTGTATATATCAAAGAAGTGGAGGCAGGAGAAGGAATCAGTTACAATCACACATATGTAACTGATAAGAAGACAAAGATCGCAACTATCCCAGTAGGATATGCAGACGGATACCCAAGATCACTCTCTTCCAAAGGAAAAGTATTGATCCGTGGGCAGTATGCACCGATCATTGGAAGAATCTGTATGGATCAGTTTATGGTTGACGTGACAGATATTGAAGGTGTATCTGTGATGGATGAAGTAACTTTAGTCGGACACGATGGCAATAAAATGTTGACCGTAGAAGAAGTTGCAAATGAAGCAGGATCTTTTAATTATGAATTTGTCTGTGGGATTGGGAAACGTGTTCCACGAGTATACATTCGAAACGGAGAGATGAAAGAAACAGAATATTTTGAAAAATAAGGAATACTTTTGAAAGAATCGTAAATACTCTTCATACAATATTTAAAAAGAAATGGAGAGTGTTTATGCTTATGGTAATTAAGCGAGGCGATATATTTTATGCAGATTTAAGACCGGTTGTTGGTTCAGAACAAGGCGGTATCCGTCCTGTGATCGTATTGCAAAATGATGCGGGAAATAAATATAGTCCAACGATCATCTGTGCAGCGATCACAAGCAAGATGAACAAGGCAAAGTTGCCGACTCATGTACCGATCGACTGCCACAGATGTGAATTAGAAAAAGATTCTGTGATTTTGTTAGAACAGATCCGGACAATCGATAAAAGTCGTTTAAGAGAAAAGGTATGCCATTTAAATTGTACATTCCTAAAACAAGTGGATCATGCACTAAAGATCAGTTTAAGTCTTGATACATAACAGGAATCTTGGATATATTGACCTTTTTTCTTAGAAATGATATATTTAAGTTTGTATAGTCTTAATTTCTAGAAGATAAAAGGAGAAACAAAAAGAAATGGAAGGATTTACTCCCTCGGTGCTTATGATGATCATTTTAGCAGTTATCATCGGATTTGCAGTTGGGTGTTTTTTCATGAAACAAAGAGAGAAGATCAAAGAAGCAAAGAAAAAACTGCACACATCAGAACAAGAACATGAAGAGGATGAAGACAATGAATATGAAGAAGAGATCATGAACATTGTTAACGAAGGACATGAGCAAGGTGCGATCATGGAAGGGGAAGCCCGCATGATCACGAATATTTTCGAATTTGGAGATAAAGATGTTACAGATGTTATGACATCAAGAAAGAAGATTGATGCGATTGATGTAAACATGTCCGTAGAGAAAGCATTAAATTATATGTTAGATGAGCCATATTCAAGATACCCATTATATGAAGATGACATTGATAACATTGTAGGAGTGCTTTATTTAAAAGATGTGATCGATGCATATCTTAATCAGAAAGAAGCAACACTTTCTGATATTGCAAGAGAGCCGTTTTTTGTTCATCAGACGATGAATTTATCGGTGCTTTTTCAGGAGATGCAGACCAAGAAGATTCATATGGCGATCGTTATTGATGAATATAGCCAGACAGAAGGTATTGTATCTATGGAAGATATGTTAGAGGTCATAGTAGGGAATATTTTAGACGAATATGATGTCGAAGACCGTAATATCACCAAGATCGGATGGGCAGATATCTATCTTGTACGTGGAAGTACGAGACTGGAAGAACTTGAGGATACATTAGGAATCGAATTTGACGTTGAAGATATTGAGACACTCAATGGATTTTTAATTGATCAGCTGGGACATTTACCAGAAGACAATGAAGAAATAGAAATTATCTACCAAGGATATTCCTTTAAATCTGTTGATATTCATGACAACATGATTAGACAGGTAAAGGTAGAAAAAAGGAAAAGGAAGGAAGAAGAAGATGTCAGGACACAGTAAATTTGCGAACATCAAACACAAAAAAGAAAAAAATGATGCGAAAAAAGGAAAGATTTTCACAGTCATTGGAAGAGAAATTGCAGTAGCCGTTAAAGAGGGTGGACCAGATCCAGACAACAATAGCAGATTACGTGATGTCATTGCAAAAGCAAAAGCAAATAATATGCCAAATGACACGATCGAACGTGGTATCAAAAAAGCTGCTGGAGATGCAGATTCTGTTAATTATGAGCAGATTACATATGAAGGATATGGACCAAGCGGAGTTGCGATCATCGTAGATACATTAACAGATAACAAAAACCGTACAGCATCTAATGTAAGAAATGCTTTCACAAAAGGAAATGGTAACGTAGGAACACCAGGATGTGTATCTTATATGTTCGAGAAGAAAGGACAGATCATCATCTCTAAAGAAGAATGTGAAATGGATGCAGACGATCTTATGATGATGGCATTAGATGCCGGAGCAGAAGACTTCAACGAAGAAGACGACAGCTTTGAAGTATTGACAACACCAGAAGACTTCAGTGCAGTCAGAGAAGCTTTAGAGAAGGAAGAAATTCCTATGGCAGATGCCAGTGTCACAATGATCCCTGGTACTATGGTCGAACTTACAAGTGAAGAAGATATTAAGAGTATTCAGAAAACATTAGATCTTCTTGATGAGGATGACGATGTGCAAGAGGTGTATACTAACTGGGATGAATAATCTGTTATAGATTTTATAGAATATAAAATAATAAGAACCTTAACTCAATGCATATATAATAAATGCTGGGAGTTAAGGTTCTTTTTTGCTATGATATTTGAAATTTATAATATCAATTATTACTGTTACTAAGTAATCTTCGAACACCTATAAAACTATGCATTCTCAAGTGCTTCTTTCAGATCATTGATAATATCTTTTGCACTTTCAATTCCAACAGATAAACGGATCATTCCAGGAGAAACACCAGCTTCTCTTAACTGTTCATCATTCATCTGGCGGTGTGTATGGCTAGCTGGGTGAAGTACCATCGTTTTGGATGCAGCAACATGTGTCGCAATATTTGCTAATTTTAAGCCATCCATAAAGCGTACTGCAGCATCACGTCCACCAGTCAGTTCAAAGGAAATAACACCACAGGTTCTTCCCTTATCCATATATTTTTGTGCTAATTCGTGATATTTATCATTAGGAAGTCCGGCATAAATAACATGAGATACTTTTTCATGAGCATCTAAGAATTCAGCAACTTTCTGAGCATTTTCACAATGACGTTCTACACGTAAAGGCAGTGTTTCTAATCCAAGATTTAATAAGAAACAGTTTTCAGGGGATGGAATGGAACCGAGGTCACGCATCAGCTGTGTTGTAGCTTTTGTGATATAAGCTTTCTTTCCAAATTGTTTTGTATAAACGACACCATGGTAAGATTCATCAGGTTCAGTAAGACCATGATATTTGTGTCCATAAGCGTCCCAGTCAAAGTTTCCGCTGTCAATGATCGCACCGCCAACTTGAACGGCGTGTCCATCCATATATTTTGTTGTTGAATGTGTGACGATGTCAGCACCCCATTCAAAAGGACGACAGTTGATCGGTGTTGCAAAAGTATTATCAACGATCAATGGAACTTCATGTTCATGGGCAACCTTTGCAAATTTCTCAATATCAAGAATGACAAGTGCAGGGTTTGCAATCGTCTCTGCAAATAAAACTTTGGTATTCGGTTTGAATGCAGCGGCGATTTCTTCAGCACTTGCATCAGTATCAACGAATGTACAGTCAATTCCAAGTTTCTTTAATGTAACACCCAGAAGGTTAAATGTTCCACCATAGATCGTAGAAGCTGCAACAACATGATCTCCAGCCTCACAGATATTAAAGATCGCATAGAAGTTTGCAGCCTGTCCAGAAGAAGTAAGAAGTCCTGCAACACCTCCTTCAAGATCAGCAATTTTGGCAGCTACAGCATCGTTCGTAGGATTCTGAAGACGCGTATAGAAATATCCTTCTGCTTTTAGATCAAATAATTGTCCCATTTCATCGGTTGTATCATATTTGAAAGTAGTACTCTGATAAATAGGAAGTGCACATGGTTCTCCTTTCTTAGGAGTGTAACCAGAATGAAGACATTTTGTTTCCAAATCATAATGACTCATAATCATAATTCCTTTCTGTTATAAAAAATATGTATTAAATTATACCCGTAATTCCTAAAGAAAACAAGGGGAATAGAATTCAGATAATTTATTGAATTGACTAAAAAAAAAGAAAATTCGAGATTTTTTATATAAAAGAAAAACAACTTGACAAAAAAATTATTTTTATCACACAAACCAATAAAAACATTGAAAAACTTAACGAAGTTCTTAAGATAATTTGTTGTTTTATTTTTAACGATGTGCTAAAATAAAGATGTTATTTTTAATACTGAAAGGAGTTTCAACATGATTTATTCACATGAAGTAGAACAAATGTGTACAGTAGCTCAGGGTGTAAACCATGGAGCTGCCCCAATTCCTGAAGAAGCAAAATGGGTAAAAGCGAAAGATGTAACAGACATCTCAGGATTAACACATGGTATTGGTTGGTGTGCACCTCAGCAGGGAGGATGTAAATTAACTCTTAACGTTAAAGAAGGTATCATCCAGGAAGCATTAGTAGAAACAATCGGATGTTCAGGAATGACACATTCAGCTGCTATGGCATCTGAAATCTTACCAGGAAGAACAATTTTAGAAGCATTGAATACAGACTTAGTTTGTGATGCTATCAATACAGCAATGAGAGAATTATTCTTACAGATCGTATACGGAAGAACTCAGAGTGCATTCTCTGAAGAAGGACTTCCAATCGGTGCTGGTCTTGAAGACTTAGGTAAAGGATTAAGATCTCAGGTTGGTACAATGTACGGAACACTTAAAAAAGGTCCTCGTTACCTTGAAATGGCTGAAGGATACGTTACAGGTATCGCTCTTGATGCTGATGATGAAATCATTGGATACCAGTTTGTTAACTTTGGTAGAATGATGGACTTCATCAAAGCTGGAGACGATGCTCAGACAGCACTTGACAAGGCCAAAGGTCAGTACGGACGCGTTGATGACGCTGTTAAGATTATTGACCCAAGAAAGGAATAGGAGGTAGCGAATAATGGCTTTATTTGAATCATATGAAAGAAGAGAAAAACAGATTCTTGCTGTTTTAAAAGAGTATGGAATCAATTCTATCGAAGAAGCTGCTGAAATCACAAAAGCTGCTGGATTAGATGTTTATGCTCAGGTTGAAGGAATTCAGCCAATCTGTTTCGAAAATGCAAAATGGGCTTACACAGTAGGTGCTGCTATCGCAATCAAAAAAGGTTGCAAGAGAGCTGCAGACGCTGCTGCTGCTATCGGAGAAGGTCTTCAGGCATTCTGTATTCCTGGATCTGTAGCTGATCAGCGTAAAGTAGGTCTTGGACATGGTAACTTAGGAAAGATGCTTCTTGAAGAAGAAACAGAATGTTTCGCATTCTTAGCAGGTCACGAATCTTTCGCAGCTGCTGAAGGAGCTATCGGAATCGCTGAAAAAGCAAACAAAGTTCGTCAGAAACCTTTAAGAGTTATCTTAAACGGATTAGGAAAAGATGCTGCACAGATCATTTCCAGAATTAACGGATTTACATATGTTGAAACTGAAATGGATTATTACACAGGTGAAGTTAAAGAAGTATTCAGAAAATCTTACTCTGAAGGATTAAGAGCTAAGGTTAACTGCTACGGTGCTAACGATGTAACAGAAGGTGTTGCAATCATGCACAAAGAAGGTGTAGACGTATCTATCACAGGTAACTCTACAAACCCAACTCGTTTCCAGCACCCAGTTGCAGGTACATACAAAAAAGAATGTATCGAACAGGGTAAAAAATACTTCTCTGTAGCTTCTGGTGGTGGTACAGGACGTACATTACATCCAGATAACATGGCTGCAGGACCAGCTTCTTACGGAATGACAGATACTATGGGACGTATGCATAGTGATGCTCAGTTCGCAGGATCTTCTTCAGTACCAGCCCATGTAGAAATGATGGGATTAATCGGTATGGGTAACAACCCAATGGTAGGAGCTACAGTAGCTGTAGCTGTATCCATTGAAGAAGCTGCTAAGGCAGGTAAATTCTAAGAAACCGCTTAAATACGTGGTTTTTGAACGGAGTTAAAAGCGGTAAGAAGTAGTGAAAAGTGGACGATTCGTACATTATTCATACATTATTCGTACACACGACTCCTACATCAGAATAACAAAAAACAGAGCCGAGATGGTAAGTCTTGACTCTGTTTTTTGTTATGTAATATTCTATTTTATCTTTAGAATCTCTTCCATAAGCCATTCTTTTTTTCTCTTTGTATAGGTCTTTTCTGTGAGGTCGTCGATTTTATGTCCTATGATACGTTTTAGAGCATATTCATTTACTTTTGCATCTTTTGCCATTGTAGCAAATTGGATACGTCCATCGTGAGCACGATGTTCTGGATTTAATTCCAGCTTGTTAACAATCTTTTCAACTCTATGTCGATATTTATCATATGTGAGTTTTAAGCTACTTCGATGGGTTTTAGTATCAGTACAATTAATCAAGTATTCGCTTCCAAGAGATAAAGCTTCCTGGTAACGATGTTTTATTAAGCTGCGAATCTTTGGATGGACTGGAACCACACGATCTTTTCCAGCATCAGTTTTCATACCGCCAGTAATAAACCAATTTTCTAAATCAACATTCTCCATCTTTAACAAGCCTAATTCCTGTGGGCGCCATCCGCTATAACACTGGATTAGTAGCACATCTACATAGTCTACATCATATAAGTTATTCCACAATTTTTGCATTTCTTCATCTGTGAAGTCAATATGATCTTTCTTTTCTTCCTCGACATCTTTAATAATATCATCAGATAACTTAAATGTTCGAGCATAGTTCTTTTCTACAAGATCATTTTCGTTTGCATAGTCAAGCATAAGATTAAATAGAGATTTTATTTTTGTTTTTGTACTTGAAGATGCTTTTTTCTCTACACCATCAACAACATATGTACCATCTTCCATGCAGCCTTTAATGTGCCGGGGTCTTAAATCTTTAGCACGCATGTTGTAAATAGCAGAGCAGTAGTTCCAAGCAGACTTGATAGTTCGTATGCTGGATGGATTGGTTAAAGTCTTGAAGTATTCATCGGTCCATTTTTCATAAAGTTGTTCTACTGTCAGATCATCATCTAAATCATAAGGATTTTTATTGTATTCAACCAATGCAGCATAAGCATCATTGTAAGTTTTGAAGTATGCATTTGGTTTTAGAGGTTTACAGATCGGCTTGCCATAGAAGTCTTTTCTTACAGTAACCATAGCTCTGTATGGGTTTCGGAGATTGCTGTTTTTTATTTTAGTGATCTGGCCGAAACCGTTAGGGAGACGTTTTTTTCTACGAGATTTTGATTGTTGTTGTTTGGCCACTTTAGTATTAATAGGATATCCGCAGTGAGGGCAAGCAATTGCGTGATCGCTTACCTGCAGATTACATTCGGGACATTTAATTAACATGATCATCATTCCTTTCTTAAAAATTTGTATAAAAATAACGCCTTGCCAGACGTTAGAAAGAAATGGTATAATCTATTTGTTCAGGATAGGTATACCGTTTCGATCTAACGATCGACATGGAAATCTATGAAAGCAGTCTCAGAAATGAGGCTGTTTTTGTTTTGACCATTTTGGTGGAATCACCGAAATGGTATTTATATAACGTAAAAGACCCCGTATTTCTACGAGGTCTTTTTAATGTTTGGCCCGCAAAGGGGCAATGTCTTTTTAATGGGCCCGCAAAGGGGCAATGTTTTAACAAAAGTATTATAAAATAATACTATGCCTCGTGTCAAGAATTATTTACTTTCCAATGTACAATTCTCTGATTTTGTCATCTATTGCATCTAAAATTTCATTAGAAACCTTAACATTTCCTAAAACGTCATTAGAGTGAAGAGGGTTATATATTCTTATTTTACTAATAGTGGTTATCTGATTGACAAGTGCAATGCTACCTGTTTTCATTTTTAAAATCTCATTTGAAATTTTATCACGTCTAGAAGACAGTTTAGATAAATGTGCTATAGAAGCATTTAATTCATGTATACGTTTATCAATATCTGCATGATCTTCTAACAATTCAGCTTCGGTTTTAGAAGAAATAAGTTCTCTTAGGGAATCGACTTCTTGTGTTTGAGAGGTTAATTCCTGATCGATGAGATCATGATGAATTTCCCACTTTCCTTTTAATTGTTGAAAAATAGTATCTCCTAAAAATACATTATAAGGATGTATAGGTTTATTAGCTTTTACAGAAGATAAAGGAATTATGGTAATAATCGGAGAATTTTTGGAATCATTTTTAGTTAAAACAATGGCGTAGTGTAAACCACCCTCTTCATTTCCAATATTATAACCAAGATGAACCTTCACAATTTCGCCACGTTTGTAACGCTTTAATTTTCTTGGATTAAAAGTTTCTTCCTTTTTCAACATTCGCATGTAATCATCGAGCCAATAAGAGAGAATAGAAGCTTTCTTCTGTAATTTTGGATCAGTAGATGTTTGATAGTTATGTAATTGTTTAGAAACACTATTTATTGCATTTTGGATTAATTTATTCGTATCCAAAGGACACCTCCTTTTCTAAAAGTATATTATATTTTCAAAGTTCGTGTTGCGATGTCGCAATGTTCCGTCCAGTTGGTAGCTGGGCGGTTTTTTGTTATTTATAAGCTTTATTTGCTCCGTATTTAGCTTGACTATTGGTAAATCCTTCGTATTCCAATTGTTTTATGAGACCAGATTTTGAAAAAGATTGACTTTCTAAATAAGATGTTGCTTTTTTGTAGGCCTGATCTTTCCAATTAGCGTTGCAATTATTTGCAGCATATTTGGCTTCTTTAGTTGTAAATCCCTCATATTTAAGCTGTTTTATTAATCCAGACTTAGAAAATGCATCATAATCAAGATAGTCGAAAGCTTTATTTAGAGCATTTTCTTCTCCCGTTGTAGGCGCGTAAGCCTCTGTAGTTTTTTCTGTTGTAGGTTTAGTTGTTGATTCAGTAGATAGGTCCTCATCGGAAACTGACTGTTTGACAACTTTTTTTCCTAGTTGATTGATTAATAATTGCTTTCGCTTTGCTATATTTAATCTATCTTTTTTAGATATTTTTATTGTTTTTAATGTTACATAGTCGCCAGTTGAGTTAAACGTTTTAATTTCTATAGGGGTTTTAGTATCATATAAAGGATATCCATAGCTGATTTTTTGTGATGCATGAGCTTTAACAGTTCCACCAAAGCTAGGAAAATCACTATATGGATACTGATCTAATTGATACAAGTAACTATCTTTTCCAGATACAGCCTCTAATTGTTTGTTACCTTGAAAAACATTAAGTTTATATGATAACGTTTCATCGGTGTCTTTTAAATTTTGGTATGTATAATTAATCAATACAATAGAAGCTAATCCGTTTTTATCTGAGTATTCACTAAAATCATCAAAATACGGAAAACCATTCATCTCATCATAATTTGACATACTAGTAAAATCATATTTTGTAACTTTAAATTCAGTGTCTTCAGATTTGCTAGTAGGATTTTTAGAATTGGTTAATTTTACTGATGAAAGTATGTTTTTGAAAGTATTATTGCATTGATTCTTTTTAGGAGTCATGATACCAATAGTCGCCCATCCATCAGAACAATCAAACAAAATTGCATCAATATAATATACTTGAGAATTAACTTTTTGAGTGTATTTATATCTCTTTGAAATAATTCCATTTACTTTAAATTCTGAAACAGATATATCTGAATCTACAGATTCTTTTATTCCATTTAAAAACGAGTTAAATGATTCTGTATCAGTTACAGAACCAGAGACATCATTAAAAATAGCACACATTAGCATTCCTTTTGTATTATCTTCTGGATCTATATAATGGTAATACGTACCTTCTTTGTTCTTTTCAAAACGCCATTTTTTAGGTACTTTGTAAGTAAAATTGTTTTTAAACGAATAAGTTTTATAGTTTTTGTATGTGTCTTCTTTAATTGTTTGAGTTTTCGCTGAACTTTTGCACGATGTTAAAGATATAGCCATCAATACTGCAAGTCCAACAGTTAATAATTTTTTTCTCATACTTTTATCCTTGCTTTAACCTTAATTTAATTAACTCCTCATTATATCCAAGTGCACGTGCAATTTGATCTGTAGTAAATTCTTGAAATTCAAGAAAAACTTCATCATCAATTAGAAGCTCCGTTGCAAACTTATCTGCTTCGATTTCCATTTTACTTACCAGAAGTCCAGTACGTTTTCTTAAAAATGGAGTGTTAGCATCAGGATGCATGATCGCATGTCCTAATTCATGTGCACATGTAAATAGCTGGTCATGTTCGGAAAGATCGTGATTTATATGTATCTGCTTCATGCGCAGCTGCTTATTATAGTATCCGCTGATACTTCCCAATGGTTCAAATATAACCTTTATTCCTAAATGCTGAGCAATGTCAAAAGGATCATTCGTACCATATTTTTTCTTTAATGATCGTGTTTTTTTACGAATATCCAATGAATCACTTCCTTTTATTTTTTATCTCTGTATTTCTTTGGTGTGAATTTTTGCTTAGCATTTATTTTTGCGATGGTTATACTGTTTTGGAGACTCGCTTTTAATAATTCTCTTGTTTCATCATCTAAAGGTTCTCCGGAGAACATCAGTCCATCTTGATCGGATTCTAGTTGATCAAGAGTTTGTTCTAATCGTTTTGCGATATCTTTTTCATCTTTCTTAGTTAGCTCAATGGCTTGATCGGATTTTTCTTCTATTAAATCAGATTTTCCAATTCCAAAATAATCAGCGAGAGCTTGTACGCTTCCCATTCTAGGAATGGATTGTCCCGTACACCAAGTATTAAATGTTTGTGGAATAACTCCAATAGCTTTAGCCACCTCTTTTTGGCTTTTTCCTGATTTCTCTAAATAGAAAGATAGATTTTTAGAGAATATTTTCTTTTGCTTTTCATCTGACATTAAATCACCTCACTTCGTTATTAATATAGTACAATAAAAATTGATTTTTTGCAACTAAAAGTCAAAAATAAATTGATTTTAGTATTGACATCCATTTAAAATGGATTTATAATGAATACAGAAATTAAAGAAAGGCGGTGATGACGTGACAAAGATGAATGAAGGTAAAGCAGTACCATTTCAAATTTCTTTAGCTTCAGCACGAGTTAATGCAGAAATGACACAAGAAGAGGTCGCAAAACATATGCATGTTGGAAAACAGACTATCGTTAGCTGGGAAAAAGGGACTTCTGAACCGAAAATGTCACAAGGAAGAGAACTTAGTAAATTATATGGTATTCCAATTGACTATATTTTTTTGCCTAAGAAATCCAATTAAAATGGATTACTAAATAACCAGGAGGTGAGAAAGACGAAAACAGTAGATATGACAAGATATATCGCGTGTGGGGTATGGCTGATAAGTTTTGGGATTAATATATACCGACTTTCGCGAGTAAAAAAGCAAGATCCTGAATCTACAGAGAAACAGGACCTTATACTGATTCGAATGGCACTAGATGTTGTATTGTTCGCTTTGTTTTTGAGAAGAGTGAGTATATATTTTTGGATTTAAATTTTGAGAATCAATTGTTTGAATCGGACTTATTAAGATTTAAATGTAATTCTTCATCTTTTAAATCTAATTCACGATCTTTTTGATCTAGCTCACGTTCTTTTTGCTCAAACTCAAGTTTTTTGTATTTTTTATCCAATTGTAATTGCTCTTTGGATATTTGATTAGACTCAGCTTGAAGTTTGTTTTGAGTAATGAGGCAACAAACAGTAATAGCAGAAATAATAGTTGTTACGATGGAAATAAAGAGTTTGATAGATATCTTTTCCTTAATAGGTAACAAAATATCTGAAATAGATGGAGTGTTATCAAAAATATCAGAGATGGAATCTACAAAACTTATAGGTGCAGAAACTGTATCCTGATCAAATTCAAATTGATCCACATCAAAATCTGAAGAACTTTCAAAAGCAGAAAGTATTTCTTTCGAAGTAATTATTAACTCTGTAGCCTGTTGCTGGAGAGAAGAAGTATATGTATTTTGAAGCTTTTGTATACTCTTACATACTCCACTTACAGCAGGACCGTTTAGATATGAATCTTTTATGCATGACGAGAGTTTAATTGCGGATGCAAGCGCAGAGTTGTCCATGGATAGGCCCATAACTTTAACATTTAAGGCTGCAGTGTATTTCACTTTGCTAGCAATAGCATCTACCATCGTAGGTTTTGGAACAAATTTTTTCGCATTTAAGGATGCAGCTAAAGCAGAATGTGGAATGGTTTTTGCATAAAAGTTAGATCTTTTTGTGAATGCTTGCGTGAATCCTTTATATGAATCTAAAGTTTTTTGAATTGACGATAGCTCTTTAGAAAACGAATTAATTTTATCGTATTTCATAGGTTTATTCTCCTTTCATTATTACTCGGGCATGGCGGTGCCCTGTGAATTAAGTATAGGAGATATATGAAAGAAAGACAACAGAATAATGGCAGATGGCTTAATCCTCTGTCCGATACACGAAATTCCTCCCCAAATTGGTTAATTATTAAAAATAGCACTCAATTGTCGGGCAGGGAATTAAGCCATCTGAAGAAAGGTAGGTGAAAGACATGAGCAGAAGACAAGATCTAAGAATCTTGGCAGCATATGCAAATGCACCAGAACAATTTCCTTCTGGAAATGTACCGGTAGCGTATGCAGCAAAGAAGATGGGAAAAGATGCTTGCTTTATCCGGGCAGGCATTGAAGCAGGGTGGCTTCCAATCGGATATGCGTTTAGAAAGCCAGGAAGTAAGAAGATTAATTATTACATCAGCCCAAAGTTATTTTGGGAAGTGACAGGTGTTTTATATCAACCAGAGAAAGGAGCATAAATGGCAACAGCAATGGTGTTTAGCTTATATGTAACAGTCAGCATGATCATTTGTTTGATTTTATCTAAGACAAAAATCGGACAAAGAGCGATGGACTGGATGCTGGATAAATTAACAATGAAATGAAAGGAGAAAAAGATGATCGATGATTGATGAAACGCTGATTCTGAAAGAAATTGATGAGTGGACTGATATTCTGAATAGAAATATCGAGAGACGTAATCAAGTGTCAAGTAGCTTGATGGAAGTTTGTTTGCTAGAAAGAGAACTTGCGACATACCAGAGAGTGAAAAACCTAATAAAAGAAAAATGCACCCCTGAGGCGACAACTCCAGAAGGTGCGGATATAAATAGTTTAACACAAGTGCATTATAGCACAGAAAGCGAGAAGGAACAATGACAAAAGAATTTTTATTAGAATGTGAACGAAAATTAGCAAAATCTTATGTATGTACAGCACTTGGCCGCGACGATGACAGCATTGCTATTACAAAAGAGATAGCCAAAGATATTGCTTTTGAGGTTACAAACAGCATACATCCTATTTCTATGGAAACAGCGCCATATGTCGTAGCAGCTTTAAGAACTTTGGCAAATGGTATAGAAAAAGAGATGAATCCATTGGACAAAGAAATTGCAAGAGCATTACAAGAATTAATGGGTAGATTTCAGTTCGTTAAAGAAGAAGTAAAGGTTGATCTATGAAAGAAATTCTGATTGCACCAGGAATTAAACGGATCCAGTTTGATTCCTTTGATTTCTGGTTAAATGCCAGACATGGAATCGGTGGTTCTGATGCATCTGCAGTATTAGGACTCAATCCATATAAAACCAATATAGAACTTTATTTAGAAAAGACAGGACAGCGAACAGCTCCTGATATTTCGAATAAGGACTATGTGAAGTATGGACATGATGCAGAGCCATTACTTCGATCACTGTTTGCACTGGATCATCCAGAGCATAAGGTTGAGTACTTCGGAGACAACATGATACGAAACGAAAAGTATCCATGGGCGCATGCTTCTTTGGATGGAGAACTGACCGATCAGGATGGTCGCAAAGGAATCTTAGAAATCAAGACAACTAATATCTTGCAAAGCATGCAGAGAGAAAAATGGAGAGATCAGATTCCGGACAACTATTACATCCAGGTACTGCATTATCTGCTTGTCACAGAATATTCATTTGTGGAGTTGAGAGCACAGCTTAAATCAGTGTGGCAAGGGCAGATCCAGCTACAAACAAAAGATTATCATATTGAGCGATCAGACGTAGAAGAGGATATTGAGATATTAAAACAAGCGGAAGAAGAGTTCTGGCAGAAAGTTTTAAAAAGACAGCAACCGAACTTGATTCTTCCAGAAATTTAAAAGGAGATACATATGGAGTTTAAGATATACAATCCGCAGGAAGATGGGTTTCTGCAGAAGATTGATTGGAATTATGAAGAGTTAAAAACAGAAATCCAAGGAAAAGCAAATGATTACATGAATCTGGTTTATACAGCAGATCAGGTAAAAGATGCCAAAAAAGATCGTGCAAATCTTAATAAATTTGTGGAAGCTTTAGAGAGCAAGCGAAAAGAAATTAAAAAACAGATTACAGAACCATATTCAGCATTCGAGAAACAAGAGAAAGAACTGGTTGGTATTGTTAATAAAGCGATTGCAAATATTGATACGCAGATCAAAGGATATGAAGAAGCAACAAGACAGGAAAAACTTGAAAAGGTCAAAGAAATCTATGCAAAAACAATCGGTGGACTTGCTGATGTAGTAACGTTTGACAAAATTTTTAAAGAGTCTTGGTTAAATGTATCAACAACGTTTAAATCAATCACAAAGGAGATTACAGAAATTCGTGACAAGGTTGACAATGATTTATTCGTCATAAATGCAGATACAAGTTCCTTTGCTTATGAGATGAAAGAAGAGTATCTAAAGAACTTTGATCTTACTGCAGCAATCAACAAAAAACAAAAATTAGAGGAGACAGCGAAGCAGAAAGCAATATATGAGGAACAACTAAAGCAGGAAGAGCAACAAAGAAAACAACGATCACAAGAAGAAGCAAAGAAAGTAGTATTTGCAGGCAAAAGTAAAAAAAAGCCAGTAAAAGCACATAAATCAATAAATAATACAGAAGAAAAAATATCAACAATCACATTCCGATGTACTGTAAAAGAACATAATTTTAAAGAAGTTAACGCAAGACTCAGTCTAGTACAAAAAGTATGTGAAGAATTTAAAATCATAGATCCAGAGGAGGAATTATAAAATGGCAGTTGGAAACAGTTTAGCAAACAGACAGCAGAAAACAGGATTAACGGCATATCTTACAAATGATGCTGTAAAAAATCAGATTAATAATGTAGTCGGTGGTAAAAACGGAGATCGTTTCATTGCTTCTATTGTATCTGCAGTACAGGTTAATTCAGATTTACAGGAATGTACAAATCCATCAATCTTAAGTGCTGCACTACTTGGAGAGTCTTTAAAACTCTCTCCATCACCACAGCTTGGACAGTATTACATGGTACCATTCAGAAACAACAAAAAAGGATGTAAAGAAGCACAGTTTCAGCTTGGTTATAAAGGATACATTCAGTTAGCGATCCGCTCAGGGCAGTACAAAAAACTAAACGTTCTGGCAATTAAGGATGGGGAATTGGTTCGATTTGATCCACTGAATGAAGAAATCGAAGTAAATCTGATCGATGATGAGGAAGTAAGGGAAGAAGCAAAGACGATCGGATACTATGCAATGTTTGAATATACAAACGGTTTCCGAAAAGCTATGTACTGGTCCAAAAAGAAAATGGAAGCACATGCATTAAAGTATTCCAAAGGGTATGCAGCAAAAAAAGGATATACATTCTGGGAGAAAGATTTTGATGGAATGGCTTATAAGACAATGCTTCGCCAGCTGATCAGTAAATGGGGAATCATGAGCATTGATATGCAGAATGCAATGGAATCTGATATGGCGGTGATCCATGAAGACGGAACAAAAGATTATGTAGATACAGTTTCAGAAGAAAATATTGTAGCAGATCAGGATCTGCAGGAAACGGCAGAGGAAACACCTGAACCAGAAAAACAGGAACTACAGGAAGAAACAACAAAAGAAGAACCACAGCAGTTCTTTAAATAAAAGAAAGGAGCAACACGATGAAACATATTAACTTAGAACAGTTTGCAGGAGGGAAACTTTCAGTACAGCTTAATAAGGCATTAGAAAAGATCACTGAAAATGTTCAGGATCCGAACACTGATGCGCAGAAGGTCAGAAAGATCAATGTATCAATCAGTTTCCGGCCAAACGATGAAAGAAACTTTGTGGCAACTACGGTAGAAACAAAGTTAAGCCTTGCACCAGAACTTGGAGCTACAACAGCACTGAGTATGGGCAGAGATCTTCGCACCGGAGAGGTTGAAGCGGTTGAAATCTTTAATCAGATTCCTGGTCAGATGAATGTTGATGATGTGATCAACCAGGAAGAAGATGAAACACCGAAAGCTTTTGATCCAGATACTGGAGAGATCTACGAACCAAGCAACAAAGTCATTGATTTAAGAAAAGCAAAACAGGCATAGGAGGATACATAACAATGGATAATACATTTTTAAGAGAAGCAATCGAAAAGATTGAAGAATTGACAGACAGTGCAAGAGAGCCACACGTTGTAGAAATCGCAGGAAAGACTTATTGCGATAAATCGATGTCACGATATGACAGAGAAGAGTTTGCAGAACCATTGACAGCTACAAGTCTTAGTTCTCTGATCGATTATATCAGCGGAAAAAGCGAAGAGTTAAGAGAATCTATGATCATTCACGTAGAATCTCCAACAAGAGTAAGATTATTATCTGGTCTTACACAGGAAAGAAATCGAGAAGAATTATTCCGCGTAGGTACAAATCCAAATGGTTTTGATTTCGATCATTACTATGATCAGGAAGCATTTGTAATTAACATGCAGACTGCCTTTAAACAGAGTGATGAAACAGAACTGATTCTTTCAGTTGCTGGAAACGTAGAAAATAAAACAGTGGCCAACTATGGAGATGATGGAGTCAGCCAGAAGGCTACGATCAGTAAAGGCATTGCCGGAAAAGAAGATGTGATCGTACCAAATCCGGTAACACTTCGTCCATATCGTACATTTTTGGAAGTAGAACAGCCAGAAAGCAAGTTTATCTTCCGAATCAGAGAAGGTTCTGATGGGCAGCCAATGTTTAAATTGGTAGAAGCTGATGGTGGTCTCTGGAAGTATGAAGCAGTAGATGCTATCAAGAAATATTTAACAGAGAATTTACCGGAAGAACTGTTAAAAGTGATCACGATCATCGGGTAACAGTTATGGAGACAGTTAGATTTACAGTCCCTGGTGCACCGAAAGGAAAAGCCAGGGCGAGAACTGTCCGTAGTAAAAAAGGTGGAAAATTCTCATATACGCCAGAAGGTACTATGCTATACGAGAATTTGATCAAGTGCTGTTACAGGCAGGAATCAAACAATATCATTTTTAATGACGGACAGCCTTTAAAAGTAACGATCATAGCTTATTATCCGATCGTTAAGAGTACAAGCAAGAAAAAGAAACAACAGATGTTGGAAGACCTTATGTTTCCAACGAAGAAACCAGACATTGATAACATTGCAAAAAGTATTCTTGATGCTTTGAATAAACTAGCATACAGGGATGATACGCAGGTTGTAACGCTGCATATGGAAAAGCATTATGCAGAGGACCCACGAGTTGAAGTAGAGATAGAAGAAATCAAATAAGAAAAGGAGAATCGTTTTGGCCAGACAGAAAAAACAAGGCATCGATTATTTTTCTTTGGATTGCGATTTCTTTTCGGATAGGAAGATAAAGATCTTGAAATCCAGATATGGAGCAGACGGGATCACAATTTTCATTTATCTTCTTTGTGAAATATATAGAAATGGATATTACATCATTGTAGATGATGATTTTTATTATATCGTGTCAGATGATCTGAACATGAATAGTGATAAGGTGAAGCAAGTCTTGACATTCTTATTGGAACGGTCGATGTTTGATAAACAGCTTTTCCAGTCGGACGCTGTCCTGACTTCTGCCGGAATACAGAAGAGATTCCAGTTAGCAGTAAAAACAAGAGCTAAGAAGAATCCAATAAAAGTCGACAGGTTCTGGCTTTTAAATGAAGAAGAAACAGAACCTTTTATTAAAGTTACCAATTTTGAAGATAATTCTGAGAATAATACGGATAATTCCAAGAAAAATAATGATAATTCCCGAGAAGAATCCCTAAAGGAAAGTAAAGTAAAGGAAAGTAAATATTATTATAGCAATCCAGATCTGAACAGAGAGTTCTGTCTTTATCTTGATATGAGGAATCATACTGGCCCAACATTATCTGCAGAACAGATCAATGCCTTGAAAGAAGAACTAGATTCTCTGGCTGAGAATGATTCTGATAAGTTGGGCATTGTAAGAAAAGCATTTGGTGGAGGATATAAGAGTTTCTTCCCTACATCAAAGAAACGGAAGAAATCAACACCGAAACCAAAGAAAGAAGAAACTATACACAATTTTACCCAAAGAGAAGTCAAAGATTGTGATTATGAGAATCTGGAAAGACAGTTATTAAAGAAACAATTAGGAGGTGACATAACGTATGGATAATTTAATTTCTGTTAATTATGATGCAGATCAGCCTTGTGTATCGGCAAGAGATTTGCACCAACAACTGAATATTAGAACCCAGTATACAAAGTGGTTTGAAAGAATGAAAGAGTATGGTTTTACAGAAAACGAAGACTTCAAAGCTATTAGTCATAAAAGACTAACAGCTCAAGGAAACGAAACTACATATATTGACCATGAAATTTCTATTGATATGGCAAAACAGATATGTATGATTCAGAGATCGCCAGAAGGGAAACAGATTCGACAGTATTTCCTTGATCTCGAGAAAGCATGGAACACGCCAGAGCAGATCTTTGCTAGAGCGTTGAAGATGGCGGATAAGACTATTGATCAACTAAAATCGGAAAATGCGACGTTGATTGAAGACAATGAACGTATGAAGCCTAAAGAAATCTTTGCTGATGCAGTAACAGCGAGTAAAGATTCTATTCTCATCGGAGATTTGGCAAAAATTCTTAAGCAAAAAGGAATTGATATTGGTCAAAACAGACTGTTTCAAAAACTCAGAAATAACGGATATTTAATCCAAAGAAGAGGTCCAAGTTGGAATATGCCAACACAAAAGAGCATGGAAATGGGATTGCTTGAAGTTGAAGAAAGAACGATCACAAATCCGGATGGAACGACAAAGATCAGAAAGACTACAAAGGTTACTGGTAAAGGGCAGCAGTATTTTATTAATAAGTTGCTTGCTGCAAGTTAAGTGAAAAAAAGGCATCCGGTTGATCTCTGTCCGCAAGCCACTATAAACCAAGATTGTTGTAAAAAAGTCGTAGTAATAGTCGTGGTAGTTGTGGGTTTCGGGATGATCTTAAGCGACAGGACGTAAAAAGATGATCACATATGCGGACAGAGATCAGCCGGATGGACTGAATTATATACCACAGTAACTATTAACCGCATAAGAAACAGCCAGTATAAGCCATGAGCCTGCTGCCTAAGGCAGTGGGCAGAAAGGAGAACTGATGGCAGATTACAGCAAAGGATTTAAAAGACGTGTTGTACAGTTATGGATCCAACATGGTATGTCAACAAATGAGATCAGCAGAACATCAGGTATCGATCACAAAACGTTGATGAAGTGGTATAAGCGTTTTTACCCCGAGTTAACAGGGGGGGGGCATACGAGACAAAGTGCAAGGATTTAAGATGGCACTATATAGGCAATTGTGCCGGATACCATAAGTAAATAAGTAAAGGAGTATGATCAGACAGCTTAACTTTCTATCTGATTAAGATTCTTCAAGTAACTATTAACGAAGCAAGCAAACATAAACATATTTTTTCAGGTTTTTTGTATTTTTTATTTTTCACAAACTAGATTTGGTATTACAATTTTTCAACAAATCACGAAACGAAGAATCACAGCAGTTTATATGATCAAGCAAAGAATAAGGAGAAAGTGATCAGTATAAGCTGTTTCAGGTAGAAAGTTAAGCTGTCTGAGATAGGTAGATAGTATGAGTAAACAAGATTATATAATGCAGGGCAGAAATGAAGGAATTGCGTTCTGTGACAAAATAGCAAAAGAAAAAGGATTAGAAGAGCTACAGAGAATAACAAGACAGAGAAATCTTGCAGGACTTCGAACGCTAATAGATCCAAGAGAACTTGATCAGGATTTTAGAGATGCAACACTACAGATTCTAGATACTGTATTGATCATGAGTCTTATAGTTTTGAAAGATGAATTTGATTTCGGAACTAAGAGATTAGATCGATTCAAAAAAAGATTCAATGACAAAACAGAGTGTTTAGAAACAGGAAATGTGACATGGATCGATATGATCGAGCAGGTCAGAGAAGAAAACAACATTAAATTAGATCTTAGAAAGAACGATGTAGTGATGGCATGGAGGAAAAAATAATGGTAAACAAGAAAGAATTTGAAGGATACATCTGTGAGATCACAGGTAAACCGATCAGGAAAATGAAGTTGTGTCCGGACAAGCAGCAGAAGCTAAAGGTTCGGATCAAGTGTGATAAGGGATGCGTCTGGTGTGAAAAGGAAAGGAGATAGTGAAGATCTATGTTGATACAAGCAGAAGATAAAACGATTGTGAATATGCGATATGTCAGAAGTATATGGATATATGAGCATCAGTACAAAGAAGGGGAAAAGGAATACCTTGTTAAATGTGAGATGACAGAAGAAACAGATGAAACTGTTAAGACCTGCAAGACAAGGGAAGAAGCAGAAAACATATTAGAACAGATACTTAATCAGTACGACAGAGGACAGAGAGTCATTAAGATCAAGTAATTGTTAAAGAAAGTTAAGGAGAAGAGAATTATGGCAAAATTTAATATCGAAGTAGAACTTGATTGGATGGAAGAAGATTCCTATTCAATTGACGAAGAATTAAAAGAGAGAATCATTGAAGGTGTGGAAGATGCCCTTTTACAGAAAGCAACGCATGAAGCATTGAAAATGGTTGATGCAAAGATTGCAGAGAAAGTTAAAGAATCAGAAGAGACAATCAATAAAGCAATCAATAAATTTATCGAAAATGTATGCTCTGAAAAGATTAATAATATTCAGATTCCTGAAAAATCAAGTGATTGGAGTGATAAAATCACATATTATTCATTATCCGAATATGTAGGAATGCAATTTGAAAGTTTCATTACACAGAAAAGATATGATAAAGATGGAAATTATCAAGACTGGGGAAGTAATCGGTATTCAGCAGCAGATCTACTTACAACAAAATATCTAAAAAGAGAGCTTGATGATAAGATCGGTAACATGATTCAGAGAGCAAAACACGAAGTAGAAGTTGATATTGTTAAATCATTAGAACAGAAACTAAAAGAGAATCTTGCAAAAGACACTATTGAAAAGATGAATATTCCAGAAGTTTTGGAAAAGCTGCAATCAGGAACCCTTGGAATGATTGAAGAAAAGGGACAGTAAGCATGTTTGGAGGATAATTTATGATCATTGGATTTTTAAGTGGATTATTTATCGGGGCAGTAGCAGGAGTGGCAGTTATGTCGCTCTGCGCCGCAGCGAAAGAGAGGGATAATTTATGACAAGAGAAGAAAAGATAGACGAATTATACAATTTTTGCAATATGCATGATAGCTGTGATCAATGCGAACTTGATGATCTTGCATCAGTTTGTGAGTTTGAGGATATGTGTAATAAAAAGATTGATAGATTTTATGATGTGATGGTCGGGCATGAAACTAAAGTAGGAGATGATGCGAAAGAAAAAACTAAAACTGTCACTGAAAATCTTACAGGTGTCGTGAAAGAAGAACCGAAGACAATAACAGAATTTTTTGATGAAATAAAAAGCAACATCTGTGATAACTATTGCAAGTACCCAGGCGAAATAAAAGACTATGATGAGCTGATAGAAACAGTATGCAGCAAATGTCCGCTGCGAAAGTTGAACTAATTATTAGATTAGTTGAAATATTAGTTGAAGAATAAGTCGAAGGAGTTGATACATAAATGGCATACAAAGATTGTCCGTGCCTAAATTGTAAAGATAGATCGCACGGATCAAAGAGAGTTGCTTGTCAAACAGGATGTGAGAAGTATCTTTCCTGGAAGGCAAAGGAACAGGAATTAAGAAGAAGAGAGAAAGAATCACGGCCTTATTACTCAAATGCAAGAAAAGCGATCATAAGAAACCGCCAGATGAAAAGAAAGAGCGGTAGGCAGATATGATTGATCCATGCAAAGCCTGTGCAGAGATAAACTGCATGGGCATTTGTGTCGATCGGGCGCAATACAAACAAGAGTACCAGGAGATGACAGATCGGATAAGGCAGCAGATAATAAATCGTAACAGGAGGGGAGAACGTGGACAAAAACGTACTGATCCAATATTGTGACATGAAAGAAGAAATTAAAGATTTAAGGAGAAGAATCACAGAGACTGAAAAGCAGATCTTCAGAATTGCAGAAGAAGGAACTGTAAAAGACACAGTAAGCGGCGGTATGGGTGGAATACAACATTTTGTGGTGGAAGGTATGCCAGTACCAGAGTTAAGACGAAAGAGGCTGCTGCTTAATAAGCGAAAAGCTATGTTGATTGAAAAAGAGAATGAACTTCTGGAGCTTATGAACCAGGCAGAAGAGTACATAAACAGTATCGAGAAGAGCGAACTGAGAATGATGTTTAGATTTTATTACATTGATGGCATGACGTGGCTGCAGGTAGCACACAAGATGAATCAGTTGCATCCAAAGAGAAGAGTAGCTTATACAGAAGACAGCTGCAGAATGAGAAATACAAGATTTTTTCAAGAAAATTAGAAAATGTTCGGTCACGTTCGCAAAAAATAGGCTAATATATAGACTAGAGCGATTAGATGAAGCGATACTTCATAAATGTTCCTTTTTCTTGCTAATAAAAATACGTACAAAATACGCATAAAATTATTGACTTATACGCATTTTGTACGTATAATAAACATATAAATTAAAAAAAGGAGAGTTTTTCATGAAGAGAAGAGATTTGATTAAACTCCTTGAAAAAAATGGATGGTATTTAAAACGGAATGGTGGGAACCATGATCTATATACAGATGGTAACAGAATTGAGCCAATTCCAAGACATCCAGAGATTAAGGAGCGATTAGCTAAATCTATTATCAAGAAACTGGGGCTTTAAGCCCCAGACTTGGTGGATTCATGAAAAACAAAAATGAAAAAAGGATCAAACGGCAAGATTTTAGGAGGAATGGAAACATGGCAAAGAAAGTAGCGTATCCGGTTATTTTAAAACCGGATCAAGAAGGGTATTATGTAGAAATCCCTGATTTTGATATCGCTACAGAAGGCGATACAATAGCAGAGGCTATGGAAATGGCCAGAGATGCTATTGGATTGATGGGGATTGATATGGAAGATGAGAAAAAAAGTCTTCCAGAACCAAATTCAAAAGCTCAAAATGTAGAAGCAGGAGACACAGTAACACTTGTAGATGTAGACTTTACAGAGTACAGAAAGAGAGTGGATAATAAAGCAGTTAAGAAAAACTGTACAATTCCATATTGGATGAGTGTAGAAGCCGATAAAGCGGGAATTAATTATTCACGAGTATTACAAGATGCAATTTCTAATATATTAGGAGTTGCGCGTACAACAAAAGGTTAATCAAATCTCAAAATATATTGAATTAAGCACCTTCGGGTGCTTTTTTCGTGCATAAATTTAAGGACCTCTAGCTCAGCAGGTCAGAGCAGTCGGCTCATAACCGATCGGTCCAGGGTTCGAGTCCCTGGAGGTCCATTTAAGAAATAAGAAAGAAGGTGGTAATGTTTGAATGAAGAAAAAAACTACATATTGGCAGAGTCTGATTACGTAGCCGGAATGAAGTATAAAGACATTGCTGCCAAGTATGGAGTCTCGATGAATACTGTGAAATCGTGGAAGAAACGATACGCATGGTCGAGGAATAAAAAGACAGGATGCATCCAAAAGGGGTGCACACAAAACAAAAAGGGTGCACACAAAAAAGAAGCCGTTGCAGAGGATGTAAGTCAGGTCGTGATCAACGATGAACTTACCGATCAGCAGCAGCTTTTTTGTTTGTACCAATCCAGAATGTTTAATTATACGAAAGCTTACATGAAAGCTTATCCAGGATGTACTTATGCATCTGCTGCCGTATTAGGAAGCAGGCTTATGAAGAATCCAGTGATCAGAAAAGAGATTGAACAGCTAAAGCAGAATCATATGAACAGGGAACTGTTAAAGCAGGAAGATATCTTTCAAAAGTACATGGATATTGCGTTTGCAGATGTGACAGATTATGTATCGTTTGGGCGAGAAAATATTCAAGTTATGGGTGCTTTTGGTCCAGTAATGGTAGAAAACAAAGAAACTGGAGAAAAAGAAGTTCTCGAAAAAGAAGTCAATACTGTGAAATTCAAACAATCTGAAGATGTTGATGGAACGTTGATTACGGAAGTGAAGCAAGGAAAAGACGGAGCGAGTATTAAGCTGGTTGATAAGATGAAAGCTTTACAATGGCTTGCAGATCATATGGATATTGCTACAGCTGAACAGAAAGCTAAGATTGAACAGATCAGAGCTAAGACAGCGATCATGTCCGGAACATCCGAAGAAGGGACAGAAGATGATGGATTCATTGATGCGCTAAAAGCTGAGGTGTCCGAAGTATGGGAAGAGTAAAGAAAGCGGTATTTAAGTTTCGACCATTCTCCAAGAAACAGAAGAAGATACTTACCTGGTGGCTGTCAAATTCTCCAGTGCATGATCAGGATGGAATCATAGCAGATGGAGCGATCCGATCGGGAAAAACTATTTCTATGTGCTTATCTTTTGCAATGTGGGCAATGGAAACGTTCAATGGCCAGAACTTCGGTATGTGCGGTAAGACGATTGGTTCTTTCCGGAGAAACGTACTCTTTTGGTTAAAGCTTATGCTTAAGAGTCGGGGATACCACGTTGAAGATCACAGAGCTGATAACTTAGTTGTTATCCGGAGAGGTGGCAAAGAAAATTATTTTTACATCTTTGGCGGTAAGGATGAGCGATCCCAGGATTTGATACAGGGTATCACACTTGCAGGAGTCTTTTTTGATGAAGTTGCATTGATGCCTGAATCTTTTGTTAACCAGGCAACAGGACGTTGTTCTGTTGATGGATCAAAATATTGGTTTAACTGTAATCCAGATGGACCTTATCATTGGTTTAAGACTAATTGGATTGATCGTGCAGATGAAAAGAAACTTGTCTATCTACATTTCACAATGGACGACAACCTGAGCTTATCTGAGCGAATTAAAGCAAGATATCGGGCGATGTATACCGGAGTGTTTTACAAGCGCTATATCCTAGGTCTGTGGGCCGTAGCCGAGGGAATTATTTACGATATGTTCAATACAGAAAAGCATGTTGTAAAAGACCAGCAATCAGTAGTAGGCAGTAAATACGTCAGTGTCGATTATGGTACACAGAATGCGACAGTATATCTTTTGTGGGAGAAGAACCAGAAAGGTCAGTGGGTTGCTACGAAAGAATATTACTATTCTGGACGAGATGAGACTACACAGAAGACAGATGGAGAGTACGCGGATGACATGGAAGAGTTCCTGGAAGGAATCAATGTTGAATCGATCATTGTCGATCCGGCAGCAGCATCCTTTATCGCAGAGCTTAAGAAACGAGGATTCAAGGTTAAGAAAGCAAAGAATGATGTTCTTGATGGGATTCGTTTTGTTGGAAATCTGTTAAATCTTGGACTGTTGCTATTCTCAGAGAATTGTAAAGAAACAATCAAAGAGTTTGGCTCTTATATCTGGGATGACAAGGCATTGGAACGTGGAGAAGATAAACCAGTGAAGCAGCATGATCATTGCATGGATGCAGTGAGATATTTTGCTTACACGATCGTAAGACGTGAACGAAAATGGAGTTGATTAAATGATAAAAGAAATTATTGAGCGAATAAGGCAGGTGATAAGAAAAATGCTTGGAAAAGAAAATATCAGGGATGCGATCGGAGTTGATGTTGCCGTATCGGACAAGATGGCAAGAGAAATTGATCTCTGGTCGAAGATGTATAAAAATCAACCGCCGTGGAAAAGAAAAGAACTGAAACTTTGCGGATTGCCTGCTGCCATTGCCGGAGAATTTGCAAGGCTTGTTACGTTAGAACTAAAGACAGAGATCACAGGGAATAAGTTTCTCAATGATGAATACCAAACTGTGACTGATAACATACGAACGTATACGGAATATGCCTGTGCAAAAGGCGGACTTGCAATGAAACCTTATGTGTCCGATGGGCATATTGAAGTTGACATGGTCCAAGCTGATCACTTTTTCCCGACAAAATTTAATTCCAGAGGGGAAGTTATTGCAGCAGTCTTCATGGAAACCGTAACGATCGGGGAACAGGTATATACAAGACTAGAATATCATCAGCATGATGAAAACACTACATATCACATTATCAACAAAGCTTTTGTAAGGCAGGATCTTGATAATGTTGAGGTATTGGGAAAAGAAGTACCGCTTAGTGCTGTACCGGAGTGGGCCGATCTTGAAGAAACCGTCACGATCATAAATGTGAAGAAACCGTTATTTGCATATTTCAAGATTCCGAACGCAAATAACGTTGATGATTCATCTCCGTTGGGAGTATCTGTATATTCCAGAGCGGTAGATGACATCAAAGAAGCGGATTATCAATGGACGAGGATATTATGGGAATTTGAGGGATCTGAATTAGCAATTGATGGAGACGTTAGCTTATTTAAGCGAAAAGAAAACGGAGAATTTGACCTTCCAAAAGGAAAAGAAAGACTTTTCCGAATGATGGATTTTGACGATGATAAGGAGCAGTACAAGGTATTTGCACCGCCGATCCGTGATGAGAGCCTTATCAATGGATTTAATGCGATTCTTCGTAGGGTAGAGTTTAATTCTGGATTGGCATATGGAACTCTGAGCGATCTGAACACAGTTGATAAGACTGCAGAAGAGATTAAGACAAGTAAACAACGATCATACAGCACAGTATCTGATATTCAAAAAGCTTTGCAGAAAGCATTAGAACAATTGATCTATGCAATGGATGTGATCGCACAGCTTGCTAATCTAAATGGTGGCAAGAAATACGAGATCAGTTTTGACTGGGACGATTCGATCGTGATCGACAAAGAACAGGAACTGCAGAGTATGCAGCAGGATGCAACTGCAGGACTGATCCGAAAAGAAATATACATTGCGGCCAAGTATGGCGTATCTGAGGAAGAAGCATTGAAAATGATGCCGGCACAGGATGATCGTTTTACCATCCAGGAAGAGTAGGTGATCACAGATGCTTGATCCGAAGTATTTGGAAAAGTTCTCCGATCAGTTACTTGGCATCATTGACACTCTGACAATAGCGATCATATCTGATATGGCAAAAAGAATCGTAAAGATGGGAAATGTATCAGAGTCAACAAAACATCAGGCTGAAGTTTTACAGAATGCAGGTCTTGTTTATAAAGATACGATCAAGCGAGTAAGTCAGGTATCTGGATATCAAAAGCATGAAGTTCAGAGAATGTATGAAGAAGCAGGTGTTAGGAACTTAAAGAACGAGGCTGTATATTACAAACAGGCAGGCAAAGAAGATATTAAGTTAAATCAGTCCAATGGAATGCAGAGAATCTTGCAAGCAAATATCAGAAAAACATGCCAGGAACTTGATAATCTCACGATGACAACCGCAGTAAGATCACAGTCAGCTTACATACAAGCTTGTAATAGAGCACAGATGAAAGTTAGTTCTGGAGCATTCAGTTATGATAAAGCAATTGCAGATGCGATCAAAGAGGCAGCAGTGCAGGGAACAGAAGTCTTATATCCGTCACAGCATGTCGATAAATTAGATGTCGCGGTAAGAAGAGCTGTACTTACCGGAGTAAACCAGACTGCAGCAGAAATGAACTTGCAATACGCAAAAGATCAGAACTGTGATTATGTTGAAACAACTGCACATGAAGGAGCAAGACCAGAACATGCCGTATGGCAAGGGAAGGTCTTTTGTTTATCTGGGACTGATCCGAAGTATGAAAACTTCTATGAAGCGACAGGATATGGAACAGGGCCAGGTTTATGTGGTTGGAATTGCCGCCATAACTTCCATGCATTTTTCCCAGGAATATCGACGCCAGCATATACGCAAGAGATGTTAGATGATTATTCTGCAAAGAATGTTGAATACAATGGAAAGCAATTTACAGAGTATGAAGCGGGTCAGATGCAGAGAGGTCATGAACGACAGATCAGAGAGACAAAGAGGAAACTTGCTGGATATAATTCAGCGATCAGTGAAGCGAAAGATGATTTAAAAAATACTTTACAGAATCGGTTCAATGAAGAATCTGTAAGATTAAAGAAACAGGAAGCGGCATTGAAAGCTTTCTGTAAAGAAACAGGAAGAAGATATGAATCTGCCAGAGTTCAAATCCATGCAGTGAAGAACAAAGCAGGAGATATCGTTGGATTTGGTCGTAGTGTTGCACAGAAAGCTGTATGGAGTAATAGAAAAACAAAAGTCAATGAATCTAAATTTACAGAACGATTAACTGATTTTAATTTAGGACAAAAGGATCTGATCAATCATTGGAGCGTTCAGAGAAATTTGAATAAGTCCGACATTGGAAAAGAGACAATGAAATATATTGTTGATCATCCAGAAATTAATATAGAATTAGCATATCATGTTGATAATCCAGATAAGTTATACGGAAAGCAATGGAAAGATAATATTCGTATTTATGCATCAGACACAAAAACAATTGAAAAAACCGCTGAAACATTGATTCATGAAATAACACATCATCGATATGATATTGGTGGATCACAGTGGTCAGAATGCGTTTGCAGAGCTCAGGAGTTAAAACATAAGTATCGCCGTAATACATTGACTGCAGATGAATTAAGAAGTATAATTAAAGAAATAAAAGAATTGTATCCAGAATTACCGTGGAGGTGATTATATATGAGATTTTGGGATGAAGTTGATGAAGCAATTAAAAAAGTAAGACAAGGGCAAGAAGCAACTTGTCCATTATGCAAAAAAGGAAAGTTAGTACCAGTTGGAAATCCAAAAACAACAAAATCATTTTATTGTGATGCATGTAAAGAAAAACTTAATTTAGATTAAACGCCATCTGATCAATGTCAGGTGGTATTTTTATACGAATTTTTAAGAAAGGAGCAGTGCAACATGAAATCAACAGAATAGAAAGGGTGGTGATCCAAGTTATCTCCCGGCAGCAGGGTTAAGCTGCAGAAGACACGCAGAGAGATCTGGGTGTTATTTTTATGCAAAGAAATAACATTGGTCAGCTGATCAGACCTTAAATAGTCGGTTCGTGGCGGTCGGTTACACGCCTAAAACAACCTAATACGAAAGGAGCATAGTAACATGAAAACAGATTTTTTAAAAGGTTTAAATCTTTCCCAGGAAGTGATTGATAAGATCATGGCTGAAAACGGAAAGGATATCGCAGCAGAACAGAAGAAAGCAGAGAAGATCACTCAGGAGCGAGACAGATATAAGCTAAAAGCAGAAAGTCTTGAAACTCAGGTAAACGATGCAAATGCAGAGATTCAGAAGTTTAAAGATATGGATATTGACGGCATCAAGCAGGCAGCAGATGACTGGAAAACGAAAGCTGAGAAAGCAAAGAGTGATGCAGATGCACAGATCTCAGAAATGAAATTTGATTATGCGTTATCTGCAGCATTGACAGGAGCGAAAGCTAGAAACAGCAAAGCGGTCAAAGCGTTACTTGATATGAACGGACTGAAACTAAACGATGGAAAGATCATTGGTTTAGACGAACAGCTGTCACAGATCAAGGAAGAAAACGGCTTTTTGTTTGAAAGTGATGAACCTGCACCAACGATCGTTAAAGGAACAAATGGTGGTTCTGGCGGTATTGGTGGAAAGAAACCAAGTGAAATGACATATTCGGAACTCTGTGACTATATGGAACAGAATCCCGGAGCAGAGATTTAAATAAAGGAGTAAGAAATGGCAGGAGAAAAATTTGATTCTAAATCATTCAATCCTCAGGCATTCGGTGCCTACACAGAGAGGATTCTAAATTTAAAAAGGAACGAGCTGATCAAGTCCAGAGCCTTAAAAGGTAATCAGGATATCAAAAACACGTTCAGTTCACAGACAGGAACAGTATATGCAGTATTGCCAATGCATGGTCTGATCGGTGGAGCAGCACAGAACTATGATGGCGAGACAGATCTTAAATCTGAAAGCACAGATACATTTGAGAGGGGTGTCGTTGTAGTTGGTCGTATGAAAGGATGGACAGAACGAGACTTTTCAGAAGATGTTACAGGTGGTGTAAGCTTTATGGACAATGTTGCAGCACAGGTCAATGATTACAAAGCTGATCTGGATCAGACAACATTAGTAAAGATCCTGGAAGGTGTCTTTGCAATGACCGGAAAAGAAAACAAAGTCTTTGTTGATACACATACATCTGATATCACAGCAGTAACAGCAACCGACAAAGATGGAAATGTAAAGAATGTTGTCCAGGCTGATACATTAAATACAGCTTTACAGAAGGCAGCAGGAGACAATAAGTCTAAGTTTACGATCGCGATCATGCACAGCGCGGTGGCAACGAATCTTGAAAATCTGAAACTGTTAAAATATATGACACAGACAGATGCAAATGGAGTTGAAAGAGACTTAACTCTTGCAACATGGAATGGCCGCTTAGTTCTGATCGATGATTCTATGCCAACAGAAGAAGTTGCTGCAGTAGAAGAAAGTGGAACAAAAGGAGAGTCTGGTTATGTTGCAGCACAGGAAGCTTACACAAAATATACAACCTATGTGCTAGGTGACGGAGCTTTTGATTATGAAGACATTGGTGCCAAAGTACCATATGAAATGTATCGTGATCCAAAAACACATGGTGGAGAAGATACTCTGTATATGAGACAGAGAAAAGTATTTGCACCATACGGCATTTCATTTACTAGAAAATCTATGGCTGCAAAATCCCCAACAGATACAGAACTTGCTGATGGATCTAACTGGACACTGGTTGATAACGGAAAAACAAATTCCGATAAGAAAGTGATCGATCACAAAGCAATTCCAATCGCAAGAATCATTTCCAGAGGGTAGGCGGTGATCCGGTATGGTGGAATATGCAGGCAGGGATTTTTATGAAAATACATTTCATGGCGAGATCATACCGGAGAAAGCTTTCCCTAGTATGGTCTTAAAGGCGAGTATCTTTGTGAAGTTTCTTACATTTTCCAGAGTCGATGATATGACAGAGATTCCAGAAGAAGTAAGCTTGGCCACATGTGCAGTGGCAGATGTAATGTATCAGGACAGAATGAGAAAAGATGATGCAGGAAGGGAGATTGCAAGTGAGAACAACGATGGATACAGTGTAAGTTTTGTGACGAGTCAGAGCAAAACAACAGGCACTGTGGAGCATCGTTGTAAGAAAGCGGCGTATCCTTATCTCGCACATACAGGACTCTTGTACAGGGGGTGTGGGCCATATGATGACAAATGCAGACCTCACGATCTATAACATTCATGGAGTTGATAAAAAGACAGCACGAAAGATCTATTTAAAGACTCAGATCAAAGGTGTTAATTTTTACACAAAGCAGCAGACAACTGTTACCGATCAGGGACTCAGTTCTGCCGATTCGTATCAGATCCGCATCCCGTTATCTGCAGATACAGAAGGGAGAGAATATATCGATGCAGACAAGTATCGGGAATTATCTGCAGAAGAAGCAGAAAAGTATTGGACGATCAACAACGGGGATCTGTTTGGAAAAGGGTTGTTAGAAGATTTTGAAAAAGAATCAGAGTTTTTAAAGCAGCAGTACACGGGAAAGGTATTATCGTTTTCGGATAACCGAAGAGGAAGTTTACCACATTGGAGAATCGGAGGTGCATAGGGATGGTAACACGAGTAAACGTGGATTTTACTCCAGAACAGATTTTAAAGACAAGAGGTCTTCAGATTGGTGGACCAGCACAAAGATTTTTTACTGGTGAATTCCGAAGAAAAGCAGATCCGTATGTTCCGTACTTAAACGGACCATTAAAAAATACAGCGATAGAAAATGAAGATTCTATTGATTATGTACAGCCATATGCACAGAGACAATATCATGAGAATAAAGGGAAAGGCCTCCGTGGTAAAGAATGGGATCAGCGATGTTGGGCTGACAACGGAGATCAGATTGTGGAATCTGTTGCGAAGTTTATTGGAGGTAAAGCAGAATGAGCGTGATCGCAAGTGTAAGAGAATTTATACAAGATTATCCTGGATTATCAGCATTTGATGATCTGGTGGGCGTGGAACATCTTCCGGAGGATACAAAAAGTTATGCGATCGAAGCATCGGTAACATCACAGCCAATTAAAAAGCGATATATTAACGGCGACACAGAACGCCGTTTTAATTTTGTCTTAGCAAGCCGTGAGTACTTCGGGGCAGACGTTGCAGAGAATATCGATGTGGCGGAGTTTTACGAAGATTTCTCAGACTGGTTGGAACGATGTACGATCAATAATGATCTTCCGGAAATGGATAAAGGAAAAAGAGCAATTAAAATACAGGCACTGACAAATGGCTACGTGTTTAACGCAGATGCATCAAAAGCACAGTACCAGATTCAGTGCCAGTTAATTTATTATCAGAAATTAGGAGGAATATAAAATGGCAGAAACAGCAAGCAAAACAGTAAAACAGCGTTATCAGGAAGCTTCTTACTTAAAAGTAGGAGAGAACTTTGAACTTATGGGAACTGGTTTTACAGAGTTAAATGAAGATCCAGGAGCACAGACAACAAGTAAAAAATATATCAATGATAAATCATCCACATCAAGTATTACAAGTTATGAAGGTGAACACGGATTTACAGCCGATCAGATTCCAAGTGAAAAGGTCATTAAAGATCTGGTCAGTATTGGCAAAGAGAGAAAAACAGGAGCAGATGCAGAACGTGAATTTGTTCGCGTTGATCTGGATGAAAAAGCAGAGGGAGATACCGCTGGGACAGTATTCAAAGCACGTATGTTTACCGTAGCTGCTGAAATTTCAAGTTTTTCTGATAATGACGGAGAATTACAGGTTGAGGGAACACTTCACGACAAAGGAGATCCTGTTATGGGTAAATTTGATACAAAGACAAAGACATTTACACCGGATTCAGCAACGGAGTAAACGAAAGCGAAGCTTGAAATTGGAATTAAGGAGTAAGATATATGTTTATTTGGAATGAAGAGAGATTTGCATTTAATATTATGGATGCGGAGATGTTGAAGAAATTTAATGATACAAGTAAAGAAATGTGGAAAGAACTCGAAGAGTATGAAAAAAAGAATGCAACTACTGGTACGATCGGGCCGGAGGGTGTTGCGTATGAATCAGAAGTGATTAGCAAATTTTTTGATAAACTGTTTGGAAATGGAGCATCAGACAAGATGTTTACTTCAAAACATGATTTATCGGAGAGAACAAAGGCGGTGAAAAAGCTTTATAAGATAAAAAATGCACAGTTATCAACACATGATAAAACGTTAAACGATATTGCTGAAATGTTAGGAGCTGAATGATCAGGAAAGAACTCCCGGTGTCAGTAGATATCGGGAGTAAAACATATAAGATCGATGCTGATTTCCGAACGATCATGAACATAGAAGGAATTATCTTTGGAAAAGAAGTCACGGAAGATCAAAAGAACTTTGCAAAGGAAATGATGAAGGAAATTGAGATCAATGAAAAAGATGCAATCACGAACGCAAAGTATTATGATGCGTTAAAGATTTTCTATAAAGATAACATTCCAGATGATCTGGAAGAAGCAATGGAAAAGATGCTGTGGTTTTATTCGTGTGGAAAAGAAGAAACTTCGAAAGCAAAGACAAAAAAGAAAGTGATCAGCTTTGAACATGATTTTGATTATATTAATGCAGGGTTTATGCAGGATTATAAGATTGATCTGTTTGAGGTTGATTTTTTACATTGGTGGAAGTTTATGTCATTATTCAGTGCCTTGCATGATGATTGTAAAATCTGTGAGATCATCGGATATCGTGGAGCTGAGTTAAAGAATTTTGACAAAGAACAGAGAAAAAGGATACGGGAGATGCAAAAGATCTATGCACTTCCGGATGAGATAAGCAAAGAAGAGAAAAAGAGACAGGATGAGATAACGCAGATACTGCTAAATGGCGGTGATCTGTCAGGAATATTGTAAAAAAAGTCAAATTCTTGCAATGTGCATAAAAAATATGCGTAAATCGAGAATTTTGAGAAGAAAAATGCATCACAAAGGTGATGCAAAAATAGGAATTAAACTTAAAAAAGATTATGAGATTTGCACAAATGGAAAATGTCAAAAAAGAGTAAGAAATTTGACAAAAAAACAGGATGTGTTAGAGTCAAGTAAAAGGAATTTATTTTTTGAATAATGATAGATTTTGCAAAGAAAATTTACAAACAATAAAATTGTAGTACAAAACAAAAAAAGGGAACAGCTGAATACTTTGGCCGGTACAAGCTATTCCCAGATGATAACACCAAAAAGGTATCATTATTACAATGTTACTTCATTTTGGTGTAAAAATCAATATCCAATTTATGGAAGAAAGGCAACAAAATGAATAATTTAAAAATGACAGAACAGACAATTAGTAGTTTAGAAGTCGCAGATATGGTAGAAAAACAGCATAAGAATTTGTTGAGAGATATTACAAAATACAACGAGGAACTCAACCAGCTCAAAATTGAGCCCGTTGAATTTTTCAGAGCAAGTACATATAGGGATGGGAAAGGAGAAAATTTAGAAGTCGATTTAACCGACATCCGAAAATTTAGAAGTCACTATTATTGACTTCCGGATATGCATAGTATATGCTTTCGAAAGAATCAACGAGGGGGAATATTCACTCTGTTAGCCAAGTCCAAAATTGGACACAGCTAAACTGTATAAAAACATCTTGATTTTTGCCTAGGCATATGTTATATTATGCCTAGGCGTAAAAGTGAGGTGAGGAATATGTCGCCAAGAACAGGAAGACCGATTGTAGGAAAAGAACCTAAAAATAAGCAAATCGCATTAAGGGCAACAGAAACAACAGTAAAAAAATTTCAAGAGTGTTCAGATATTACTGGAAAAACAAAAACAGATTTACTTGAAAAAATGGTAAATGATCTGCATGAAAGTCTTAAAAGAAAAAAATAAGAAACACCCGCACTACCTACCAAGTACACACGAGTGTTTCCGAAAAGAAGTTTCCTTCTGTAAATATTATAATGCAGAGAGAAATTTCTTTCAAGAATCAAAATGAAAGGAATTTTTATAATGAAGGAATTAATGATTTTTGAAGGACATGAAGTAGAATTGCTTGAACTGAATGGAGAGGTTTTATTTAATCCTTATAATGTTGGTGCTTGTTTGGGCATGTCGGCAAGTGCAGTTAGAGATTGCACGAGCAAAATGAACAGAAAGCAGGTCGTTAAGCTTACTAATTCGAAAGTTGGTTTAACAAACTTTCGAAAATTAAACAATGCAGGTGAGAATTTTCTTACAGAAAGTGGCGTTTATAAGCTAGTATTTAAGAGCCGCAAACCTAACGCAGAGAAATTTACTGATTGGGTTACAGATGAAGTCCTGCCAGCTCTTCGTAAAACAGGAACTTACGAAATGCCTCAGAAGAAGGTGAGCAAGAAAGAAAAGCTTCCATCCGTAAATCAGATGGTAAAGAATGTGAAAAGTGCATTGCACGATGCAGGAGTAGATTCTAAATACATAGCAGCAGAGATTGTTCGTATTTATTCAGACAATGGTTATCCAATTAATGTACCACTGATTTCAGAAGTATCAGTTTTATGGGATTGCACAAAGATCGCTAAAGAATTAGGGATTATGTCAAACAGTGGTAAACCTCATGATAAAGCTGTTAGTGGTATCATTCAAAAATTGGATATAACAGAAGATGAAATTGTAAAAACAGCGTACAGTAGAAATGGGCATGATGGTGTTACAATCCAGTATAAGGACAGCGTATTCCGAAAAATAAAAGAATGGTTAGAAACTAATGGATACCCTACCATGATTGAATATCAGTTATCCAATGGAAAGATTAACAAATGTAAAGTTGTTTATCAGGAGGTGGCTTAGTTATGGCAAGAGTAAAGAATACGATGAAGTTAATTGAAACATCTGTTGGTGTTATAAATATTCGATATGATTTATGTGCAGAGAATATAATGGATATTAAAAATGCAAGTCGGGATATGTATGATCTGATATGTAACGGATTTCGCTTTGGATACATGCAGGGATTAAAAGCTGCAAAAGCAGAAATGAAATAGTTGATAATAAGAGCGTCTGGAGACAGGCGTTCTTTTGTTGCGAGTAATAATCCTATATGATACAATATTAAATAATTTAGGAGGTTTAAGTATGGGATTGTTTACAAAGGAAAAGTGTTCAATATGCGGAAGTTTAGTGGGTGCATTATCAAGAATAGAATTAAAAGATGGTTTTCTGTGCACTAATTGTATAGAAAAATGTAGCAAAGGAATTTCTTCATTAAATTTAAAAAGCTTAGAAGATATAAAACGTCACTTGGAATATAGAAAACAAAATGAAAAAAGATACGAAGATTTTGTTATGACTAAGTCTTTGCATGGCTATATGCAGTTGGATGAAAATAAAAAACAATTCTACATTACAGAAGCAATGCCTAAAGAATGTAAGCCAGATATTTTTGATTATAAAGATATATTAAATTTTGAATTGGTTGAAGATGGGCGAGTAAGTTTTTCTGGAGGAATTGGAAAAGCCATAGTTGGCGGTGCGTTATTAGGAAGCACTGGGGCAATTGTTGGCGGTATATCTGGAAAAAAGAAAGAAGAACCCACAGTAAGTTCTATGTATATTAGAATATCTTTAGAACATGAATGGGTAAGAGATAAAAGGATAAATCTAGTTACCTCTGAAATAAAGAAAAATGGTATTAAATATAAGAATCTCAAAACAATAGCAGAGGAAATTGTGTCAGAATTAGAGTATATATCTTCATTTAAAGAAGAAATTAGTAAAACTGCAACTTTTTCTGCTGCAGATGAAATCTTAAAGTTTAAGAAACTTTTAGATGCAGAGATTATAACAAAAGAAGAATTTGAAGCAAAGAAAAAGCAATTGTTAAATTTATAAAATTGAATAATTAAAAGAAGCATCTAGGATAACCTGGGTGCTTTTATTATACCAAAATTGCCCGAGAAGGCGTAAAACTATAACGGAATGTGACTAATCCGAGAAAGTAGTCAGAAGAAGCGAACAGGCGAGAGCTTGGATCTGCAGGTTGAGCACCCAGGACGTCAAATAGCTTAGAAACTTTAAATTTTTAGTTATTTGATGAGGTGAAAACATGGCAGATGGTACAGTTACAATAGAAACCAAACTAGATAATTCCGGTGTAGAAAAAGGATTAAATGATCTTAAGAAAGAGGTTGAATCTTCGTCTAAGAGTACAGCACAGGAGATAGATAAAGTTTCTGATCAGGCACAAAAGAGTGTAGAAGAAGTTGCTAAGTCAGCAGAGAAAACTGGAAAACAAGTAGAAAAGAGCGCAAAGGATTCAGCATCGAAAGCAGGACAGGCAGTAAAGCAAGGAGCTGATACTGCAGCAAAAGGAACAGAATCCGCATCTACGAAGATGCAGCAGTCTCATAAAAAGGTAAAGGATACTGCAAAAGAAAGTGCAGATGGCGCAAAAAAGTCTTGGGAAGAATCTAATCAAAGTACAGTAGCAAGTACAGAGAGCGCAACATCAAAGATGGCCGGATTGATGAAAAAATCTGCAGCAGTAATTGGAGTTGCATCTGTGGCGGCCGCAAAAAAGACGATCGATGTAGGTAAGTCCTTTGAAGCAGGAATGAGTGAGGTCCAGGCAATCTCCGGAGCATCTGGAAAAGATCTGGAAAAGCTATCTGTAAAAGCAAAGCAAATGGGAGCTACAACGAAGTTCTCGGCTACAGAGTCAGCCACAGCGCTTAAATATATGGCTATGGCCGGATGGAAAACAAACCAGATGGTTTCTGGATTGTCTGGTGTTATGAATTTAGCTGCAGCTTCCGGAGAAGACCTTGGAACAGTATCCGACATTGTAACAGATTCAATGACCGCTTTCGGATTGAAAGCAAAGGATTCTGGACATTTTGCAGACGTACTAGCGAAAGCATCGAGTAGTTCTAACACCAATGTTGCAATGATGGGAGAAACCTTTAAGTATGTTGCACCATTGGCCGGATCCATGAAATATAGTATCGAAGATACAGCTACAGCAATTGGACTGATGGCGAATGCCGGAATCAAAGGAAGCCAAGCAGGTACATCTTTGAGATCTATCATTACGCGACTTGTCAAACCTCCGAAAGATGCAGCTACAGCATTAAATGCGCTTGGTATCAGCACAACAAAAGCTGATGGATCCATGAAGCCACTTCGTGAAACGATGGCAGAATTGAGAGAAAAATTTTCTGGATTAACAGAAAGTCAGAAAGCTTCTTATGCTTCAAGCATTGCAGGACAGGAAGCGATGTCAGGTCTGTTGGCAATCGTTAATGCATCTGATTCTGATTTCAACAAATTACAAAAGGCGATTGATAATTCTTCTGGTGCGGCTAAGAAACAGGCCGATGTTATGAACAACAATCTGCAAGGAGCATTGTACGACCTCGGATCAGCAGCAGAGTCTGTTGGAATCGGCATTTATGAAGATATCAAAACGCCGCTAACAAAGGCTGTCGGTGTTGGAACAGCACAGTTAAGGGTTTTATCTAACAAATTGAAAAAAGGTGGAATAAAAGAGATTGTTCCGAAGGAAGCGATAAATACTGTTGAAAATCTTGGAAAAGTGGCTATGGTAGCCGGCAAAGGTGGAGTAAAAGTATTAGGAGCTGCGGCAAAACTTGCTGGTAATAATATGGAAGTTGCATTACCAGTTGCAGCTAGTTTATTGACCGTATTTAAAGGCTACAAGGCGGTAACGACTGTAGTAACAGCTTTTAGAACTGTATCTACAGCTACGCAAGGGGCAAGTATTGGAGTTCAGCTATTAGGAACTGCTATTCAGCTGTTTACCGGTAAAACAATTCAAGCAACATCAGCAACAACCGCTTTTAAAGCTGCAAGTGCGGCTCTAGGTGGACCAGTTGGAATTGCAGTAGTGGCAGTTGGAGCGTTGGCAGCAGGAGTCGCAGCATACACACTAACACAGAAAAAAGCAGTTACAGAAGCAGATCGATACTATTCTTCTTGCACAAAACTCAAAAAGAAACAAGAAGAGATGGCGGCATCGATCAAGAGCTTACATAAAGAAAATCAGAAAAATGTAGATTCCACACGTGCAAATGGTGTTCGGGCGGATCAACTGTATCAGAGATTAACAAAACTGATGAATGTTGAGCATAAAAGCGCCGGAACAAAAGCACAGATCGCGAGTGTTGTTAAGCAGTTAAACGAATTATTACCTGGATTGAATCTTGAGTATGACAAAGAAGCAGATAAGCTAAATAAGTCCACTTCTGCGATCAAGAAAAACATCGCAGCATTGAAAGAACAGGCAATGGCCAAGGCTTACCAGAAAGGGATGGAAAGTGCAGCATCCAAAGTGGCTAAAGCCGATATCGAAAATGAAAATGCCATTAAGAAAAAAACAGAAGCAACAAACAAATATAATGCCGCTGTTGAAAAAATGAATCAGGTTACCGCAAAGGTAAACCAGGGAAAGATAACAACAAGCAGTGATGAGTATAAGAAAGCTTCTAATGATCTGACAAAATACTATGACGCAATGATGACAGCCAATAAGGCAGTTGAGCAAAGTGGTAAAAATTTAAATGCAGCACAAAAAGAACTGACCGCATACACAGATAAATATACGGCTCAGACAAATTATACAGAGTATCTGAAATCCTTAGATGATCTGGCCAAACAAGCAAAGATTAAAGCAAGTGATATTCCGAAGTCTGTTGGAGAGGGAATTAAACAAGGTGTTTATGCAAATCCAACATCCGGAAAAGAATTAAAGAGTTTAATCAAATTAGATGATCTGGTTAATTCCGATCAGTTGGCCAAGATGCAAGAACAGGGGATGAAGATCCCACAGTATTTGGCACAAGGTATTTCTGATGGATCTGTTTCATTTAAAACCGCAGCAACACAGCTTGGAAATGCAATTAACTGGGAAGATTTAATTCAGCAAGTAAAAGATAAAGGAAAAGAAGTTCCGGACAGTATTGCACAGGGAATTAGTTCCGGACAGTATGCTGTTCCAACCTCTATAAAAGCTGTTAAGAATCTTATTACGTTTGAAGATCTGAAAGCCAAGGCATTGCAAGGTGGAATTGAAGTACCAGATTATTTGGCAAATGGTATCACATCTGGAAGTATGAAACCTGAAGAAGCAGTTAAGGCACTGAGTAATTTGGTATCTTTTCAGGATATGATAGATAAGGCAGGAATTGAGGGATCAAAAGTTCCAACAGAATTAGCAACCAGAGTTGCGCAAGGACAAATATCTGTTCAAGCTGCAGTAAAACAATTGACAGATGGAGTCAAAAAGGATTTTGATAAAGCAGAAAAGGATACAAGTAAGTCAAAGAAAAATATAGAAAACAATACAACGTTAAAGACTGCCAATAATTCTGGTGCCGCAAAATCATTTAATGTTGTAGGAAATGCGGCTAAAAAGACTGCAAATACTGTTAAAAAAAGTAAAGCAGATACAGAGAAGAACTCTAAGATAACTCCGACTGATAACTCAAAAAGTGGGAAAAAGACATTTGAATCTTATTCGAAAGAAGCGCAAAAAGCATCTTCAAAAACAAAAACAAGTGTAAAAACGCTGAAAAGCACAACTGCGAAAGCACTTTCATCAAGTGATGGATCAGCGAAGAAAGCAGGAGCGAAGCTTGGAAATGATTTTGCAAAAGGAATTGCATCAAAATCTGGAGCTGCAAAAAGTGCCGGTTCAAAAGTAGCTAAAGCAGGTTCTTCCGGAGCAAGTGCACAGAAATCTTCTTTTGTATCTGTTGGTGGTAATTTATCTCTTGGATTAGCATCTGGTATCAGATCAAACTCTGATGCTGTATCAGCAGCCGCAAGAGAAACAGTAAGAGCAGCAGTTGCAGCCGCAAAAGCAGAAGGTAAGATTCATTCACCATCCCGTGTCATGGATAGTGACGTAGGAAAATGGATGCCATTAGGAATGGCAGCAGGTATCCGAAAGCATACGAAAGATGTGGAAGATGCTTCTGGAGAGATGGCTAACGCATCGGTAGAAGCTACAGCAACAGCCTTAGGAATCCATTCTCCATCTCGTGTATATAAAGATGCGATTGGTAAGAATATTCCAAAAGGTGTAGCAAAGGGTGTCAGAGAAGGACAGACAGAACTCAATGCAGAAATGAATCTAGCTGTAAATGAAGCGTTATCTGCAGCTAAGAGTGCATCGAAAAAAGGAAATTATTCCGACATCGGAAACAACCTTGTGTCTGGTATATCTGAAGCCCTCAACACGGCCAAGTCAAGATCATCAGAAACTGTACAAGAAATCATTGATCAGCAGACAAGTAAAGTTTCTTCGAAGCACGATACAGCAGAGAAAAATCTTCAAGATAAGATCAGTAAGACAAAAAATAAAAAGAAAAAAGCAAAATTAAAAAAACAGCTGAAAAAGTTAAAGAAGCAGAATGCTGCAGAAGAAAAGCAATTAAAAATTGCAGGAGAAAAAACGGCAGCAGCATACAATGATGCATTTGAGAAAGAAGCTGATCGATTAAATAAGATTGCACAGGAAAAACTACAGGAACTGTCAGATGAATACCAGGAAGCGTATAACAACATCAAGAGCAAGATGGACAGTTTAACTGATAAACAGCAATCTTGGGGAAATATCTATAACCTTGATCAGAATATCATGGACATTGAAAAGTATCAAAAGAACTTGAAGTCGCTAGAAAACAAGATTCCTGAGTCTATGATGGAAAAGATTCTCGGAATGGATATTGATGCAGGAAACGCTTATATGGCATGGTTTCAGCATATGTCAGAAGCCGAACAGCAGGCTTACATTAATAAGTGGAATCAGCAACAGAGCATGTCCAAAACATTTTCTGAAAACTTCTTTGGAGATGATCTTGCAAAACTTCAAGCAAATTATGAATCTGAAATGAAAACAGTCACGGATGATCTGCAGAAAGAGATGAAACAGGCAGGAGTTAATATTGCTAAAGGGTTAACTGCAGGTATGGAAAGCGAAACCAGAAACCTCAGCAAATCCATGAAGAAAATCTGCCAGAATATTATTAAGACAGCCAAAAATACACTTAAGATTCATTCCCCATCTCGAGAATTTGCAAAGATTGGTTCCTATGATATTCAAGGAGCAATCAAAGGACATGAAAAAGAAGCGCCAAATCTGTATAAACAAATGGGAACGATTTCTCAGAACATGGCACAGAAATTTGCGAAAGCGAAGTTGAACGTTCAAGATATTCAGTCAAGGATGCAGGATGCGATCAACCTGCAGATGCAGACGATCACAACAAGAATGCAGCCAGTTATGCAGACAGATTCAGCTAATGGATCAGAATCAGTAGTCTATACTGGACCAGAACGAATTGAGGTGCCTGTGATTGTAGATGGTCGAGAGATTACAAGAGTAATTGCCCCTTACATGGACACAGAATTAAGTACAAGAGCAACGCGAAAATCAAGAGGAGGTGTATAGTATGCCAGGAACATTAGGAGTCACGATCGGAGAAAAACATACCTTAAAGGATTGGAATCTTGGATGGACTGCGATCACTCTTGGTTTTCCGGAACCAAAAACATATGAACTGGATATTCAAGGAGCAGATGGAACACTGGATATCACTGAAGCGGTTACTGGCGGAGATGTGAAGTACAAGAATCGTAGTCTTTCCTTAGAATTTGAAACTCCAGACGAAGACTTTTTTGAATGGGGATCTATTGTATCGGACATTGCAAATTACCTGGTTGGTAAGAAAATGAAGATCATACTCGATACTGATCCATCTTTTTATTACATTGGCCGACTTACGATTGATGTCGAAAAGACAGATCGTATAAATGGAAAGCTTGTAATGTCCGGAGAAGTTGATCCATATAAGTATGAAGTTGCTTCGTCTCTGGAAGATTGGTTATGGGATGATTTTAATTTTGAAACTGATATCATCCGTGAATATGGAAACATCAAAGTTTCTGGAAAATACGAGCTAAATATTTATGGAAGAAGAAAGAGAGTGATCCCTGTGATCGAATGCGATACACCGATGCAGGTTACATATAACGGGGCCACTTATGATCTTCCAAAGGGCAAAAGTAAAGTGTTCGATATCTGGTTATCAGAAGGGGATAACCTTTTAACGTTTACAGGAAATGGGACAGTTTCTGTTGATTATCGGGGAGGTAGTTTGTAGATGTATAAGATACTATGTGACGGGAAAACACTGCACGATGTCCGCGATCCGGATTATATGGTGCTTAGTCCTAAGATATCATTAGAGCTAAATAAAACAGGAAATCTTGATTTTGGGATGTTACAAACACATCCGCATGTGAATGATATCAATAAATTAAAGTCTCGAATCGATGTTTATGAAGATGTTGAACTGTTATTTTCCGGAAGAAGTTTAACGGATGAAAAAGATTTTCAGAATACAGGGCAAATCTCTTGTGAAGGAGAGTTGTCTTTTTTGTTAGATTCAATTCAGCGACCGCATAATTACGGAACCGAAACAACAGAAGCTGGGACAGCAGATACCAATATAGAGATTTTTAAAAGATTAATTCACGAACATAATTCACAGGTAGAGGAAGCAAAGAGATTTGAAATCGGTGTGATCGATATTGAAAGTGTTACAATCCCAAGTTTATCGACAAATTATGAGAAAACTTGGGATTTTATTAATTCTAATTTTTTAGAGAAATATGATGGGTATCTTCGTGTCCGTCATGAGGATGATGTGAGATACCTCGATTATGTGAAACGATACGGAAATGTAAGTAATCAGGTTATCAGATTTGGAGAAAATCTTCTTGATCTGAAGAAATACTCTAAAGCAGAAGACATTAAAACAGCGATTATACCAGTTGGAAAAGACAACGTGACAATCACAACAGCAAATGGACACAATGGAACAGATTACGTATATAACCAAGACGCGGTAAATTTGTATGGTTGGATTTATGACAAGGTTGATTTCTCTGAGGTATATGATCCAGATAAACTACTGGAAGAAGCAAATAAATATCTGCAGAAGTGCATCAACTTAGCAATCACGATTGAACTTACAGCGGTGGATCTGCATATGATTGATGTTGATATTAACGCAATCAGACTTGGAGATCTTGTTCCTTGCATTTCTACACAGCATGGAATCATGAGCACGTTTGGAGATGTGAGCACGTACTATCTTGTAAGTAAATATGAGCTAGATTTGGAAAATCCGGCTAATAATAAAATAACACTTGGAAGGACGATCAGTTCTCTGACAGATACTGTTGCAGGTACGAATAATGTAAAAGGAATGATACAAACACTATCAGTTGCGTCGAGTGAAGCTATTGCAAAAGCTGCGGCAGCAGAAAAAAATGCAGAAAATGCAGCAAAAACAGCGGGAAGTGCAGCCGGAGCAGTCGAAGAAGTCCAAAAAAGCATTAATGGCAGAACTGTAGGAAACAATTACGGAAACGTCCCTTATATAGCTGAAGAAGGGACAATGCAAGTAGGGAAAACAATAGAATTTCATTCAAGCGATAATTATCCGGAAAGTGATGGATCATTATATGTCGAGGATGGAGTTCTTTATTTTAAGGATAAATTAGGCACAATTAAAACAATTCAGATGCAGGAGGTAAGCAATAATGGCGAAAATACAGGAATTACTGGATAATTTGTTACACAAGAAGCTCGGACGAGATGTAAGGCAAAGCATCCACGACAGCATTGAGCAATGTTATAAAGATGCGACTGGGCATCCTGAGTCTGTTGCAGGAGTAATCGAAGAAAACAAAAATATGCAAAAACAGTTAGATTCTAATATCAATACAATAAATGGAAGAATCGATACTATACTAACAGGTACTGTAAATACAACAAAACTAGTAACAGTACATTCGGCAACTATTAGAAACAACAGCGCCAGCGACCTTACATTTAAAATTAGCAGTAAAGACAATGAAACACTGAAAAGCATAAAGGATAAATCACCTACAGTTATAAATGCTAATGTTATTGCTAAAGCATTAGATGGAGTAGCAATAAATGGTAAAGGCATCCCATCAAGTTATAATGTAGAGTCAACAAACGATGAATATGTTATAACTGTGTACTCGGGATCAAGTAGTGTCGTTGGGCAGTATGTTTTTATGGCAGTTGTAACAATAGCATATGAAGACATTGCGACAGATATAAGTTCAGCCGAATTAAAAGATGTAAGAGCAGGTGCTGATGGTACTGTATATAAGAGCGCGGGAGAAGCAGTTAGACAGCAGATTGGTTCGCTAAAGGAATCTTTAGCTGATAATACAACAAGATTAGGAGTAGCGACAAAATCTTTTTCTGTTAGCAATAAAACGCATTCGTCTGTTGATGATCAGATCTACCTACAATTACCTAGCGGAACTAAATATAATGTATTTTATGAAGCAAACAAAAAATTAACTACAAATTTATTTGTACGATACTCTGATGGGACTGAAAAGAATTATGGCTCATGTGATTATAAGCAAGCAATCAGCGAAAAAATTGAAACGAAAGATATCGTATCAATCGGCTTATACATAAATGACGAAGACTATACAGGTCAAGTTAAGTTGATCGTCGAACTTAAAGAATCTATCAGTAAAAAAATAGCGATAACTGAAAAAAATGTATTAAATTATACGGGTTTAGCATCTGATATTTTCGCAATAAAAATCGGGGCACAATCAGATCACTCATCGATGAAAGATAGAATTGATTGCGACATTACACGTGATGAATATTATTATATTTATTGCTCGACAGGAACAGAAACACCAGTGACTGTTCAGCTATATGGATTAGCAGAAAATGATAATGATGGAGAATCGATTATAACATTCGATGTAAAAAAAACTTACATGAAAAAAATACAAACAAATAATGATTATAAGCGAATTGGTGTCTATGTAAGGAACGACAACGACAGTGAGATTGATGTTAAATTATACTTTGTAAAAAATGAAATGTGTGTTAAAGAAAGAATCGTGAATACACAAAATATTAGTGATTTTTTTGAGAACACGAATAGGGAGAATGTACGTATAGTTAATGATGAAAATGGTGTAATGTTGTTTATAAAATACAGATTGTGTTTACAGAGCAAGCTTTTCAATGTTACTTATTCCGCTGAGGATATATATAAATTATTTAATGGTGATTATACTTGCACATTAGATAGAGATGAATGTAGCATACTGGTACCGACAGGAAACTGTCTGTGTTATGATTATTTAACAGAATCGTTAGTAATCGTACCTAGACAGAGCGTTGAAAATGATATGTCTGCAAGATATATTGTACTGCTAAGAGTTATCGCAAACAAAGCACAGAGTGGATTATTTTACAACAGGATTTTAAAAAATCAAATGGAAACTATTAGCAAAACAACGGCTGTATTTATTGTTAATGCTAATAGTTCACATTCATCACTACAAGATCGAATTTTCACGGAAGTATTACCAGGTATTAAATATAACGTAGTCGTAACGAGCGACTGTGATATTGGTTTTCAATTATTTGGATATCCAGATTATGGGGCTGTTATTAATGGTAACGTGAAAGGAAAGGGCACTAAGGCGTTAGAATTTACGTTAACAAAAAAAGTAGATAATTTTGGAATATACGTTAGTAATAATACTGGCAAAAATGCAACTGTAAGTTTTTATGTATTCAGAGATGATACGGACAAGGTAGCAACAATACACGATTTTTACGCAACGCAAGCCATCGAAAGTGATAATTTTGATTCGCAGGTAAAAAAATATTCAGCATTATTAAAAAATGAATCAGCAAATACAGAGCAATTTTTATTTTTTACTGATCCTCACACAATGGGATCAGTAGTGAATGAATTTGAATTGGGATTAGGAACAGTAGAAAAGGCTTTTAACAAAACGCCAACAGATTTTGTCTTGTGCGGTGGAGATTGGTTGCAAAATTCAGATACACAAGACGAAGCATGCTATAAATTAGGTGTCATAGATGCTTCTATGAGGAAAAAATTCGGCAATAAATATTATCCAATAATCGGAAATCATGATACAAATTATCAAGGAGTTGATGACAATGGGAAAGAAAACAGCGGTAGATTATCGAAGAACTCATTAAAAAACCTATGGTTTAGAGAATACGGATCTGCTTATTATACATTTAAGGCACTAAATAGTAGATTTTATATATTCGATACAGAAACAGACTGGGATGGCACGATGTCAGAATATCGTTGGAAACAAATTGATTGGTTTGCTAATGGACTTAAAGACAATGATGATTCACATTCTGTAATAGGACTTCATATTTTTACGAATCAGACGAAAGAAATTTTACAACAAAATGTAGTTCCACAACAACTGGCATTGAATGTAACATTAATTGCAAAGGCATATAATAATAAAGAGCGTACAACGATTAATGGTAAAATTTATGATTTTACAAATTGTCATGGGAAAGTAGAATTTTTAATCTGTGGACACAGCCATTATGATGCAGAATTTAAATATAATAACATTCCAATTATTATTACAACAAATGCTGGGTATGATCAAAATGCAACATTTGATCTATGCTATGTTGATTATGATGAAAAAAGAATAAAATTAATCAGAATTGGACAAGGTGATGATCGAGATATTGATATTAGTTAACTAATAATTTTACGCAACAAAAAAAGGACGTTCAAAAAACGTCCTTTTGAAGAAAATCGATGTATAGGGGTTTTATACATCAAGTATGAAAAAACTTCCTTAAAATTATAACAATTTTTTACAATAAAGTCAAGAAAGGAGACAAGCAAATATGAGAATCAGAGCAAGACCCATAGAGGTCTTATTTTTATACCCAAATTTAATAAGAAGAAAGGAAGATTAAAATGATGAGAGAATTTATTATGTTACTCAGCAACAATATGTTCTTCAGAATTGTAATGATCGAAGTGTGTTTAGATACAATTCTTGGATCATTCAGAGCAATCAAAGAACATAAATTTAATAGCAGTGTTGGAATTGATGGAGCAATTCGAAAAGCATCTATGTTGATTTCAATTTGCTTTCTGATGGCGATTGATACAATCGCACATATTAACGTATTAGGTCTTGTACCGCAACAGTATGTACAGTTTCTTGGAGTGGAAAAACTTGGACTGTCAGAGTTCTTTGCTATTATGGATGGATTGTATGAAGCGGTCAGCATTTTGAAGAATACAGCATTATGTGGCTTACCAGTACCGGTAAGAGTTAGAAATTACATACAGAAGTTTTTAGAAGATATGACAGAAGAATTACCAGATTAGGAGGAAAAATAAAATGGCAAAAGCAAGTACAATTATTAAAAAGGCAGTAAGTTATCTCGGAACAAAAGAAAATCCAGCAAACAGTAACAAAGTCAAATTCAATAACGATTATTATGGAAGAGTGGTATCTGGATCAAGCTATCCTTGGTGCTGTACATTTGTATGGGATATTTTTAAGATGTGTGATGCATCAGATTTGTTCTTTGGCGGTAAAAAGACAGCATACTGCCCAGACGTAGAAAACTATTATAAAAAACATGATCGTTGGCACTCCACTGGACAGGCAGGAGATCTTTGTCTGATGGATTTTGGAAAAGGTAGAGCATCTCACATTGGTATTGTTGAAAAAGCAAATTCAGACGGTACATATACAACGATCGAAGGAAATACATCAAGGAGTAGCGACGATAATGGTGGAGTAGTCATGAGAAGAACAAGGAGCAAGAGTGTGATCCGTGGATTTGCAAGACCAGATTATGACCCGGAAAAGTACACTGCAGTAAAGAAGACATCCGACAAAGGAGCAATCAAGTGGATGCAGAAGAAACTAAATTCACTGACTTCTGGAACTAACATTGAAGTGGATGGAATCTGGGGAAGAATGACCACAGCACAGCTCAAGAGATATTGGAAGCAATTAGGATGGAGAACAACAGGAACATACTGTGGCAAAAAAACTTGTGCAGCCTTATATTCTAACAGAAAGAATTAATAAAGGATTGCTTTCAGGTATGATGTAAGTTATTATAAAAATATAGAATGACTTTTGATAAATTTGAAAACCAAAAATAAACGTTGTAGGAATTAAACTATTTCTACATTATTACTATAAGCACACCAAACAAACCGCATAAACTCGTACTTTTAAGCTTACATTGAAGAAGCTGCTAAGGCAGGTAAATTCTAAGGAATTGCACAAAAATTCATAGAAACGCATGATAAAAATTAGGCATTTTGCATAAAAGTGCCTAATTTTTATTTTTTTGTTAGGCTTTAAGCCTGTTCAGCACAGTGGAGTTTCTCAGAAGAGAAACGGAA
>OLNE01000152.1_pt1 | contig 76199 bp, 65 predicted proteins | sample 1672431 | NCBI WGS metagenome assembly OLNE01 (sample SAMEA3136685, study PRJEB25190) | human gut metagenome | reverse complement strand
GGATTGTTAAGATGGGAATGACCACAACGTTGTGATGATAGAGGAGAGAAAAGCGGATGGGTATGACTAACGCGCTGAATTTACTCTGCGGCCTTGCGCTGTTTTTGTATGGTATGCACGTGATGGGCGAGGGGCTGACCCGCGCTTCCGGCGGCAGGCTGGAGGGAATTCTGGAAAGCCTGACCAAGAGCAAGATCAAGGCCGTGCTGCTGGGCGCGGGCGTGACGGCGGTGATCCAGTCTTCGTCGGCGACGACGGTGATGGTGGTCGGCTTTGTCAATTCCGGCATCATGCGCCTCTCGCAGGCGGCGGGCGTGATTATGGGCGCAAACATCGGCACAACGGTCACGTCGCTGCTGCTGTCGGTGCAGATTGATTTCGCCGCCATCTTCACGTTTCTGGGGCTGATTCTCTCGAATCTTCCCGACAAGTACAGAACCGCCAAGCAGTTCGGCACCATCACGATGGGCTTGGGCATCCTGTTCATCGGCATGTCGGTCATGGAGGGCGCGGTTGCACCGCTGGCTGATTTGCCGCAGTTCGCGGATCTGTTCGCTGCTATCTCCAATCCGGTGCTCGGCGTGCTGGTTGGCGCGGGCGTTACCGCGATCATCCAGTCGTCCTCCGCGTCGGTTGGTATTCTGCAGGCGCTGTCTACCACGGGTGCGATCACCTATTCGGCTGCTATCCCGATCATCCTCGGTCAGAACATCGGTACCTGTATCACCGCATTCCTGTCCTCGGTGGGCGGCTCCAAGAATGCCCGCCGTACCGCGATGGTACACTTCTACTTCAACCTGATCGGCTCCATCCTGTTCCTGGTCGGCATTTATGCGATTCAGTACACGGTTGGTTTCTCTTTCTGGGATAACGCAATCGACAAGGGCGGCATCGCAAACTTCCATACGCTGTTCAATCTCACCTGTACGGTGCTGTTCCTGCCGTTCACCGGTCTGCTGGTTAAGCTGGCAACGGCAAGCGTGCCTGCCGAGGAGACGCAGGAAGACCCGCTGGCAAAGCTGGAGCCTCGCTTCCTGACCACGCCGTCCCTGGCACTCGATCAGGCGCAGCGCTGCATTGCCGACATGGGCGACACTGCCAAGCAGAATTTCCATCTGGCAACCGACCCGCTGTTCGGCGGCGCGGCTGCAAACGAGGAGATCTTCCACGAGCACGAGGCATTCCTCGACCGTGCAGAGGTTGAGATTGGCCGTTACCTGACTACCATCCACAACATCCGTTCGGTCGATCAGCGCCGCCAGATGGCCGAGATGATGCACTCGCTGTCCGATTTTGAGAAGATCGGTGACTATGCGCAGAACATCTTCGAGCGTGCCGACGAGTTCCGTGAGGCCGGTCTGTCCTTCTCGCCGAGTGCGATGCAGGAGCTGCGCACCATGTGCGAAGCGGTTGCCGAGGTGCTCGACATGACCGTTGACGGCTATGACAATCAGGCTGTTTCGACCGCCCGTATGGTCGAGCCGCTGGAAGAAGTCGTGGATACGATGAAGGAACGTCTCAAGAGCCGCCACATCGAGCGTCTGGGCCGGAACGAGTGCACCATGCAGACTGGTATCCACTTCCTGGATATTGTGCATGATCTTGAGAAGATCAGCGACCACTGCTCGAATATCGCCATTTATACCATCCAGCTGGCGGAGGGTGCAGCAGAGTTTGATACACACGCCTACGTCAAGCAGGCATATAAGGAGACCCCGCAGTTCGCGGAGAAGCTCAAATTCTATCAGGATAAGTACCTCACCAAGATTGATGAAGTCGAGGCGATGGAGTAACACAAAAAGAGATTGGCTTTGCCAATCTCTTTTTTTATTGAGAATGGATAATGGAGAATTGAGAATTGTGGTATCGCGCCGTGCGCGATATAATAACGCGCGCAGCGCGTACTTCCACGCAGCGAGGATGGAACTCGCGCAGGGATAGCGTCATTTTCCATTCTCCATTCTCAATTTTCCATTACTTCACCGGTTAACTCAACTGCACATACTGAGTGGGATCTACTTTTTCATCATTGACCTGCACCTCAAAATGCAGATGCGGGCCGGTGGAGTTGCCGGTATTGCCGGAAAGCGCGATCTTCTCTCCCTTGCCGACTACATCGCCGACCGACACGAGCAGCTGTGAGTTATGCCCGTACAGCGTCTTGAAGCCGTTCTGGTGGTCGAGGATGATATAGCTGCCGTAGCCGTTGCCGGAGTCCTCCGCGACGATGACCTTGCCGTTATCCGCGGCATAGACCGGCGTGCCTTCGTCCACGGCGAGGTCTACGCCGCCGTGCAGGCGTCCCCAGCGGTACTTGAACGCCGAGGTGAACGTGTAGCTGTTCAGCGGCACAGCAAATTCTCCGGTGCCGATGCCGACATTGCGCGTGCCGACCTCGACAATTTCGTCGGTGGCCTGCCGGAGCACGGTGCGCGCAAGGATGGTGCGTGTGCGCTCCTCACCGTCCACGGTTTCAATCTCGGCGGTAACTTGCGCGGTACCCGCACAGCCCTGCTGAACGGTTTCACGGTAGGTCTGGTCCTGATTTTCGTTCTTCTGCGTCACGGTGTCGAACGGAATCTGCTCGGTGTAGGTGACGGCGCGGGTCGCGGTCACGTCAAGGCACTGCGACAGGGTATCATACAGCGCGGAATCGGTCTCTGCAAGCGCGGCTGGCGCAACGGCCTTGTCCACGCGGACGGTCTGCAGGAAGTGTACGTTTTCGTCTGCCGCTGTCGTATACGCGGCCTTGATCCGGTCAAGCGCAGCCTGAGCGCCGTCCGTGTCGGCGGCAATGGCGGTCTGTCTGCCGTCTACCGAAATGACGGCAAGCGTGTCCAGCTCGCCGCTGGCAGTGATGAGATTGTGCTCGAGTTCCTCCTGCGTCAGCAGGGGAGCGGCTGTCCGCACCGGCCTGGCCTGCAGGCGCAGCGGCAGGTAATAGTCCGTGCCGGAAACAGCGGATGCGCTGGATTCAACCGCGTTTACTGCGTTCAGCAGCGTGGCGCTGTCCTCGATAACACCGAGCGGCTGACCGTCCGCAAGCAGCAGCGTGCCCGGCCTGGTCAGCAGCAGAGCAGGCAGCAGGAACAGCAGCCCGAATACGCTCAGCGCACAGACCGAACGGCGGCGGCCTGCCTGCCGCAGAACACCGGCGAACCGGCTCCAGACCGGCAGGTCGTATACGCGGCAGATCGTGCGGTCGAGCAGCAGGATGAGCCGCAGAAGCAGGTAGAACAGGCGTGAAATCACGCCCAAAACAAAAGATAACAGGTTTCGCATGATGGTAGTATGGCGGAATGATGTGCGCCATATTCACTCCTTTCGATGGTTACAGTTTGGTAACAGCACCAAGAATACCCATTTCAGGGAGCGAAGTCATACGAAACCTGTCGCTAAGTTATTAAATTTTTACTTTTTGATGGGTGTGCCCGTAAAATCCGTGGGGAAAAAGCGCGGATCGAGCGGCTTCTGCTGATAATAGCGGTCGAGAGCGGCACGCTGCAGCGAGACTGCCAGCGGCACGGCGGCATCAAACAAATCGGAGAATGAATCCGTTCGCTCGCCGGTGCGGGATGTCCACGGACGGTGCTCCTGATTGGTGCAGTCCGCCGCGAGCGGCTCTGTCGGACGGATGAGCGAGGACGCAAAACCGGATTTTCCGATCAGGTGTTCGAACCGCTGCAGACGGCTGAGCGCAGAGGCGCCCTGATGCGCGAGATGGTGCATACGGCGCATATCGTTCATCGAGTGGTAGACGGCGGCAGGCGTGATGTGCACGCCATACGTCTCCCGCAGGGCCTGCGCCAGAATTTTCGCCGCAAGAGGGGACTCGGGCGCATCCGGCTCCAGCTGACGGTACGCCTCGTACTCGGCGGGCGTGTCCGAGACAAAATCCGCAATCATCACACCGTCGATGTCGCTCTCGACTAAATGGCGGCGTGCCTCGGCAGAGTAGCCCGGCATGAACTGCGACAGCCTGTCCGCCTGTGCGGAAACAAACGAATAGGTTACGCGGCTGAGCGCATAGTGCGTGCAGAATCCAAATACATACGCGAGTGCAGCCGTGTTGTGCGACGCAACGGCGGCTTTGCACAGTGACTCAAACAGCGGCGCGGGCGGCTCGGTGCAGACGCGCTTCGCCAGTCTGCGCAGCGCGGACGGGAACGGTGCATGATAGAGCGCCAGCGGGTCCGGTCCCTGCGAGCCCCATCGGTAGGCTGCCGGGTAGGAGGACGCAATATGGGCGACCGAATCACTGGTTACGCGCTGTACGGTAGCCGCAAAAATATGGTAAGTGACATAAGAAGGCATGGCTTTTCATCTCTTGCAGACAAATTGGTATCTTTAGTATAGCGCAAAACATTGCAAAATTCCAGCGAAAGCGGTATACTATTTTTATGCAGAAAACGGGGAGCAGAAAATCCCCTTATAAAGTTGGAGGAATTATATTATGAAACTCGGCATCGTCGGACTGCCAAACGTCGGCAAGTCTACCTTGTTCAACGCAATTACGCAGGCGGGCGCGGAAAGCGCAAACTATCCGTTCTGCACCATCGACCCGAACGTCGGCATGGTCGCTGTACCGGATGAGCGTCTGCAGCCGCTGACCGATCTCTATCACGCAAAGAAGACCACGCCTGCGGTGGTCGAGTTCGTGGACATCGCCGGTCTGGTGCGCGGCGCAAGCAAGGGCGAGGGCCTTGGCAACAAGTTCCTGTCCCACATCCGCGAGGTTGACGCCATCGTTCACGTTGTCCGCTGCTTCGACAACGAGAACATCGTGCATGTTGAAGGCTCGGTCGATCCGGCTCGTGACATCGAGACCATCAACCTCGAGCTGATCCTTGCGGACATCGAGCATCTCGAACGCCGTCTCGACCGCACCCGCAAGGCTGCGAAGGCAGATAAGAAGCTGCTCCGTGACGTGGAGATCCTCGAGGGCCTGAAGGCGCATCTGGAGGAGGGCAAGACCGCCCGCACCTTCGAGGGCTTTGGCGAGGACGAGGACATTGACCGCGTCATCGGTGAGAGCGACCTGCTGTCCGCGAAGAAGGTCATCTACGCAGCAAACATGGACGAGGAAGGCTTTACCGGCAACGATACCGAGAACGAGCGTCTCAAGGCGGTACAGGCCATTGCAGACGCAGAAGGCGCGATGGTTCTGCCGATCTGCGCAAAGCTGGAGGAGGATATCGCCGGCATGGACGCAGAGGAGAAGGAGATGTTCCTGTCCGAACTCGGCCTGCACGAGTCCGGTCTGGACCGTCTGATCAAGGTCTGCTACGACCTGCTCGGCCTGATGAGCTACCTCACCGCCGGTGAGCAGGAGGTCCGCGCGTGGACCATCGAGAAGGGCACCAAGGCGCCGCAGGCTGCCGGCAAGATTCACACCGACTTCGAGCGCGGCTTCATTCGCGCTGAGGTTATCAACTATAAGGACCTCATCGAGCTTGGCTCGCTGGCTGCTGCCCGCGAAAAGGGTCTGGTTCGCTCCGAGGGCAAGGAGTATGTGATGCAGGACGGCGACGTGGTCCTGTTCCGCTTCAATGTCTGAGCCGATGACAACAACGACAAATTCTGTGCCAAAGGCCGCTCTGATCACCGGGGGTTCCCGTGGGATCGGGGCGGCCTGCGCCCGGTTATTCGCCCAACAGGGCTATGGCGTGGGCATCGTCTGCCGCAAGGCCAAGGACCAAGCCGAGGCCCTGGCAAAAGAACTGGCCGCCCTGGGCGTGCCGGTCAAGGTCTACGTCTGCGATGTGGCCCAGCGGGAGCAGGTGCAGGCTATGACCGCCGCATTTCTCCGGGAGTTCGGCCGGATCGACGTGCTGGTCTGCAACGCCGGCATCGCCCGCCAGGAGCTGTTTACCGACATCACCGAGGCCAGCTGGCGGGAGGTGATGGGGGTGGACTTGGACGGCGTGTTTTACTGTGCCCAGGCCGCCCTGCCGGATATGCTCCACCGAAAAGCCGGAAAAATTATCACGCTCTCCTCGATGTGGGGGCAGGTGGGGGCTTCCTGCGAGGTAGCTTATTCCACGGCCAAGGCCGGGGTCATCGGCCTGACCAAGGCCCTGGCGAAAGAGCTGGGGCCGTCGGGCATCACCGTCAACTGCGTGGCCCCTGGGGTCATTGACACGGAGATGAACGGGAACCTCCCTCAGGACATCAAAGACGAGCTGGCAGAAGAGACGCCCCTGGAGCGGTTGGGTACGCCGGAAGATGTCGCCCAGGCCGTCTGGTTCCTGGCCTCCTCCGCCGGGGATTTCTTCACCGGCCAGATCCTGGCACCCAACGGGGGATTGATTATCTAACGTATGATCTAATGATCTCACTGGGCACATCGTTTACATTTTCCAGTAGATTTTGCAAGAAAACGGGTGTATGCTAAGAAGGATAGGAGGCGGTAACATGGCCGACCACAATGCACACACCTACTTCGGCCAGGAGGTCATGAAACGTCTGCCCCGCGACCTGCGGTCCCACTGCACCGCGGACTTGCCTGCGTTTCACCTGGGCCTGTATGGGCCAGACCCCTTGATCTTTTCCTTCCAAACCAAAAAGACGTCCGACAAGCTGCACAAGCAGTGGCGGAACGTCTCTTTACCTGCCCTTTCCAAGGCCCTGCGGCATGGGGACGCTACCCAGCGCAGCTTTGCCGCCGGATACCTGCTCCACCTGCTGCTGGACGATACGGTCCATCCCCCCATCTACCGCTGGATGGAGGAGGGGGCCTCTCACTTCCGCATGGAGGTGGCCCTGGACCTCATCCTGCTGGAAGAACAGCGGCGGGCCAACTCCCCCAAGGTCCACACGGAAGGGAAGGAGCGCACCGCCCGGACGGCGGCAGGCTTCATCCATCCCGTGAAGGAGCGGCAGTACCTCTCCGGTCTGTGGCGGATGGCCACGCTGTCCAACCGCTTTTGCGGACCGGGACAGGCGGTCTCCGGTGTCCTGCGCCAGCGGGACAAGACTCTGGCCCACGAGCTGCGGGACCGCATGGAAGCGCAGATCCTCCCGGCAGAGCGGGAGCTGGAGGGGCTGTTGATGCCGGCGGAGGAGCCGAAACTTGAACTGCGGAAGGTGATTTGAGGGGCAGACGGGCGGGCCGCAGAGGTCTGCGGCCCCTACATGGTGTGACATGCGTTATACATTTTATGACGGAATGTTGTATAAAAAGAGCGTCGGATCGGTCGATCCGGCGCTCTTTTGCTGTCGTTGTGTGTTCAGGGCAGGGTGTAGACCCAGGTCTGGGGCTGCTTGCTGCTGTCGTACTCAGCCAGGCTGGCGGTGACGACCAGGTTCTTGTCGTCCTGCCACTTGAGCAGCAGGAAGGTGGGGGCCTCGGTGACCTCCTTGCTCTCGCCGGTCTCTTCGTCGGTCTGGGTGTAGGTAAAGGTCATGTCGGGCAGCTTCAGGGTGGACTCGCCGCTGGTGGTCAGATCCACCAGGGTGACGCTCCACTCGGTGGAGTCGGTGCTAGGGGCCCAGGCCACGGCCAGCTTGCTGCCGTCGGGGCTGAAGAACTGCTGCCAGCTGCGGACGACGCCCTTCTTGAACTCATAGACGGTGGTCAGGTTCCCGTCGGCGTACTGGGCCACGGTGAAGCCGTTGAGATAGCCGCCGTCGACGATGTCGCCGTAAAGAATTTTATCGCCGCTGACTTCCACACGGACCTTGTCGCCGGTCTTGAAGTCGCTGGGCAGGGTCCAGTCTTCGGGGATGGGGCCGGTCAGGTCCTGGGCGCTGTAACTGAGCAGGTCGGTGTCGCCCGTTTCCTGCTGCTGCCAGGTGCCGCTGGCCAGCTTGCCGTCTTCCTTGCCGGTGCTGGTGCCGTTGACAGCGCCGCCGCCGCAGGCGCATAGCGTCAGGGCCATGACCAGGGCCAGGCCCAGAGACAGATACTTCCGTTTCATTGTGTGGTTCCTCCTTGATTGTGTGTGTCCTTCCAGTATAGCGGGAGAGGACGCGGGTTCCATGAACAGGTTGTGAAAAATTTCTTAAGAAATTATTGTGCCGGGTCCAGTACGGTAGGGGAAAAGGCGCGGACTGTGTGCTGGTCCGCGCCCTTTCGGAACATCGTTTTGGTTCGATGAAAGAAAGATCATTGGTCGGTGTCGTCGTCGGGGGTGCGGGGGTTGAAGTCCAGGCGGGCCGTCCGCTCCTCGATGGGGGCATAGTGCACGCGCTTGACCACGGCCCGGTAAGCCGGACGCATGATGCGGTGGCAGGTGACGACCTCCTCGATGCGGTTGGCGCACCAGCCGGCGATACGGGCGGAGGCGAAGAGCGGCGTGAACACGTCCTCTGGGATGCCCAGCATGGTGTAGACCAGACCGGAGTACATGTCCACGTTGGCGCACATGGGGGTGTCGGATTTCGTTTTCTCCAGGATCATGGGGATGCCCAGCTCCTCGATCTTTTGTAGCAGCTGGAAGTCCTCCGCATAGCCCTTGATCTCGGCCATGTGCTGGGCGTATTTTTTCAGCAGGACGGCACGGGGATCGGACACGGTGTAGACCGCGTGGCCCAGGCCGTAGATCTTGCCGGACTTGTCCCCGGCTTCTTTGTTCAGAAGCTTGGCTAAGTAATCCTTGATGGAGCCGTCGTCTTTGGGATCGACGTTTTCCTTCACATAACGGAACATCTCCATGACCTTGGCGTTGGCGCCGCCGTGGAGGGGACCTTTCAGGGAGCCAACGGCCCCGGAGATGGCGCTGTAGGTATCCGTGCCGCTGGAAGAAAGGGCGCGGCAGACGAAGGTGGAGTTGTTGCCGCCGCCGTGCTCGGCGTGGACCATGAGCATCATGTCCAGCAGGTGGGCTTCCTCTTCCGTGTACTCCGTGTTGGGGCGGATCATCCGCAGGAAGTTTTCTGCGGTGGACAGGCCCTCCACGGGGAAGTGGATGTGCAGAGAGCCGCCCTCGAAGTAGTGCCGCTTGACGGAATAGGCGTTGGCTACAATGCTGGGAAAGGCCCCGATGAGCTTCACAGACTGGAGCAGGATGTTGTCCAGAGAGGTGTCGTCGGGGTGCTTGTCGTAGGAGTACAGCGACAGCACGCAGCGGGCCAGCTTGTTCATGATGTTCCGGCTGGGGTTTTTCATGATCATGTCTTCCGTAAAGCCGTTGGGCAGCTTTCTTGCGCGGTTCATGATCTCGTTGAAGCGGTTCAGCTCACTGTGGGAGGGCAGATAGCCCATGAGCAGCAGGTAGGCGACCTCTTCATAGCCAAAGGTCCCGGCCTTGCGGTGGGCCTCGACGATCTCCGTAAGCTCAATGCCGCGGTAATACAGCTGGCCGGGGACGGGGATCCGCACGCCGTCTTCGATCATGTAGCCCAAAACGGAGCCGACGCGGGTCACGCCGATGGGCACGCCGGTGCCGTCGGAGTTTCTCAGACCCAGCTTCAGGTCACCTCGGTAATATTTGGGCGGGATACTGTATTCGGTTTGGATGTGTTGGCTGAGGGAACCTGTATATTGTTCCAGGATCCCGTTTCCATTCTGATTCTGCATCGTATGGTTCCCCTCTCTCCGAAATTTGCGCCGGGACGGCCTTCCTTCGCCTGGGCGCAGTGGGTGCAAAAGACGTTTCTTTTCCTATAATAAAGGGATTATACTCCAAACTCCGACATTATGCAAGAAAAAATTCCTGACTGTCATTTCTTTTGGAATTTTTCCCGGTTTCTACGAAGTCCTTCCTGCATTTTCGGACACTCTGCAAGAAGTTCAAAAGTTATGGCATTTCACTTTGCTTCCTCCCAATTTCGTGGTATACTGATACTACCCATATTATACAGAAGATTCCGTATGCTTTGATCTCTTGCCTATGGGCCAAAGAAAAATTTCCCAGAAAGGGTGTCGATACGTTTATGATCAAATTAGAGTCCGCCGGCGTGCGCTGGCAGAACGGGGCCCCCGTCCCCGCCCCCGTGGTCTCTCCTGCCGACCGGGAGAAGACCATGGCCTACCAGATCTTCCGCCGCCACGAGATGCGGAAGGAGGAGGGCCAGCTTCACCTGAAGTTTGACAGCCTCATCTCCCACGACATCACCTACGTGGGTATTATCCAGACCGCCAAGGCCAGCGGCCTGAAAGAGTTCCCCGTGCCCTATGTGATGACCAACTGTCACAACAGCCTCTGCGCCGTGGGCGGCACCATCAACGAGGACGACCACGTTTTCGGCCTGTCTGCTGCCGTGAAGTACGGCGGCAACTTCGTCCCCGCAAACCAGGCTGTCATCCACCAGTACGCCCGCGAGATGATGTCCGGCTGCGGCCGCATGATCCTTGGCTCCGACAGCCACACCCGTTACGGTGCCCTGGGTACCATGGGCGTGGGCGAGGGCGGCCCGGAGATCGTCAAGCAGCTGCTGAGCAACACCTATGATATTGCCTCTCCCCAGGTCGTGATGGTCTACCTGACCGGCGAGCCGGCCCAGGGCGTGGGTCCCCACGACGTGGCCATTGCCCTGTGCGGCGCGACCTATAAGAACGGCTTTGTGAAAAATAAAGTCCTGGAGTTCGTCGGCCCCGGCATCAAGAACCTGCCCATGGATTACCGGATCGGCATCGACGTCATGACCACCGAGACCGCCTGTCTGTCCTCCATCTGGGAGACCGACGGCGCTGTCGAGGAGTATCTGGCCATCCACGGACGTCCTGAGACCTACGAGGCCCTGCATCCCCAGGAGGGCGCTTACTACGACAGCATGATCACCATCGACCTTTCTAAGGTCGAGCCCATGGCTGCGCTGCCCTTCCACCCCTCCGAGGCCTACACCATCCGCGAGCTGCTGGCCGATCCCGGCGACATCCTGCGGGAGGTGGAGAAGCGGGCTGCCGACCAGTTCGGCGGCAAGGTCACCCTGTCCCTCACCGACAAGCTGGTGGACGGCAAGCTGATGGTCGACCAGGGCGTCATCGCCGGGTGTGCCGGCGGTATGTACGACAACATCGCCGAGGCCGCCGCCATTCTGGACGGCCACGACGTGGGCAGCGGGTATTTCTCCCTGTCCGTCTATCCGCCGTCTGTGCCCGTGAACCTGGAGCTCATTCAGAACGGCGTGCAGCAGTCCCTGCTGGAGGCCGGCGCTCTGTTTAAGCCTTGCTTCTGCGGCCCCTGCTTCGGCGCCGGCGACGTGCCGGCCAACAACGGCCTGTCCATCCGCCACACCACCCGGAACTTCCCCAACCGCGAGGGCTCCAAGCCCGGCGACGGTCAGCTCTCTGGCGTGGTCCTGATGGACGCCCGCTCCATCGCCGCCACCGCCCGGAACCACGGCGTCCTCACCCCCGCCACCGAGGTCAGCTACGCCCAGCCCAAGCAGGGCAAGCGCAGCTTCGACACCAAGGTCTATGACCGCCGCGTCTACTTCGGCTTCGGCAAGGCAAAGCCTGAGGCCGAGCTGAAGTTCGGCCCCAACATCGCCGAGTGGCCTGCCATCCCCGCCCTGGCCGACAACATGCTCATGCAGGTGGCCTCCGTCCTGCGGGACCCCGTGACCACCACCGACGAGCTGATCCCCTCCGGCGAGACCTCTTCTTACCGCTCCAACCCCATGAAGCTGGCTTCCTTTGCGCTGTCCCGCCGGGACCCCGATTACGTGCCCCGCGCCCTGGCCACCCAGGCGCTGGAGACCGCCCGTCAGTCCGGCAGCCTGACCCCCGAAGTCCAGGCCGCGCTGGACAAGCTGGACCTGGCCGGCAAGGACCCCGCTTCCTTCCAGATCGGCTCCGTCATCTTCGCCAACAAGCCCGGTGACGGCTCTGCCCGTGAACAGGCTGCCTCCTGCCAGCGCGTGCTGGGCGGCTGCGCCAACATCTGCTATGAGTTCGCCACCAAGCGCTATCGCTCCAACTGCGTCAACTGGGGCATGCTGCCCTTCACCCTGGCTGAGGGAGACGAGTTTAACGCCGTGCCCGGTGACTTCATCTATGTCCCCGATGTCAAGGCGAAAGTGATCGCCGGCGACGATACCTTCCCCGCCCTGTGCGTGGGCGAGAAGGGCGTGACCCCTATCACCCTCTATCTGAAAAACACCACCGGCGAGGAGCGCGAGCTGCTGCTCACCGGCTGCCTGATGAACCACTACGCCGCCCAGAACAAGGCTTGAGCTGCCGGAGGAGCTGATACCCATGGAAAAGATCAAAATGCAAAACCCCATCGTCGAGATCGACGGCGATGAAATGACCCGCATCCTCTGGTCCATGATCAAGGAGGAGCTGATCCTGCCCTTCGTGGAGCTGAACACGGAGTATTATGACCTGTGTCTGCCCAACCGGGACAAGACCGATGACCAGATCACCGTCCAGGCGGCCGAGGCCATCAAAGTCCACCACGTGGGCGTGAAGTGCGCCACCATCACCCCCAACCTCCAGCGGATGGAGGAGTACCACCTGAAGAAGATGTGGAAGTCCCCCAACGCCACCATCCGCGCGGCGCTGGACGGTACGGTTTTCCGCGCCCCGATCCTCATCTCCAAGGTCAAGCCGGTGGTCTCCTGCTGGAAGAAGCCCATCACCATCGCCCGTCACGCTTACGGCGACATTTACAAGGCCGTGGAGTACCGCGTCCCCGGTGCGGGCAAGGCCGAGATGATCTTCACCGATGAGAACGGCAAGGAGCTCTCCCGCCAGACCATCTTTGATTTCAAGGGCCCAGGCGTCATCCAGGGCATGCACAACCGGGATGCCTCCATCCTGTCCTTCGCCCGCTGCTGCTTTGCCTATGCGCTGGACGTGGGCCAGGACGTGTGGTTCTCCTCCAAGGACACCATCTCCAAGGACTATGACCAGACCTTCAAGCTCCTCTTCCAGAAGGTCTTTGACGAGGAGTTCAAGGACAAGTTCGAGGCCGCCGGCCTGACCTATCGCTACGCCCTCATCGACGACGTGGCCGCGAAAGTCATCCGCTCTCCCGGCGGCATGATCTGGGCCTGCAAGAACTACGACGGCGACGTGATGAGCGACCTCATCGCCGCCGCCTCCGGCTCCCTGCCCATGATGACCAGCGTGCTGGTCAGCCCCGACGGGAACTTCGAGTATGAGGCCGCCCACGGCACCATTACCGACCATTACCGCCGCTACCAGAAGGGCGAGGCCATTTCCTCCAACCCCCTGGCCACCATCGCGGCCTGGGCCGGCGCCCTGAAAAAGCGGGGTGAGCTGGACGGCAACGCCGACCTCATCCATTACGCTGACTGCCTGAACCAGGCCGGTCTGGACGTGTTTGAGGAGGGCTATCTCTCCGAGGACCTGGCCGTGCTGTGCGACCCCGCCGAGCTGAAGGAAATGCCCGAAAACGCCAAGCTGATGAAGCTCATCCGCGCCCGGCTGGAGACCCTGCTGGCCGCATGAATCTGATCGTTGCAGCTGACGCCGCCTGGGGCATCGGCAAGGACGGGGAGCAGATGGTCTACATCGCCCCGGACCTCAAGCGCTTCCGCCGCCTGACCAGTGGCCACCCGGTCCTGGTGGGGCGGAAGACCCTGGCGACGTTCCCCGGCGGCAGACCGCTGAAAAACCGGCGGAACCTCATCCTCTCCCGCGACCCTTCCTTTACCGTGGAGGGGGGAGAGGTGTTCCGCAGTCTGACGGAGGCGCTGTCCGCCGCGCCGGAGGATACCTTCGTCCTGGGCGGCGGTTCGGTCTACGCCCAGGCAGTGGATGCCTGCGACACTGCCTATGTGACCCGGATCCACACGGCCTTTCCCGGCGTGGACTGCTGGTTCCCGGACCTGGACAAGGACCCGGTCTGGCAGATCGTCGAGACAGACGGCCCCTATGTTTGGGGAGAGGTGGCGTACAGCTACCTCACCTATCGTCGCGTTGCACCAACTGCGTGATCCCAACGTACAGCAGAAAAAGCCCGAAGAGCTTGCGCAGCAGGCGGGTGTCCAGCCCGGTGGAGATCCAGGCGGCCAGGCCAGCGGCGGCAAGCCCGGCGAAGATCGCCGGGAGAATGGCTTTCTTCTCCAAAAGCCCGTTTTTGTGGTGGGCCGGCAGGGCGGCTGCCGCCGCCGGGAGAAAGTAGAGCAGGTTGATCCCCTGGGCCTGGTGCTGGTCCAGGGCGGCGAAAGAGGTCAGGTAGATCAGCAGCAGCGACCCGCCTCCGATGCCGAAGGCCGAGAGGATGCCCGTCGCCCCGCCGGCCAGCAGGGCGATGACCCAGGCCGTCATGCGGTCAGGGCTTTCCAGGCCCCGTAAAAAATGACCAGCGCAAAGGCCCGCCGCAGCCACACCACGGGGACCTTGGGAAAGAGCTTCCCGCCCACCAGCCCGCCCAGCAGGCCGCCCAGGAGATAGGGAAGGGCGGTGAGAAGCTCTAGCTGCCCTCTGGCAAAGTAGATGACTGCCGACAGGGCGCACAAGGGCAGGATGATGGCCACAGAGCTGGCGAAGGCGCTCCGCCGTTCCAGCCCGCATTTTCCCGCCAGCAGGGGAACCAGGACCATCCCGCCCCCGCCCCCGAAAAAGCCGTTGACCAGCCCCGCCGCGCCCCCGGCCAGGGCGGCAGGGGCCCAGGCTTTCCAATCGCATATCTTCCGGTGTTGCAAAACAAACCCCCTCCTCCGCCGTAGTTTGGCAGAGGAGGGGGTGCTTTATGCTGAGATTGCAGGAATTACTGGTTGCTGGAGCTGGCGGCGATCTCTTTGCCCAGGTCGGTCAGCTCGGCGGGGTAGTTGGCTTCGACTTCGGTGTACCACTTGTCATAGTCATCGGAGCGCAGGGCGGTGGTGGCCTGATACTTCCACTGGATCTCGCCCAGGGACTCGACGTACAGGATCTGATAGCCGATGACGTTGCCGGAGCTGTCGGAGGCCTCGACGACGGCGGCGTCGCCGGGCTGGCGGCCTTCGGCGAAGAGCCAGTCGGTCAGGTTGGCGTCCAGGCTGGAGCGGTTGGCGTCCTCGTTCAGGCCGCCGTTGTCCTTGTTGGTCTCGTCGGCGCTGTTGGTCTTGGCCAGTTCACCGAAGGAATCAGCGGTGGCGTCGCCGTTCTTCCACTGGTCCAGCAGGTCGTCGGCCTTGGCCTTGGCGGCGGCCAGCTGCTCGTCGGTGGGCAGGTCGGTGCCGTTCTCGTCCTCGCTGGGGGTGGTCTCAGCCAGGACCTCGATGTTGCGGTAGGTCAGGGTCTGATAGCTGTTGTCGTCCTTCTTCCGGCCCAGGAACTGGACCACGCAGTAGCCGGTGTCGGCGACTTCGATGGAGGTGATGTCCCCGGCCTTACGGCTGCCGTCGGTCAGCCAGGACTGGTAGGTAGAGGTCAGGGCAGAGCCCAGGTCGTTCTTGTGGTTGTATTCGGGGTCGCTGTAAGACTCGGCAGAGGTCTCGTCCAGCACGTCCTGGGCGGCGGTGTTGAAGGCGGTGCCGGCCTGGACGGCGGCGAGCATGCTGTCGGCCTTGGTCTTGGCGCCGTCCATGGCGGTCTGCTTCTGCTCGTCGGTCAGGTCCACGGTGTTGCCGTCGGCGTCGGTCTCCTGCTCCGGGAAGTCGGCGTTGACGTAGCAGTAACGGTATTCATAAGAATCCAGGTCGTCCTTGTTCTCGTTGTAATACTTGTTCAGCTGCTCGTCGGTGTAGGTGAAGGTCTCGCTCTTGTGGGTGGCGTACTCGTCGGCGAGAATGGCCTGGGTCAGCAGGTCCTTGAAGAGGGACTTGCTCATCTTGCTGCCGTAGATGGCGCGGAGATAGGCCTCCTCGGAGCCGGCACCGCTCTGAACGCTGTATGTGTACAGGGCGGTCATGTTGTCCTGCACGGCTTTCTCGCCGTCGGCGGAGAGGGTGTAGCCCTCTTTGCTGGCCTCTTCACACAGGATGGCGGTGCGCTGGAGCTGGGTCAGGGCCTGGTCCAGGAAGTAGTCGGCGTAGGTGGTGCCCTCCTCCTCGTTGTAGGTCTGCTCGGCGGGGGACTTGTCGGTGTCGTAGCCCATGTCGATCCCATAGGCTTTGTACTGCTGGGCCTGGTTGATGTAGTTGTTGGCGACGGTGTTGTAGTAGTAGGTCACTTCTACGGTGGAGAACTCCTGGTCTCCCACGGTGGCGGCGGTGCCGTTTTCGGTCCCGTAGAAGAAGGTGTGCCAGATCAGAAGCGCAGCCACGGCCACGGCAATGATGATGCCGACGGTCCAATACAGCTTTGCCTTGCTGCTGTCGTTCTTGTTGGATTCGTACATGATGTTTGTTTCTTCCTCCTTACATTTGATCGGATCACAGTTTGAGCTCGAAAGATTACAGGCACACATTATACTAAAAACCCGTAGAGTTTGCAAGGGAAAATGCGGGATTCCCCGTTTTCTGTGGGGAAGATTGCTATTTACGCCGCTCTGGACTATAATAAGCCCAGAAGGCGGGGAAGGTGCTTCCTCGGCACATTGGCATATTGGAGAAAAGGAAGGATCACGATGCAGAACGTTATCACTGTGGCGACCATGCGGGACAGCGACGCCCACACCATCGCGGAATACACCCCCAGCCGGGAGCTGATGCACCGGGCGGCTCTGGGCGTTTACCAGGCAGCCGACTGGACCGGCAAGACCGTGGCCATTTTGACCGGCGGCGGCAACAACGGTGGCGACGGCTATGCCCTGGCGGCCATCCTGGCCGGGAAGGGGATCCCCTGCCAGCTCTACCGAGTCTCGGAGAAGTTCTCGGCGGACGGAAAATTTTACTACGACCAAGCCATCGAGGCCGGAGTCCCGGCGGATGTTTTTACCAAGGAAACGGACCTGTCCGGCTATGACATCCTGGTGGACTGCCTGCTGGGCACGGGCTTCAACGGCCCGGTCCGGGGCCTGTTTTACGAGGCGATCCAGGCCATCAACCAGAGCAAAGCCTACGTCATCAGTGTGGACATCAACAGCGGCATGAACGGCGACACCGGCAAGGGCGGCCCTGTGGTCAAGTCCGACCTCACCGTCACCATCGGCTATCTCAAGGCCGGGATGCTCCTGGGTGACGCCGTGTGGAGCATCGGCAAGCTGGTGGTGGCCGACATCGGCATCCGCCTGATCCGGGACGACTACTTCCTGGCCAAGCCCGAAGAGGCCGTCTTCCCCCATAGCGACCTCTCCTTGGACGGGGACCATGTCACCCTCCTGACCCCCGGCGAGGCCGAGGACCTCTCCAAAGCCGGCCAGACCATCCCGGACGTGGCCCAGGAATTGGCCCTCCGCTCCCGCCGCCTGGTCCGCGTCCTGGGCCGCTACGCCTTGGCCACCGACGGCTATCGCACCTACTTCCTGGAGGCAGGGGAGTATCCCCAGGTGATCCAGGTCGGTTGATCCCAAATCATTCAAGACCGAGTCTACCGCGCAGCGAACGCAGGGGACTCGGTCTTTTTTTGATGAAACCAGATCAAAGTGTTTCGCCGTTGAGATAGCGGGAGAGTTCTTGCAGCAGCGCACGGTGGGTGGTCTGGATGCGCTGGAAGATCTCGCTGGCGGTGGCATCGTTGTAGATGTGGGAGGTCAGGTTCCGGTCATCCAACAGTTTCAGCCACCCGGCTTGGTCGGTCACTATGCCGTCGGCATAGGCCTGCCGCAGCGTGCTTTTGGGGCTGTTGATCTCTACATGGCCCTGGTCCAGCAGATATTCCCGCGCCGCTTTCCAGGCCAGCTCTGTGCAGAACTCGAAGCGCTGGAAGACACCATCACGGATGATGCTGTTTGGAGTAGTATTATATGTGTCTAACGCTTCGTCCAATCGGTCTAGTGCTCTACTTAATTGTTCACGTTTTTTCATAGGGAGCAATACCTCCTTTTTGATGGGTGATGAGCAATTCCAGTATAGCACAGATTCCATCTCGTGGGATATGATTTTTCCGGTTGCCAACCCCGTCCCTTTGCGATAGAATAAGAGCAAAACATCGAACCAGAACGAAAGAGACGGAGATACACAACTATGCTGTCTGAAGAGAAACAAACCCAATTCGCCGCCCTGCGGCGGCAGATCATTGCCGCGGAGTTTGGCCGGATGAACCCCCGCCAGCTGGAAGGCGTGCTGACCACGGAAGGGCCGCTGCTGCTGCTGGCCGGGGCCGGGAGCGGAAAGACGACGGTGCTCATCAACCGCATCGCCAACCTCCTCCGCTATGGCCGGGGGGCGGATTCGGCGGAAGTCCCGGATCATATCGAAGAGACCGACCTGGCCTTTCTGGCCGACTACGCCAGCAAGAGGGACCACACCGAACAGGAGAACGCCCGCGCCCATCTGCTCTGCGCTCTGGAACCGGCGGCGCCCTGGCAGGTCATTGCCATTACGTTTACCAACAAGGCGGCCGGGGAGCTGAAGCAGCGCCTAGAGGACCGCATCGGCCCCGACGCCCAGGACGTGTGGGCGGCAACGTTCCACTCGGCCTGCGTCCGCATCCTGCGGCGGGACATTGAAAAGCTGGGCTTTCCCTCGTCCTTTACGATCTATGATACGGACGACTCCCTGCGGGTCATCAAGGAGAGCCTGAAAGCGCTGAACATGGACGACAAGTCCTTCCCGCCCCGGTCCGTCCTGGGGTATATTTCACGGGCGAAGGACGACATGCAGCTGGCGGAGGATTTCTTGGAGCAGGCAAAGGCCCAGGGGGATTTCCGTTTGCAGAAAATCGGCAACGTCTACCTGGCCTATCAGAAAAAGCTCTGGGCCGCCGGGGCGCTGGACTTTGATGATATTATCTTACATACCGTCCGGCTCCTGCAAAAGTTCCCGGAGGTGCGGGAGTATTACCAGCGGAAATTTCATTATGTCCTCATCGACGAGTACCAGGATACGAACCACTTGCAATATCTCCTGGCCGCTCTGCTGGCCGGGGAACGCAAAAACATCTGCGTGGTGGGCGACGACGACCAGTCCATCTACCGCTTCCGGGGCGCCACCATTGAGAATATCCTTTCCTTTGAGAGCGAGTACAAAAACGCCCGCGTCATCCGCCTGGAGCAGAACTACCGCTCCACCGGCAACATTTTGGAGGCTGCCAATGCCGTCATCCGCAACAACCGGGGGCGCAAGGGAAAGAACCTCTGGACCGACCACGGCGAGGGGGAAAAGGTCCGCTTCTACACCGCCGGGAACGAGCGGGAGGAGGGCATGTACGTCGCCACCCAGCTTCTGAAAGCCTATGGCGAGGGGCGACAGTGGCGGGACTGCGCGGTGCTCTACCGCATGAACGCCCTCTCCAACCAAGTGGAAATGGCCCTCAAGAGCAACAGCATCCCCTACCGCGTGGTGGGCGGCTTCCGCTTCTTCGAGCGGGCGGAGATCAAAGACATGCTGTCTTACCTCTGCGTCATCCATAACCCCAGCGACGACCTGCGCCTGCTGCGGGTGGTCAACAACCCGCCCCGCGGCATCGGGGCCAAGACCATGGAATCCGCCCGATCCCTGGCGGCTCAGACGGGGCAGCCCCTCTGGGAAGTCCTGGTCCACGCGGCGGAGATTCCGGAGCTGAAAAAAGCTGCGCCGAAGTTCCAAAAGTTTACCGACCTCATCCAGCATCTCCAGCGCCTGACCCAGGAAGTGGAGCTGCCGGAGGTCTACGAGACCCTGATCCAGGAGAGCGGCTACGCCGAGATGCTCACGGCGAAGAAAGACAACGAGAGCAAGTCTCGCTTGGAAAACATCCACGAATTGTCCTCGTCCATCAGCGGCTATCTGGAACACGCAGAGGACCCCTCTCTCGGCGGCTTCCTGGACGAAGTGGCCCTCTACACCGATCTGGACAGCGTGGAGGAAGACGACAACTGCGTGACCCTCATGACCATGCACGCCGCCAAGGGCCTGGAGTTCCCCGTGGTGTTCACCGTGGGCATGGAAGAGGGCGTCTTCCCCGGCTACCGGGCCATTGGGGAGGAGGACGAGCTGGAGGAGGAGCGCCGCCTGTGCTACGTCGCCCTGACCCGCGCGAAGGAACGCCTCTACCTCACCTGCGCCGCCCAGCGGATGCTCTTCGGCCGGACCTCGGCCAATCTGCCCTCCCGCTTTGTCAAAGAGATCCCCAACGAGCTGCTGGAAGTGGGCGGCAAAGTTCGCCGCCCCCAGCGGGACACCTTCCAGGATAACGACTGGTCCCAGGAGGAGCGCATCGCCCAGCCCGCCCACACCGGTCTCCGAGAGCAGCCCCACACCGCCCGCCGCCCCTCCGGCACCCGCGCGGCTCCGGCGGCCTATCGTCAGCCTGCACCGAAAACCACCCAGCCCCTGCTTCAGCTCCGAAAGGGCGAGATGGTCCGCCACGCGGCCTTCGGCACCGGCATGGTCCTCTCCGTCCAACCCATGGGCGGGGACGCCCTGGTGGAGGTGGCCTTTGACAACGTGGGCACGAAACGCATGATGCTGAAAGCAGCGTCGCAGTTTATGAGTAAAGTGTAAATCATTTCATAAAGACAGCACCACCCAGAGCGGTTCCATCGCTTTGGGTGGTGCTGTTCTCAACTTGGAATATCAATGCGGTTCTTGCAAAAGACGCTCTGCGTCTCTGCCGCCGTAAAAGATACGGACGATGTTTACCATGTGTTCTTCGTCGTTGACAAGGTAGTAAACGACATATCGGTCCACTGGCAGTTTGTGCAGTCCTTTTCCGTTCCATGGTTCCCACAGGACGGGGGGATAACGAGAAGGAAACGAAGAAAGATCTGCGATGGCGTTGCGGATTCGTTGAACTTGATTTTTAGCAGTGCGTACTTCCTTGAGATGAAAGGCAATATAGGAATAGGTGTTTCTCAGATCAGAAAGAGCAGAGGGGGAATATTGAACCTGATACTTTTGGCTCATAAATCAAATTCCTTTGCCAAGATCGCATCGACCTCTTCTACAGAATACATTTTGCCGCTCTGCATAGAATCCAACCCCTTTTGCAGTTCTCGGTTCAATTCATCATGGCTCATGCCACCGATCGCAACAGGGCGCTCCGGAGGAAGATGGAGGTCAAAGGGAAGTCCGCGCTGTAAGATGATTTGCCGGTATAACATCTGGATGGCACTGGAGGGAGTGATCCCCAACTGTGCTAGGATGTTTTCTGCATTCTCTTTCAAGTTGTCGTCGATACGTGCATAGACAGCAGAGGTATTTGCCATGAATATCACGCTCCTTTGCTTTAGGATACATGATTTTGCAAGCAAATGCAAGAGTTTGCAGAAAGTTATGGCTTGATCTGATACCGCCAAGGAAACGCCACCGCCTCCTCCGCGTAATCGATCCCCACCCTCGGCCCGGATAAAATATCGAAGGGCAGGGTATCCTCCGGCGGGGTGACCAGACCGGCATCCTCCAGCCGGTCGCAGAGATACAGCGCATCCCCCAGCAGGGAGATGCCGTTTTGTGCTTTGGTCAGAGAAAGAGCTTTGCAGAGCTTGCCGGGGCCGTTCAAAAAGTTTTTGCGCTGGTAAGGGGTCAGCTCGTTGGGAGATTTCCCATAGCGGTTTTGGGCCATTTGAGCGATGCCCGCCCGCGCCGCACCGCCGCGCAGCAAGACCGCACAGGGCGTCCCTTCTGGCTCGGTGACGAAGTTGAGGCAGTGATACATGCCGTAGATGAGATAGATGTAGGCCGTCCCCGGCGGGGCAAACAGCGTTTCGGTCCGGGCGGTGCGGCGGTAATTGTAGGCGTGGCAGGCCTTATCCATGGGTCCAACGTAAGCCTCCGTCTCCTGGATGCGGACGACCAGGGGGATGCCGTTTTGGACCCGGACAAGATATTTTCCCAAAAGGTCCTGGGCGACCTGGCAGGTGTCCCGGTCATAAAATAGTTTGGAGAGCTTCATGGTGCTTCCTCCTTCCATTCGATGGCGGTGGGCGGTGCTTCCTCCCCGCACAGGGCGGCCCGCCAGGTGGAGCCTTGGTAGGAGCGGAGAAACAGCCCGTCTGTCGGGATATCCTCGCCCCACTGGTGCCGCAGGCCCTGGCCGGTGTATTTGCACCAGGCTTCCTTTCGCGTCCAGAGGGTGTAAAAGGCGGGCCAGTCTGCGCCGTCGGCCTGATACCGGGCATACTCTAAGGCAGTCAGTGCATAACGGGGGAGGGAAGCGGTGCGGGGGCGGATGACCTCGATGTCTACCCCCACCGGTGCATTTCCCAGGGCACAGAGGACGAACGGTCCGCTGTGGCTCCAGTTGACGTGGAGACCCGGCAGGGTGGGGAAGTAGGGTTTGTTGTGTTCGGTCCGCCCGATCTCCGGCAGTTCCTGGATTTGAAAACTTTTTGCCAAGGCCCAGGACAGGAGCGCTTGCGGGGTCAGGCCGGTGGCACCGTAGAGTCGAAGCATGGGGATCCTCCCTTCGGAAACGCAAATTTTCGGAAAAGCCTGCGGAAAGGCTTGCCAATCTCATGGGGGTTGCAGTATAATAATCAATTGACATAGTATTATAACCGCTGGCGCGGCGCGTGTTGCCGCGCTGACCTATATAGTATAGCGGAATGGAAAAGGTGTGTAAACCCAATGGCTATTGATCGAATCCATGATTATATCGTGCCCGGCAAGCGGGCGCATCTGGTGGGCATCGGTGGTGTGTCCATGTCCCCCCTGGCTGAAGTGCTCCAGGGGGAGGGCCTCATCATCTCCGGCTCCGATATGAAAGAAAGCCCTGCCGTGGAGCATCTGCGTTCCCTGGGCATCCCTGTGACCATTGGCCACCTGCCCGAAAACGTGGCAGGGAAGGACCTGGTCATCCGCACCGCCGCCGTCCACGACAGCAACCCGGAGATCGCCGCTGCCCACGCTGCGGGCATCCCCGTCTTCGAGCGGGCCCAGGCTTGGGGCTCTATCATGCGGCGGTATGAAAACGCCCTGTGCATCTCCGGCACCCACGGCAAGACGACCACGACCTCCATGTGCACCCACATTGCCATGGCCGCCCGCATCGACCCCACCGTGATGATCGGCGGTACCCTGCCCATTTTGGGCACCGGCCACCGGGTGGGCAAGGGCAAGACCATTATTCTGGAGTCCTGCGAGTATTGCAACTCCTTCCTGTCCTTCTATCCCACCGTCGCCGTCATCCTGAACATTGAAGCCGATCATCTGGACTTCTTCAAAGACCTGGACGACGTGGAACACTCCTTCCGGGCCTTTGCCGACCTGGTGCCCCAAAGCGGCACCGTGCTGGCCAACGGCGAGGACGAGAACACCATGGCGGCCCTGAAGGGCAAGGAGGACGTTCTGACCTTCGGCCTGCACCACGGGGATTTCCACGCGGAAAACCTCACCTGGGACCACGGCTTCCCCTCCTTTGATGTGGTGTGGAACGACGAACCCAAGGCCCATATCACTCTGCAAGTGCCCGGCGAGCATAACGTGAAAAACGCCATCGCTGCCGCCGCTGCCGCCCTGGTCCTGGGCATCCCCGGCTGGGCCATCCAGCAGGGCTTGCAGGACTTCCGGGGGGCCGGCCGCCGGTTTGAGTTCAAGGGCAAGGCCAAGGGCGCAGACATTTATGACGACTACGCGCACCACCCCGGCGAATTAAAGGCCCTGCTGGGCATGGCCTCCAACCTGGGGTACCAGCGCGTCATCTGCGCCTTCCAGCCCCATACCTACACCCGCACCAAGGCGCTCTTTGATGAGTTCGCCGAGGTGCTGAAAAAGCCGGATGTGACCTTCCTGGCGCAGATCTTTGCCGCACGGGAGATCAACGAGGTGGGCATCTCCTCCGACGACCTGGCCGCTGCCATCCCCGGTGCCAAGGCCGCCGCCAATTTTGCCCAGCTGACGGACTGGCTCTATGACATGGCCCAGCCCGGCGACCTGATCCTGACCGTCGGGGCCGGAGACATCTACACCGTGGGCGAGGCCCTGGTCCAGCGGGACCGGGAAAACCAGACCAACGCCTGAGCAACTTCGCCGCGGAGGGGTACGCCCCTCCGCGGTTTTTCACAAAAAATGAAAAAAGACCCGCCTTGTCTCAAAAAAGCGGGTTGGAGAGACGAACGATGGAAAGAATAGAACTGCACGAGATCCCCGGCTTTTCCTTCGGCCAGGTGCAAGACGTGGCAGCCGGGACCGGCTGCACCGTCATCCTATGTCCCCAGGGAGCCGTCACCGGCGTGGACATCCGGGGTGGGTCCCCCGGCACGCGGGACACCGCTGCGCTGGATCCGCTGTGCAACCGGTCTGTGGTCCACGCCGTGCTCCTCACCGGGGGCAGCGCCTTTGGCCTGGATGCCGCCGGGGGCGTGATGAAAAAGCTGGAGGAGGAGAAGATCGGCCGGGACGTGCTGGTGACGGTGGTCCCCAACGTCTGTGCCGCCGTCCTGTTTGACCTCAAGTTCGGGGCCATGGACGTGCGCCCCGACGGGGCCATGGGCTACGCCGCCTGCGAAGCCGCCTTACAGGGCGGCCCCTTGCAGGAGGGCAACTTCGGCGCGGGCACCGGCTGCACGGTGGGGAAAATTCGCGGGGCAAAGTTCGCCATGAAGGGCGGCATCGGCTGCTGCGCCTACCGCCAGGGGGACCTGATGGTGGGGGCTGTGGTCGCCTGCAACGCCATGGGCGACGTGTGGGACCACGGCCAGATCATCGCCGGGGCCAGAAACGACGAAAACACCGGCTTTGCCAACTCCGAGGATTGGCTCATCGCCCACGGGGAGCGGCAGCTGGATGTGTTCAGCGAGAAGTTCGTGGGGCAGAACACCGTCATCGGCTGTGTTGTGACGAACGCCGCCCTGACCAAGCCCCAGACGGCGAAGCTCGCCGCCGTGGCCCAGAACGGCATCGCCCGCGCCGTCCGCCCCGCCAACGCGACCTTTGACGGGGACAGTATGTTCGCCATGGCCTGCGGCAACGTCGCTGCCGACCCGGATGCCGTGGGCATCTTAGCCGCCCGCGCTGTCGAAGAGGCCATTTGTCGGGGCGTGAGGGCCGCCGAGAGCCTCCACGGCCGCCCGGCGATCCGAGACTTACCGTTTGGAAAGGATAAAAATTCATGAAAAAAGTCAGTGAACTGGAGTATACCCGCCTGCCCATCGAGGACTTTGGGAAAGAGGCCACGGCCATCATCGAGCAGGTGAAGAACGCCGCCTCTGCCCAAGAGGTGCTGGCGGCAAGAGACAAGTGCAACGACCTGATCATCCGCTGGGAGACCGCCGAGGCCCTGTCCTATATGCGGTACAGCATCAACACCGCAGATGCGTTCTACCTGGCGGAGAAAGAGTATTACGATGAGGTCGGCCCCCAGGCCCAGAACTATCTCTTAGAGTACACCAAGGCCATGCTGGCCACGCCCTTCCGTAAGGAGCTGGAGGAGCAGGGCGAGATCATCCCCCTGGTCTTCCGGTCCTTTGAGGTGGAGCTGAAAGCCATGTCCCCGGAGATCATCGAGGATATGATCGCAGAGAATCAGGTCGTCAGCCAATACTCCCAGATGATGGCGGGCATGGAGTTTGTCTTCAGGGGCGAAAAGCTGCCGCGGCCCATGCTGATGAAATACGCCAAATCCCCCGACCGGGCCACCAGAAAAGAGGCCTACGAGGTCCTGGGCAAGACGCTGAAAGCCCACAGCGAGCAGCTGGACGGCCTCTTCGACCAGCTCGTCCACATCCGCGACCGGATGGCGAAGAAGATGGGCTACCGGAACTTCGTTGAGCTGGGCTACTACCGCATGGGCCGCCTGTGCTACGGCCCGGAGGAAGTGAAGCAGTTCCGCGAGAATGTCCGCCGGGACATCGTGCCCGTGGTGGCCCGCCTGCGGAAGGAGATCGGGGAGAAGCTGGGGGTCGAGCCCCTGATGCTCTATGACTACGACCTCATCTTCCCTCAGGGCGACCCCGCCCCCAAGGGCGGCAAGGAGGAGATCTTCGCCGCCGCCCGCGCCATGTACCACGACATGAGCGAGGAGACCGGGAAGTTCATCGACTTCATGCTGGAAACAGAAGCCTTCGACGTGGACAGCCGCAAGAACAAGTGGGGCGGCGGCTACTGCACCCATTTCCCCGCCTACCACCAGCCTTTTATTCTGGCCAACTTCAACGGCACCGCCGGGGACGTGGATGTGGTCACCCACGAGGCCGGGCACGCCTTTGCCGACTATAAGACGGCCAAGAATCCGTTCGTCGTGGAGCTGGGCGTGGGCGGCATGGAGACGGCGGAGACCCACTCCATGAGCATGGAGTTCTTTGCCTGGCCCTATATGGACAAGTTCTTCGGCGAGGACGCCGGGCGGTATGAGTTCATGCACCTGCTGGATGCCCTGTCCTTCCTGCCCTACGGCACCATCGTGGACGACTTCCAGCGCCAGGTCTATGAAAACCCCGACTGGACGCCCGAAGAGCGCAAGGCCGCCTGGCGGAAGCTGGAGGCCGAGTTCCGCCCCCACATTACCTTTGACGGCATCCCCTACCTGGAAGAGGGGACCCGCTGGCAGTATCAGATGCACATCTATGAGACGCCGTTCTATTATATCGACTACTGCCTGGCCCAGACGGCAGCCCTGCAATTCCTGCTGGAGAGCCGGAAGGACTACGCGGACGCCTTCGCCCGCTACGTTCGCTTCCTCTCCCAGGGCGGTGAAAAGGTCTTTACCGACCTGCTGGAGGAGGCCGGCCTCCGCTCTCCCTTCCAGGCCGGGGCCTTGCAGGCCGTGGCCCAGGAGAGTGAGGCCCTGCTGCGGCAGCTGGAGGCCAAGCTGGACCAGCCCTGAGGGAAAATTTTTGACGGAAACAGCAAGGGAGTCGAACGGCTCCCTTGACTTTCCTGCTCTGTCGTGCTAGAGTAAAACATAATGCACTAAGGGTTTAAAGCTGTAAAGGATGAAGCATCCGCTTTGGACCCGTCACAGAGAAAGGACCGTCACTATGCCCGTTATTGATTTTTTGGAACGCAACGTCAAGCTCTACGGCAACGAGACCGCCCTGGTGGAACTGAACCCTGAGATCAAAGAGACCCGCCGGATGACCTGGAAGGAATATGACCTTATCCAGCCCACCACCGACGAGCCGTATCGCCGGGAGATCACCTGGAACGTCTTTAACGAAAAGGCCAACCGCTTTGCCAACATGCTGCTCTCCCGCGGCGTGAAGAAAGGCGACAAGGTGGCCATTCTGATGTATAACTGCCTGGAGTGGCTGCCCATCTACTTCGGCATCCTCAAGACCGGGGCCTTGGCGGTGCCCTTCAACTTCCGTTACTCCGCCGAGGAGATTGAATACTGCGCCGACCTGGCGGAGGTCCAGGTCCTGGTCTTCGGGCCGGAGTTCATCGGCCGGATCGAGAGCGTGGCCGAGAAGCTGAGCAAGGGCCGCCTGCTCATCTACGTGGGCGACAACTGCCCCACCTTTGCCGAGAGCTACCGGGAGCTGTCCGCCGACTGCTCCTCTGCGCCTCCCCAGGTCCTCATCACCGACGATGACGACGGCGCCATCTACTTCTCCTCCGGCACCACCGGCTTCCCCAAAGCCATTCTACATAAGCACCGCAGCCTGACCCAGGCCGCTGAGATGGAGCAGAAGCACCATGACATCCAGCATGACGATACCTTCCTCTGCATCCCGCCCCTGTACCACACCGGCGCAAAGTTCCACTGGATGGGCAGCCTCTTTGCCGGGAGCAAGGCCGTGCTGCTGAAGGGGACCTCCCCGGAGATCATTCTCAAGGCCGTTTCCGACGAGCAATGTACCATCGTCTGGCTGCTGGTGCCCTGGGCGCAGGATATTCTGGACGCTCTGGACCGGGGCGACATCAAGCTCTCGGACTACAAGCTGGACCAGTGGAAGCTGATGCACATCGGTGCCCAGCCCGTGCCCCCCTCTCTGATCCGCCGCTGGAAGGAGTATTTCCCGCACCACAAGTACGACACCAACTACGGCCTGTCCGAGTCCACCGGCCCGGGCTGCGTCCACCTGGGCATGGAGAACATCCACAAGGTCGGTGCCATCGGCATCCCCGGCTACCGCTGGGAGGTCAAGGTCGTGGACGAGCAGGGCAACGCCGTGCCCCAGGGCGAGGTCGGCGAGCTGTGCGTGAAGGGTCCCGGCGTCATGACCTGCTATTACAACAACCCCGAAGCTACCGCCGAGGTCTTGAAGAACGGCTGGCTCTACACCGGCGACATGGCCATGCAGGACGCCGACGGCTTCTACTTCCTGGTGGACCGGAAGAAGGACGTGGTCGTCTCCGGCGGCGAGAACATCTACCCCGTCCAGATCGAGGACTTCCTGCGCACCAACGACAAGATCAAGGACGTGGCCGTCATCGGCCTGCCCGACAAGCGTCTGGGCGAAATTTGCGGCGCAGTCATCGAGCTCAAGCCCGGTGCCGTCTGCGATGAGGCGGAGATCAACGACTTCTGCCTGGCTCTGCCCCGGTATAAGCGCCCCCGGAAGATCATCTTCGCCGAGATCCCCCGCAACGCCACCGGCAAGATCGAAAAGCCCGTCCTGCGCAAGCGCTACGGGGCCGAGCATCTGGTGGCCCAGCAGAACCGGAGCTAAGACAACGCCATACGCCGCAAGGAGGGAAACGCCATGCCGAGAGCAAAGAAGAAAGAGCGCAGCCTGGATCTATATGAGCACATCGCCGCCCTGAACAGCGTGGAGGAATGCTGCCGGTTTTTTGACGATCTGTGCGCCGTGACCGAGCTGCGGGCCATGGAGCAGCGGTTCGACGTGGCCAGGATGCTCCACGCCGGCAAGGTCTACACCACCATCCTCAGCGAGACCGGGGCCAGCTCCGCCACGGTCAGCCGGGTCAACCGGGTCCTGAACTACGGCACCGGAGCCTTGGCCGAGGTGATGGAACGGGTGGAGCAGACCAAGGAGGGCGAGACGGCCCCCCAGGAAGACAACGAAACACGGAGGAACACATGAAAGAACTGATGCTGGGCAACAAAGCCGTTGCCCGTGGACTATACGAAGCCGGGTGCGGCGTGATCTCCAGCTACCCCGGTACCCCCAGCACGGAGATCACCGAAGAAGCCGCCAAATACCCGGAGATCTACTGCGAGTGGGCGCCCAATGAAAAGGTCGCCCTGGAGGTGGCCCACGGGGCCGCCCTGGGGGGTGTGCGCTCGGCCTGCTGCATGAAGCACGTGGGCCTGAACGTGGCGGCGGACCCGCTGTTTACCATTTCCTATCAGGGCGTCGAGTCGGGCCTCGTCATCTGCGTGGCGGATGACCCCGGCATGTTCTCGTCCCAGAACGAGCAGGACTCCCGCCACTACGCCATCTCTGCCAAGGTCCCCATGCTGGAGCCTTCGGACAGCCAGGAGGCGCTGACCTTTGCCAAGGAGGCGTTTCGCCTCTCCGAGGAATACCACACGCCCATCCTACTGCGGATGTGTACGCGGATCTCCCACTCCCAAAGCATCGTGGAGAAGGGGGCGCGGCAAGAGGTCCCCAAGCGGGAGTATGTGAAGGACCCTCTGCGGGTCATGATGACCACCAACTCCATGAAGGCGCACCATCGCGTCGAGGAACGCACCGCCGCCATGACGGAGCTGGCAGAGACCACCTTCCTCAACCGCATGGAGATGGGGGAGGATACCTCCATCGGCATCATCACCTCTTCCACCAGCTATCAATATGTCCGCGAGGTCTTTGGCGACAAAGCCTGCGTGCTGAAGCTGGGCCTGTCCTGGCCGATGCCGGTGCAGAAGATCCAGGACTTTGCCGCCCAGGTGGACAAGGTCCTGGTGGTGGAAGAGCTGGAGCCCATCATTGAGAACCACTGCCGGCAGATCGGCGTGGAGGTCAGCGGCAAAGACGTCCTGCCCATGATCGACGAGCTGACCCAGGGGGTCGTCGCCCGCTGTCTCGGTCGGCCGGAGAAGGAGACCGTCACGCTGGAAGACGAAATTCCCGGCCGTCCCCCCGTCATGTGCGCCGGATGTCCCCACCGGGGCGTGTTCTACACCCTGTCGAAAAATAAGTGCATGGTTTACGGCGACATCGGTTGCTACACCTTGGGCGTCATGCCGCCCCTGAACGCCATGGACCTGAACGTCTGCATGGGGGCCTCCTGCTCTGGTCTGCACGGCTTTAATCTGGCCGGCGGCGCGGCCCACGAGAAGAACAGCGTGGCCGTGATCGGCGACTCCACCTTCATCCACTCCGGCATCACCGGCATCACGGACATCGCCTACAACCGCACCAACTCCACCGTCCTGATCCTGGACAACTCCATCACCGGCATGACCGGCCACCAGCAGAACCCCACCACCGGCAAGAACCTCCGGGGCGAACCGGCGGGGAAAGTGGATCTGGAGGCCCTGTGCAAGGCCGTGGGCTTCCGGCGGGTGCGGGTAGTAAACCCCAACCACCTGAAAGAGATGGACCAGGTCCTGAAAGAGGAGCTGGCCGCTGAGGAGCCCTCCGTCATCATCACCCGCAGTCCCTGCGTGATGCTGAAAGAGGTCCCCAAGGCTGCCCCCCTGAAGGTGGACCACGACAAGTGCAACGGCTGCGGCCTGTGTATGCGCATCGGCTGCCCGGCCCTGAGTCTGCGGGACGGGAAGGCGGAGATCGACAAGACCCAATGTATCGGCTGCCAGGTGTGCATGCAGATGTGCCACCGGGATGCCTTGACTGTTTGATTTTGAGGAGGATACGCCAAGTGGAAACTGTGAATATTATGATCGTAGGCGTGGGGGGCCAGGGCTCCCTGCTGGCCTCCAAGATGCTGGGCCACCTGCTGGTGAACGCCGGGTATGACGTGAAGGTCTCCGAGGTCCACGGCATGAGCCAGCGGGGCGGCAGCGTGGTCACCTATGTCCGGTTCGGCGACAAGGTCTATTCGCCCATCATCGACAAGGGCGAGGCCGACTTCATCGTCTCCTTCGAGCTGCTGGAGGCCGCCCGCTGGATCGAGTATCTGAAACCCACCGGCCAGATCGTCACCAACACCCAGCAGATGGAGCCCATGCCCGTCATTGCGGGCCTGGCCAAGTACCCGGAGGATCTGGTGGATAAGATGCGGGCCAAGGGCATCAAAGTGGATGCCATGGACTGCCTGGCCCTGGCCGACCAGGCCGGGTCCTCCAAGGCGGTGAACATGGTCCTCATGGGCCGCCTGTCCCATTATTTCCCCAACATCCCTGCCGAGGCCTGGCAGGCCTCTCTGGAGGCCAACGTCCCCGCCAAGGTCCTGGAGCTGAACAAGGTCGCCTTCGCTCTGGGCCAGAAGGGCTGAGAAGACCCATTCCAACCCATTCCTAAGGAACCCAAAACCGGCAGCAAGGCGCATCTTGCTGCCGGTTTTTCGCGCCCTCCACCATCTTTCCGCCAAAATCCCCGGAGGATTCGTCGATTTCCGCCCTTGACAGCGGGAAAAAGCATGGTAGAATAGAAAACAACCAAGCGATGATAACGTAATCATGGCCATGAGGAAGCCCATGCGCCAGCGGCGGCCCAAGCGAGAGGGGGAGCGGTGAAAGCCCCTCGGCCCAGCCCAGCGCAAAGCCACTTCCGAGCCGTCCGGGAGGACCGGACCGGGACATTCCCGTTACAGAATGAACTGAGATCACAGGCGTGTGTTGCTTGCCTGTGAAATTAGGGTGGTACCGCGCAGCGTGAAGCTCCGTCCCTATGGTGGGGAGGGGCTTTTTTTGTTTCCGTTTTTGCAGTCTTTTTTGTATTTTCACATCGGAGGTATGTTATGCATAAGTATTATGGATTGAATGAATTGAGAGAGATGTTCCTGACCTTCTTTGAGTCCAAGGGACACCTGCGCCTGCCCAGCTTCCCCCTGGTGCCGGAGAACGACCCCTCCCTGCTGCTCATCAACGCCGGCATGGCCCCCATGAAGCCCTGGTTCAAGGGGGAGGAGGAGCCGCCTCGCCGCCGGGTCTGCACCTGCCAGAAATGTATCCGGACGGGCGACATCGAGAACATCGGCCACACCGCCCGCCACGGCACCTATTTCGAGATGCTGGGCAACTTCTCCTTTGGCGATTACTTCAAGCACGAGGCCATTGCCTGGACCTGGGAGTTTTTGACCGACCCCAAGTGGGTGGGCCTGGAAAAGGACCGGCTGTATCCCTCCGTCTACCAGGAGGACGACGAGGCCTTCAACATCTGGCGGGACGAAGTGGGCATCCCGGAGGACCGCATCTACCGCATGGGCAAGGAAGACAACTTCTGGGAGCACGGCTCCGGTCCCTGCGGCCCCTGCTCTGAGGTCTATTACGACCGCGGCGAGGAGTTCGGCTGCGGCAGCCCTGACTGTAAGCCCGGCTGCGACTGCGACCGCTATATGGAGGTCTGGAACAACGTCTTTACCCAGTTCGACAACGACGGCGAGGGCCACTACACCGAGCTGGCCCAGAAGAACATCGACACCGGCATGGGCCTGGAACGTCTGGCCGTCATCTGCCAGAACGTCAACTCCCTGTTCGACGTGGACACCGTGATGAACATCACGAATAAAGTCTCTGAGCTGACCGGTGCGCACTACGGCGACAGCCAGGCCAGTGACGTGTCTCTGCGGATCATCACCGACCACATCCGCTCCGCTACCTTCATGATCTGCGACGGCGTGCTGCCCTCCAACGAGGGCCGGGGCTATGTCCTGCGCCGCCTGCTCCGCCGGGCTGCCCGCCACGGCAAGCTGCTGGGCGTGAACGAGCCCTTCCTGTATCAGATCCTGGATACCGTCATCCACGAGAACGAGGGCGAGTACAAGGACCTGCGCCAGAAGCAGGACTATATCACCAAGGTCGTCCGCACCGAGGAGGAGAACTTTGCCAAGACCATCGACGGCGGCATGAAGATCTTCGCCGACCTGCTGGCCGAGCACAAGGCCAAGGGCGAGACGCAGTTCTCCGGCAAGGATGCCTTCAAGCTCTATGATACCTATGGCTTCCCCGTGGACCTGACCGAGGAGATGGTCCAGGACGAGGGCATGACCCTGGACCGCGTCGCCTTCGACGAGGAGATGGAGGCCCAGCGCGTCCGCGCCCGGAAGGCCCGCGAGGCCCTGGGCGACCTGGGCTGGTCCGGCGTGGAGTTCGGCAAGGAGATCCCCTCCACCGTCTTCGACGGCTATGACAAGACCGAGATCACCGGCGCGAAAGTGGTCGCCATCGTGGCGGAGGACCAGCTGGTGGACGAGATCGTCTCCGGCATGGAGGCCATCGTGGTCCTGGACACCACCCCCTTCTACGCCGAGATGGGCGGCCAGGTGGCCGACCACGGCACCATCACCGCCGAGGGCATGACCTACAACGTCACCGACGTGCAGAAGAACAAGGGCGGCAAGTTCATGCACTACGGCAAGCTCACCCAGGGCAGCCTGAAGGTGGGCGACACGGTGACCGCCACCATCGACGTGGACCGCCGCAAGGCCATCATGCGGGCCCACACCGCCACCCACCTGCTGGACAAGGTCCTGCGGACCGTGCTGGGTGACCACGTCCACCAGGCCGGTTCTCTGGTGGAGCCTGACCGTCTGCGCTTCGACTTCACCCACTTCTCCGCCCTGACGGCCGAGGAGCTGGCCAAGGTCAGCGCCCTGGTCAACGAGGCCGTGCTGGAAGGCTACGACGTTGTGACCGAGGAACTGCCCATCGAAGAGGCCAAGAAGAAGGGCGCCATCGCCCTCTTCGGCGAGAAGTACGGCGAGGTCGTCCGCGTGGTGGATATGGGTGAGGGCTACTCCGTCGAGTTCTGCGGCGGCACCCACCTGTCCAACACCGCCAAGGTCGGCGTGTTCCATATCTCCAATGAGTTCTCCGTGGCCTCCGGCGTGCGCCGCATCGAGGCCACCACCGGCAAGCTCTCTCTGGACGTGATGAATCAGAATCAGAAGATGCTCTTTGAGGCCGCTGCCGTTCTCAAGGCCAAGCCCGGTGAGCTGCGGGAGAAGGCCAAGGCCATGATGACCGAGGCCAAGAAGCTGCACCAGGAGATCGAGAAGTTCAAGGCCGAGGCCTCCGTCGGCGAAGCCCGCCAGTTCCTCATGTCCGCCAAGACCGTGGGTGAGCTGAAGGTCCTGACGGCCTCCCGCGAGAATGTGGACGCCGCCACACTGCGCCAGATGGGCGACTTCCTGAAGGACAAAGAGCCTAACGTCGTGGCGGTCCTGGCCTCCACCAGCGCGGAGAAGATCTCCTTCCTGGCCGTCTGCGGCAAGAACGCCATCGCCAAGGGCATCAAGGCCGGGGACCTGGTCAAGAACGTCTGCACCATTTGCGGCGGCAAGGGCGGCGGCAAGCCCGACAGCGCCATGGGCGGCGGCAAAGACATGCTCAAGCTGGATGATGCCCTGGCTTCCGTGGACGATTACGTGGCCGTGAAGCTGGGCCTATGAGCCTCTCGCCCCCGGCTCCTGCCACTACTGCCCCAAGGGACATGCCCACAGCCTCATCAACGACAGCGACGTGGACTTGACCTTCTTCGCCGTGGTCCCCGAACAATAAAAAAATCAAAAGAAAACGCACGAAAGGAGCAACCCCATGAGCGACTGCTTATTCTGCAAGATCGCGGGGGGAGAGATCCCCTCCAAGAAGGTCTATGAGGATGACCAGGTCTATGCCTTCTACGACATCGACCCCCAGGCCCCCACGCACTTTCTGGTGATCCCCAAGGCCCACATCAAGTCCTGCGGTGCCATTACCCCGGAAAACTCTGCCGTGGTGGCTCACTGCTTCGAGGTCATCAGCAAGATCACCCAGGAGCAGGGCATCACCGACTTCCGCGTGGTGTCCAACTGCGGGGAGCAGGCGGGACAGAGCGTCTTCCACCTGCATTTCCACGTCCTGGCCGGCCGGGACATGACCTGGCCTCCCGGCTGATCGAAGCCGATCGATCCCACCAAACAAAAAGCCCGCGCCCCCTCCGGCGGCGCGGGCCTTTTTGCCCAGCGAGGTGATGCAGCGTGCCGGTTCTAACATTACAAAGGGTGCCGTCTACGCCCCTCATCTGGTTCACGGCGGGCTTTGCCCTGGCGTCTCTGGCGGGTGTGCTCCTGGGCGGAGCTGTCTGGCTGGCGGCGGTGGGCTTGGCCTGTGTTTCCATCGGCTTCCTGCTCCGTGGCCTGGGCCGCTGGCCCCAGGCCCGGCGGCTGCTGGCAGGGGCGGGGATCGCCCTGGTGTGGCTGGTGGTTTATGGTGCGGTGTTTGTCTCCCCAGCCCAGGCCATGGAAAACCGAACGGTGCAGCTGGATGCCGTCGTCACCCGCTGGCCGGAGCGCACAGACTACGGTGCCCGCGTGATCCTCCAGGCCGGGGAGGGGGAGGGCCGCAAGGTCCCTGCCCTCCTCTATGGAGACAGCAGCCTGTCGGACTTGCGCCCAGGGGACAAGCTCTCCTGCGTGGCCTACTGCACCCCGGCGGATGCCTCCCGCGGGGAGGACAGCCTGTACTACGCCTCCCAGGGCATTCACCTGAGTGCCAAGGCTTACGGTGACATCACCGTCACAAAAGCGGAGGGCATCCCGCCCAGCTATGCCCTGACGATTTTGTCCGGGAAGATCAGACAGACCATCGACCGCCTGTATCCCGAACATGAGGCAGGCTTTCTCCGGGCCATTTTGACGGGAGATAAGAGCGGCCTGGAACAGGCGGACAAGGACAATTTCAACCGGGTCGGTCTGGGGCATGTGGTGGTGATCTCTGGTCTGCACGTGACGTTTCTCATGGGTGTGCTGACGCTATTCCTGGACCCCAGGAAGAAACGCTCGCTGCTTGTCTTGCTGCCGGTCCTGCTGGCCTTCTGTCTCATGACCGGCAGCGGACCGGGGACGGTTCGAGCGGCGATCTTATGCACCCTGGCCCTGCTGGCCCCGCTCTTGGGGCGGGAGTACAACTGCTTTACCGGGCTGAGCACGGCCCTCCTGCTTTTGCTGGCCTGGAACCCCTGGGCGGCGGCGAACGCGGGTCTGCAATTTTCGTTTCTTTCCACGCTGGGGATCCTGCTCTTTGGGGAGAACTGGTGCAAGGCCTGGCTGAAGCCCTTTCCCCGCAAAGCGAAACGCTGGCTGCGGCCGGTGTTCGGGATCCTGACCGTCAGTCTGGCGGCGATGGTCTTTACCGTTCCCTTGTCCTGGTATTATTTCGGGCGGTTTTCACTCATTGCCCCCCTGGCGAATCTCTGCGCGAGCTGGGCGGTGTCCCTGGCCTTTGTGGGCGGGGCGCTGTCGGTGCTGGTGGGCGCAGTTTGTTTTCCCGTCGGGCATCTCCTGGCCGGGCTGGTGGGTCTGCCCATTCGCTATTTTTTCTGGTTTGCGGGGAAGGCCAGTCAGATCAGCCTGGCGGCGGTGGAGATGGACCGGGGCTATTACGCGGCGTGGGCTTTGTTCGTCTATGGGCTTGTGCTGCTGTATCTCCTGGCTCCGGTCAAAGAGAAACGGCCTATCTTGCCGGCCTGTGCCTGCGTGGTGACGCTGTGCCTGTCCGCCCTGCTCACGGCAAAGACCGCGCAGCGACAAGACCTGGCGCTGACTGTCTTGGATGTGGGGCAGGGGCAGAGCGTGGTCGTGACGTCCCAGAAGTCCCGTGCGCTCATCGACTGCGGCGGGACGAAACGACCGGGGGACACGGCGGCGACCTATTTGCAGTCCATCGGCTCTGGCTACGTGGATCTCTTGGTTCTAACGCATTTCCACGAGGACCACGCCGGGGGCGTGCCGGAGCTTTTGGACCGGGTCAAGGTCGGGGCCATCGCCGCCCCGGATGTGGACCGGGACAGCCCGCTGCGCCAGCAGATCGAGGCCCAGGCGGCGGAGCAGGGCATCCCGATCCACTATGTGACAGAGACGTGTCAGGTGGCGTTGGGCCAGGCCCGGCTGACGCTCTACGCCCCCGTGGGCAGCGGCGGGGAGAGCAACGAGCAATGCGTCTCCGTCCTCTGCGCCAAGGGCACTTGGGAGGCTCTGCTCACCGGCGATATGCCGGGGGAGGAAGAGGTGCGCCTGGCCAACCGGGAAAAGCTGCCGGACATCGAGTGCCTCATCGCCGGGCACCACGGCTCGAAGTATTCCACCAGCGAAGCCTTGCTGCAAGTGACCCAGCCGGACTTGGCCATGATCTCCGTGGGCCGCAACACCTACGGCCACCCAGCCCCGGAGACGCTAGCGCGGCTGGAAGCGGCGGGGGCTGCCATTTACCGCACCGACCGCCACGGCAGCATCACCATCTACGCCCAGGAAGGGGAGACATCCTAAATGGCAACGAAACGAAACGACAAGTCCGCCGCCCAGGCGGTCTATCGGAAGTTCAAGAAAGACCTGTCCCAGGGGACCATCGGCTCCCTGTACATTTTCCACGGGGAGGAGGCCTATCTCCGGGACTACTATCTGGACCAGATGAAGGCCAAGCTCATCCCCGGCGGCATGGAGAGCTTCAATTATCATCTCCTTCCCGGCAAGGGCCTGACCGCCCAGCGCCTGGGGGAGACGGTGGATGCTCTGCCCATGATGAGCCCCCGGACCCTGATCGTGGTCAATGACTACGACCTGTTCAAGGCCCCGGAGGGAGAGCGCACGGCCATGACGAAGATCTTGTCGGACCTGCCGGAGTATTGCTGCCTGGTCTTTGTCTACGACACCGTGCCCTACAAGAGCGACGCTCGCATGAGAAAGCTGGCGGGGGCCATCCAGGAAAAGGGTCAAGTGGTCCAATTTGCCCGCCAGCAGCAGGGAGACTTGGTCGACTGGATCGGCCGCCGGTTCCGGGCCTTGGGGCATGAGATCGACACGGCGGACGCCCAGTACCTCATCTTCCTCTGCGGAGACTTGATGAACGGCCTCATTTCCGAGATCGGCAAGATCGGGGCCTTTGCGAAAAACCGCCGGGTGACCCGGCAGGACATCGACGCGGTGGCCATCCCTGTGATCGACGCGAAGGTCTTTGAGATGACCGACGCCCTGGGGCGGCGGCAGATGGACCAGGCCTTTGCGACCCTGGGGGACCTTTTTCAGCTGCGGCAGGAGCCGATCATGATCCTGGCTGTGCTGGGCAAGCACTTCCGCCAGCTTTACACGGCGCGGGTGGCCCTGGAGGCCCGGCAGAGCAGCCGGTGGCTCATGGAGCTGTGGGGGATGCGCTCGACGTATCCGGCGGACAAGCTCATGGACATGGCCCGCCGCCACGGGCTGGACTGGTGCCGCACGGCCATGCGCCGCTGCGCCGAGACGGACCTGGCCATGAAATCCGTGGCCGGGGCGGACCCGAACGATCTGCTGGTCTCCCTGATGCTGGAGCTGGCCGCAGGAGGGAGAGCATGTTAAAGATCCAGGAGGCCATCGTGGTCGAGGGCCGCTATGACAAAAATACCCTCTCTCAAGTGGTTGATGCCGTGATTTTGGAAACGTCTGGTTTTGGCATTTTCAAGGACAAGGAGAAGCTGGCGCTCCTGCGCCGGGTGGGGGAGAAGCGGGGCCTCATCCTCCTCACCGACAGCGACGGGGCGGGCTTCGTCATCCGCAATTACCTGAAAGGGGCCTTGCCCAAGGACCAGGTGAAGCAGGCGTACATCCCCGACCGCCCCGGCAAGGAAAAGCGCAAAAAGCACCCCGGCAAGGAGGGAAAGCTGGGCGTCGAGGGAATGTCACCGGCGGTCCTGGAGCAGGCCCTCCGACAGGCCGGGGCAACGATCTTAGACGGCGGAGAAGAGACCCCCAAGGCCCCGCCGCTGACCAAGGCAGACCTCTTCGCCTGGGGCCTGTCCGGTGGGCCGGGGAGCAAGGAAAAGCGGCAGGCGCTGCTCCAGGCCCTGGACCTGCCGGCCCATCTTTCCCCCAACGCGATGCTGCCGGTTTTGTCTGCTTTGTATGACCGGCAGGCCCTCTTAGAGACGATCAAAAAGCAGTGACCTAGGTCACCTTAATTTGCAAATAAAGGCCCAAATATCATGGTTTTGAGGGTTTACAAAGGGAAGGGTAAGATGTAAAATATAGTTGTTCCCAAGGACAGGGGGCCTGTCCGGAGGACCTAAGAACATCAACGATTCTCATCCCCTTCGGGGAAACAAATATGGAGGTATTTGAATATGAAAAAGTTTGTTTGCAGCGTTTGTGGTTATGTTCACGAGGGCGAGCAGCCCCCCAAGGAATGTCCCCAGTGCCATGCTCCCGCATCTAAGTTCGTGGAGCAGGGCCCCGAAATGAGCTGGGCTGCTGAGCACGTGGTCGGCGTGGCCCAGGGCGCTCCGGAGGACATCATGGAGGACCTGCGTGCCAACTTCACCGGCGAGTGCACCGAGGTCGGCATGTATCTGGCCATGGCCCGTGTGGCCCACCGCGAGGGCTATCCCGAGATCGGCCTGTACTGGGAGAAGGCCGGCCTGGAGGAGGCTGAGCACGCCGCCAAGTTTGCCGAGCTCCTGGGCGAAGTCATCACCGACTCCACCGAGAAGAACCTGCAGATGCGCGTCGAGGCCGAGAACGGCGCCACCGCCGGCAAGACCGACCTGGCCAAGCGTGCCAAGGCCCTGAACCTGGACGCCATCCACGACACCGTGCATGAGATGGCCCGCGACGAGGCCCGCCACGGCAAGGCCCTAGCCGGCCTGCTGAAGCGTTACTTCGGCAAGTAAGCCACCCCAATCAACACATCCCGATCAATAAGCACCAAAAGGGGCTGTCTCTTTATGAGACAGCCCCTCTGCATTTGATGATAGGAGCATCAATATGTCATTATCAGAACAGCGCCAGCGAAATAACGAACTGGCGAAAAAGTTCAAAAACAACAGCTTGAACCATTGGTATTTCCATGTTATATTATAGATGAGATAGGATGTGAAGTGATGTCCGATTTAGATTTTGAGCGCAAGCACGCAGAGGATTTGCAGCGTTTACGCGGTCTGCGTTTGCTGGACGATGATTTTATGAATAAGGTGTTTGAGGACAAAGCCTGTGCCGAGTTCTTGCTCCAGATCATCTTACAGCGCACCGATCTGCGTGTACAGCGTGCACACGGCCAACACGATATTAAGAATTTGCAGGGACGCTCTGTGCGGCTGGATATTCTGGCCGTCGATGAAGCAGACCGCGTCTACAATATCGAGGTGCAGCGCAGCGATAAAGGAGCTGGCGTGAAGCGTGCTCGGTATAACAGCAGCCTGATCGACGCTAATGTGACCGAACCCGGCGATGAATATGAGAAGCTGAACGAAACCTATGTCATTTTCATCACCGAGCATGATGTGCTGGGCGATGGACACCCGATCTATCATATTGACCGGACGGTCAGAGAAACCGGCGCATTGTTCGGGGACGAATCGCATATCCTATATGTGAACGCCCAAATCAAAGACGATACGGCTCTGGGACAACTGATGCACGACTTTTCCTGCACCAGCGCCGAAGAGATGCACTATCAAATTCTGGCGGACAGAGTTCGCTATTTCAAAGAAGATACGGAAGGAGTTGCGACTATGTGCAAGGTTATGGAAGATATGAGAAATGAAGCTGCGCGTGAAGCCGTCAAGGAAAACGCGATTAAAGCGGCTCGTTCGTTTTTAGCTTTGGGAAAACTGTCCTATGAAGAAATCGCAAACTCTTTGGGTCTGACAGTTGATGAGGTCAAGGCTCTGGACGAGAGCAAGTCTGCCTGATGTGATTTTTTGCGAAATGGATGCCGGACTGATCGAGTACGACACGGTAACGAAGAAAGCCGCGCGGCAGAAAACCACCAGGGTAGAAAAAACTGCCCTGGTGGTTTTTGCGATTTATGAGAGGGGATGTTCGTGCTTCCTCTGCGCCAAGGCCAGCCCGATCAGGCGGTCTGCTTGGTCGGCCAGGAAGAGGGGGATGTTCAGCACATCGTCGTTCAGCTTCAAGTTTTCCAACGAGAAGCGCACGCGGAGCTTGACTTGATCGGGAAACAGCTCCTTGAATTTTTTCATACTCTTGCTGGTGACATTGGTCTCTGATTTGACCTCGACAGGGAAGATGTCGTTTTCCCGCTGGATGAGAAAATCGACTTCGTAAGGCGGGTTGCTCTGGCTCCAGTAGCGGGGCATGACCTCAAACTGGGGGAGGAGGGATTGCAGGACATAGTTTTCGGTCAGCGCCCCCTTGAACTCCGTAAACAGCCGATTGCCCTCCCCAAAGGCGGTGGGGGACAGCTGGGCCAGGCGGCGGAGCAGGCCGACGTCGACCAGATAAATTTTGAAGGCGGACAGGTCGTCATACGCCGACACGGGCAGGCCCGGCGCTGTGCTTCGATAGACCTTGTGGACCAGCCGGGCATCCACCAGCCATTGCAGGGCGTCCTCATATTCCCGCGCCCTGGCACCCTCTTTGACGACTTTATAGAGAAATTTCTTGTTCTCGCGGGCCAGCTGCGAGGGGATGGACTTCCAGATCATCGAAATTTTGGGGAACTCGCGGGTGTCGGGATGCTTGGCAAAATCCCGTTCGTAAGCGTCCACGATGTTGGAGAGCGCCTCCTGCATGGCCTCGATGTCCCGTGCCTCGGTCCACATGAGGACGGGTTCCGGCATCCCGCCGGTCACATAGTACATCTTGAGTTTTTCATAGAGCGGGTTGAAAAAAGCGTCCGGAAGAGGGTCCAGCGTGTCGATCTGCTCCAGATACTGCGCCAGGTTCTTGTCGCCGTTGGCCAGCAAAAACTCAGTGAACGTCATGGGGTCGATCTGCATGAAATTGACCTTGCCCACCGGGAAAGAAGAGGGCTTGGCCAGCGCGATGCCCAGCAGAGAACCGGCGCAGGCCACGTGATACTGCGGCGCGTTCTCGCAAAAATATTTCATGGCGTTGATGACCTTGGGGCAGTCCTGCACCTCGTCAAAAATGATCAGCGTCTTTTCCGGGTGGATCGTCTGCCCGCTGGCCAGCATCAGGTTTTGCAAAATGCGGTCCACGTTCTTCGTCGTCTCGAAAAATTGCTGATATTCCTCCTGCTCATCGAAGTTAAAATAGGCGACGTTTTCATAGTACCGCCGGCCAAATTCCTTTAAGATCCACGTCTTGCCCACCTGCCGCACGCCTTTCAAAATGAGCGGTTTGCGGTAGGGGGAGTGTTTCCATTTCAAGAGCCGTTGTAAGATCAGTCGTTCCATAACACCCCTCCATCACATTTTTCTTTAGAATTTTGTGATTCTGCTCACATAATTATATCCTTTTGTGTGAAGAAATGCAATCATGGGTCAGATACTTTCTTTGTACTCAAAATTTATGTTGTTAATTGCTCTTAATTTTGCTATACTAGAAGCGTAAACAAGGAGGTGCGTACTATGCCTAGTATTCGTCCCATTTCTGATCTTCGCAACAGCGCCAACGAGATCTCTGACTTTTGCCACCAGACCCGTGAGCCGGTTTATATCACCCGCAACGGAAGTGGTGACATGGTCGTGATCAGTATGGAGGAATATGAACGCCAGCAGGCGCTGATCGACCTCTATGGAAAGTTGGCGGTAGCGGAAGAAGAGATCGCTTCCGGCGCTGAGGGGGAAGACTTTTTGACGCTGGCCAAATCTCTGCGGGAGAAAGTCCATGGAAAATTATAAGATCAAGATATTTCCTAGAGCCAAGCAGGATATGGAGGAAGTAATCGACTACCTGAATACACTCTCTCCTGATGTTGCGTTGAAATACTATGATTTGCTGGTAGAGGAAATTGCCGGACTTTCCCAAATGCCAGAACGATGCCCCAGACCGAAAGATTTGGCACTGGCGGCTCGTGGGTATCGCTACCTTATCGTGAAAAACTACCTGGTTTTCTATGTGATCGCTGGCGATACGGTGCAGATTCGTAGGATTTTATATGCCCGCCGAAATTACAAAGGGTTACTGTAACTTAATTAGGGAAAGTAAGCAATACATTGGAAGCAAACAATAGCCAGAGCAGATTTTTTCCTGCTCTGGCTATTGTTTGCTACGCACAATGGAAATAGATCGTTTTTATAGATACTCGGCCAGCTCCAGGGTGTCTTGGATCGCTTTCTTTTCAGCTTGAGAGACGGTCATGTCATAGTGGTACAGACTGCCTTGGAAACGAATGATGGTCTTTTCAGAGTTGGCGACAGATCTCAGCAGATTTTTATCTGTTTCGTTGGCCTCTTTGTCGATGACTTCCCAAACATCCCCCCAGGCGTTGTCTCTATAATAATCACCTTGAGCATAGCTAAGAAGGTTATTTTGGCCATCAATGTCAAAGATGACCCCGCTAAGGAACAACCAATTATCACCCGTATAGACCACCTTTAGACGTAATGAAACTGTTCCGGAATCCGTTTTAGAAAGGTACGGGTAAATAGCACAGCGATCGTTGACATATTTAGGTGCACTGGAAGGGGTGTACCAGGTGAGGTCTCGAACATCGTCTCGCTCTGGAACAAACAATGCAAGCAGCTCTGTCCGGCGTTCGCTGATTTGTTTGTTAATGCTGTCTATGGCGGACTGAATCTCAGGATCCTTGGGAAAATAAGTTTGGAGAAGTTTGGCATCGCGAAGGGCCAGCAACCAACTTTTATTTTTCTGGTATGTTTTCAGGGAATTCCAGTAGAATTCTTTTGCGTTCGCCTGCATGGCCTCTACCTCTTTGATGTTCGGAGAGTTTGGCCAGTCCTTCAGGAAGTCACCGGATTGCTTTAAAACATTTTCCCAGTTTTTAGAATCTCTGGACTTGCAGAGGGTGTCATAATCTTTCTCTTTCTGGACATTTTCCAACAGCGTATCAACGCCTTTTGCCGCATCGTACTTGGCATATTTAGATGAGAGTTCTTGCCCCAGATGCGTTGCTGTATTCCACTCTTTTGCCTTGATGGCTTCCTCCAACTGTTTTCTTAGGTCATTTGCATAGAGAGGTTTGCTTTTTTCGAGAATGTCGTTTGCTTTTTCCGCTTGCGGAGAGTTTGGATATTTGTGGATCAATTTTTCTGCGCTTGTAATGGCAGCAGAGTAAGACTTTTGGCGATAATAACGTTTGACAGCCTTTAGCATGTCTTTGGCGGATTCTTCCTGACCGGAGGTTTCCTTTGTTTCGCTGGTTGAGGCGGGGATATTGTTATGAGCTGAAACAGCGACTTTTGTCAACACACCACAGGCGGAGATAGAAAGCGCTATGAGAACAGCAGCAAGGATCAAAAATCGTTGCTTCTCTTGGAGTTTCTGGATTTTCTTGTACTTGAACAAGAAAATCGCGATAAGGAGAAGAACACAAAATAGAATGGCAAACTTTTGGTTCAAGACAAAGATACAGGTAAGTGCGGAAAGCGAGGCAGTGACCAAGGCTGCAACACTCAAGTTGGTTTTGAGCGATTTTTCCTGAGACTTCCACAGGAGGAAGAGGGAGCACAGAATTGCAAGAAGGTCCAGGTAAGTTCCGATGGTGAGAATGCCGGTCAGAAAGCCGATGATGGATAGGATGAGGGCAACGATTCCCAAAGCGGGGCTTTCTTTGACAGGAGAGGGAGCGGAAGAAGGGGCTGGAACGGGAAGCTGCTCCGTTGGGGTGCCGCAGGCATCGCAGACGGTGGCGCTGTCCTCCAGCTGTTTTCCGCAGTTAGAACAGAATTTCATACGTCATCTCTCTTTTTTTGAAGTTTAGGATCTTGCGGGTATTTTCTCATGAGAACTTGTCTATAGTATAGCCCGAATACGGGCAATTGTCAACGTGGGAGCGATGAAATACGATTGCAAAAAGCTCAATGGAGGGACCTGCATGATCGTATTCAACCGGCTCTGGGAAACGATGAAAGCGCGGCAAATCTCGCAGTATAAACTGATCAAGGAATATAAGATCAGTACGGGGCAGCTGGACCGTCTCCGCAAGAACGGGAATGTCAGTACCTACACGCTCAACCAGCTCTGTGAGATACTGCATTGCCACCTGGAAGACATTGCGGAATATATCGAAGACGAGGGGTAACACCTGGACAATTTTTCCTGCTGTGGTATAATGAGAACGGATTTTTGGATGATATGATAGGAGGAATTGGTTCTCATGAACATTTGGCATGACATTTCTGCGGACCGGATCAAGCCGGAAGACTTTATGGCGGTCATCGAGATCCCCAAGGGCAGCAAGAACAAGTACGAGCTGGACAAAGAAACGGGCCTGATCGTCCTGGACCGCATTTTGTACACCTCCACCCATTACCCCGCCAACTATGGCTTTATCCCCCGGACCTACGGCGACGACGGCGACCCGCTGGACGTGCTGGTGCTCTGCTCCGAGTCCCTGGCCCCGCTGACGCTGGTGCGCTGTTTCCCCGTGGGGTACATCTCCATGACCGACTGCGGGAAGAACGACGAGAAGATCATCGCCATCCCCTTCTCGGACCCCATGTACAACATGTACCACGATATCCTGGACCTGCCCAGCCACATCTTCGACGAGATGGCCCACTTCTTCAGCGTCTACAAGGCCCTGGAGGGCAAGGAGGCCGTGGCCGGGGATGTCAACGGCCGCGAGGCGGCAGTCAACATCATCGCCAAGGCCCAGGAGAACTACGACGCCAAGTTCGGCCAGAAGAAGTAACGTATTTCCGATCACATCAAATCGAACCAGCGCCCCAGGAGCAAGCTCTGGGGGCTGGTTCGATTTTTTGCGTCTGCGATACCGCGGCTCTTATTCGCCTTTATATTTCCGCCGGGTGGCGATGCCGCCCCGGATGTGGCGCTCGGCCTTGTTTTGCTCCAGGATCTCCTTCACTTGCAGGTAGAGCGTCCGGTTGAAGGTCGGCAGCCGCTGAGAAAGGTCCTTGTGGACCGTGGATTTGCTGATGCCGAACTGCTTCGCCGCAGCCCGGACGGTCCCGCGGTGCTCGATGATGTAGAGGGCCAGGTCGCAGGCGCGTTCCTCAATGTCCGTGCGCAAGTTCCACCACTCCCAACGTTGTCCGTGTCACCACTCTATGTGGGGGCGGAGACAAGTAGAACCAAAAACACACGCCCGATCTCCGCGTCAACGGGGACAGGGCGTGTGTCTTTTTTAGAATGGCTGGAAGCCGTCAGGCTTCTATTGGATCAGAATAATGGGAAGCCATTAGGCTTCCATGTGTCGGCCCAGAAAACCGGCGATGGTCTGGGCCAGGGGGTACTCTGTCTCCCCCACAGCCAGGTGGTCCTGCTCGCAGAGGAAGACCACGCAGCCCAGCACGTCCCCCTCGGACAGAATGGGCGCGGCGGTGGAGATGACGTAGCGCTCCGTGTAGTCGCTCACGGGCAGCGCGGGCTGGCCGGGCTGATGTTGGTAGATCTGCCGGCCCTCCATGATCTGGGCCAGGGCGGGGGAGATGCTCTTGTCGGTCAGCTCCCGCCGGCCGCCGCCGGCGACGGAGAGGCAGGTGTCCCGGTCGGTGATGGTGACGAGCTTGCCCGTGCTCTTGTGCAGGGACTCGCACAGCTGGCCGGAGAAATCCGCCAGGCCGCCCATGAGGGAGTATTTTTGAAACACGACGCCGCCCTCGCCGTTGGTGAAGATCTCCAGGGGGTCCCCCTCCCGGATGCGCATGGTGCGGCGGATCTCCTTCGGGATGACCACCCGGCCCAGGTCGTCGATGCGGCGCACGATACCAGTAGCTTTCATAGTCGTTCAAACCTTTCCTGCGATTTTATATCCAAAGATGCAATATCCTGTCTTTGCACCCATATTGTCCACCATTTTCTGCCCAGTTATTCCCGCCGAGCCTGCGGTGGATGATTTTGGCAGCGCGGCGCTCCCTGCGCCCGACAAACACAAAAATATTGTCGGAAAAAAGAACTCGAAAAACCACCGGTATTTTTCATAAAATTTTACAGCCCATCCCCAGAGCCGAGCAGACAACGCCCCGTCTTCCCGGCTCTTTTTTTGTGCAGTTTTTTAGGACGCTTTGCCAGACGAGCGACCCGCCAGGAAATTCTTCCATGATTTTGCACAAAAACCACAAACGCCCTGTGCCAAAAGGTATACCTTTTGAGACTCGCCTTTATAACAACATAGTACAGCGAATATTCCTAAAAAGCAAGAGCGGTTCCCTATGAATTTCCGTCAAAATCACGGTAAATAGCCCAGTTTTTCCCAAACGATCCGCTTTGCCAAAATGTATACCTTTTGGCACGTTTTAGGAGGGATGCGTTGGACCACACGAGACCCCAAAACAAAGGAAAAAAACGAAGGAGGAAAGACATGAGCAAGAAGATTTTGGCCATACTCATGGCTGTGGCAATGGCGTTTTCCCTACTGCCCGTGACAGCGCTGGCAACGGGCGAGACGCAAGAAGGGAATAGCCAGACGCCAGTGCCCGTGACAAAGTCAGAAAATAACCTGACCATGAATAAAACTGTCACACCGAACACGGATGGTACCTATACCGTCCACCTAGAATCCTACGCCACCGGTTCAGTAACTCCCACTCAAACTCCTGTACCGATGGACATTGTGCTTGTACTAGATGTGTCGGGTTCGATGGGTGATGAGATTGCATCTTATGACTATCAGAAAACACGGAAAACATCATGGTATATTAATGATATTCGCTATGCATATATCACATACTATGCCAAAATTGATGAGGAATACTATCCTGTCTCCTATCAAAGCAAGTGGGTTCCAGGCGAATACTTCGGCGGCCACAATGAATACTGGTTGGAGGCTAATGGCCAACCACTTGGGAAGAGGGGTGGGTTGACCGACAAACTTTATAGTGGATCGTTGTATACTTACAGTGAGGTACCGAACAGCAAAATTAGCAAATTGAAAGCTATGAAGACAGCTGTAAATAGCTTCATCGACAGTGTTGCAGCCCAGAAGAACGGTGATACTCCCGTTGCGCATCGGATCAGCATTGTTAAATTTGCTGATGACGGGAACATAGTCAAAGAGCTGACTGATGTTTCGCATAGCGCCGAACTGAAAAGTGCTGTAAATAGTTTGAAAGCAAACGGAGCTACTGCTGCAGATTATGGTATGCAAAAAGCGAAAGACGTTCTGACAAGCCGTGAGGACACAGAGAATCCCTCTATTGTTATCATGTTTACTGACGGTGAGCCAAACCATCACAGTGATTATGATAAAGCTGTTGCCGGTGCCACTGTTGATATAGCGAAAACTCTGAAAGCCGCCGGAACCGAGGTATATACCATTGGCATGTTTGAGGGCGCCAATCCCGATGACACCGACGGAGACTTCAATAAATATATGAACGGTGTTTCCTCTAATTATCCGAATGCCTCTGGGACGAAGAATGATAAGGGGAAGTATACCGGCATTGACCTTGGTAGACCTGCCGACGGTAACTACTACTTCAAGGCAGATAACGCAGGTGATCTGGATCAGGTTTTCCAGAAAATTTCGCAGTCTACGACCACGACTTCTACCCTTGATGCTAGCGCAGTTGTCGTTGATAATGTGCCTAGTAACTTTGCGCTGACTGAGGGTAGTGTTAAGGTCTATACGGAAAACTGTATCGCTAAGAATGATGAAACATTTGAATGGGATGCGAAAACGGAGAGCAACATCAGGCCAACAATTGATGACCAGTCAATCTCCGTTACCGGTTTCAACTTCTCTAAAAACTGGTGTGGTCTTGGTGAAGACAATCAAGCTCGTGGCCAGAAGCTCATCATTGAGTTTACCATCAGCCGTACCAACTACGGCGGTACCCAGCGTACCAATGCTGGGGCTTATATTAAGGCTGGTAAGGAAGCCAATGAGAAACCTATCATTTCGCTTGAGGATCCTGAGGTGCCTGTGACGATTGAACTCAACGAAACGTTAGGGGTCAATGAAGAAAAACGATATGATGGAAGCGGAATTCCCATTCTTTCTGCACTTAGTGACAAAGCTAATGATTTAGTAGATGGCATCAACAACGCCTATGTTGATATGGCGCTGACAGTCACGGTTGGTAATGATATTTACACTTATAAAATCCCAGCCAAAGCAACTACTGGCAGTTGGTATCAAGGTGATTCTACGTCTCCGATGAGTGATGGTGCGATTGGTGATGTAAAAACCTCCAAAGATGTGAACCGCAGCACGAGCAACGAAGTTGATGTGTATACCTATAACTTTGATCTGACACTCTCAGATGCTGCTCCAAACGGTGCTGCAGCTCCTGCTGAGTACAAAAATAATACTGCCAGCTTTAAGATTACCCCTAAGGATGTGACGGTTAAGGCACAGGATAAAAGCGTTGTTGCGGGCCAACCTGCACCAACGTATACGGCGGAAGTTACTGGCACGATTGGGCAAGAAACGGTAAAATACGACATTTCTTCTGCCTATGATCCTGCTACCTCTACGGAGGGAACGATTGATATTGTACCTAGTGGTGCAGATATACAGGGCAACTACAACGTGACCTATGAAAAGGGAACATTGACCGTGACAGGAGCGCCTGTAACGACCGGTACCTTGAAAGTTACCAAGGAAGTACAGGGAGAAAATCTCACTCTGGAGAGCTTGCCTAGGGACTTTAAGATTACGGTGGCTGGAACTGGCACAAATAGTACCTATAGCCGAGAGCTTACCTTAGCAACGCAGGATACAGCTGAACCTGCATCCACAACTGTTGCCACCTGGACCATCCCCGGCCTCACCCCCGGTGAATACACAGTCAGCGAGACAGGTGAAACGCTAGAGAACTATACCTGCGAAGCAACGTATCATGCTGGTACGGCAAGTGATGCTACTGTAACTGTAAATAACGCTAACACTGCCCAGAATCAGCCGGCTACGGATGCGCAGGCTTCTCAGCAGGTTACTGTGACGGCGGGTAGCGAGAGAACCATGACCGTGACGAACACCTATACAAAAAATGCAACGGTCAACCTCTCCCAACTGATTCAAAAACAACTGACGCTAAAGGACGGCAGCACGTTGCCTGACAACACGAAGTTCACTGTAACGGTAACGCCAAAAAACGGGGGCACCCAGGATGCTATTATTGGTACCACCACGGATCAGTGGACTGGTGGGATAGAAGCAGAGGGCAACACAACCTACACGGTTCCGTTTAACTTTGAAGATAAGGACACCTTGAGCCTGTCCGCAGGAACCTATACCTACACCGTTCAGGAAACTGAGTGTGATGTTTCCGGTGTGGAGTATGATCCGACAACTTATCAGTTGAAGATTGAAGCTAAGATGGATGGAACGTATAGCGCTAGCTATACTGTAGCACCTACTGGCGATGCGGCAGAAGCTACACCTGTAACAGAGGCAACTCCTCTCACCATCAAGAATACGTACCAGACTCCGGATTTGAGCGTTACGAAGCAGCCTTACAAGGTTAACACTACTTCCTTCGATGCTAATACAACGGTTGCCCATGTGGGTGACACGATCGTTTGGAAAGTGAATGTGACAAACAATAAAACCACACAGGCTTCCACTCAGTTGACGGAAACCTTGACAGGGGCGGCTGTTTATAGCAAAGAGGAGTTCACTGATGCAAACAAGGTTTCGGATGCAAATGGAACGTGGACTGCTATGGTCCCCGCTAACAAGACTGTGACCTACTACGTCACCTACACCGTCAAAGCAGATGACATCCCCAAGGGCAAGATCGTCAACACCATTGTGATGAAGAATGGCGATAAGGACGAGACCATCCCCTCCGCCCCTGTTTCTACCTGGGACACCAAGCAGCTCAAATCCGCCACGAAACTGGACACCAGCGACTGGACCACGACGGTGACGCTGACGCTGCCGACGGTAAAGCAGCCTGATCAGACCATTGCGATCAGCGAGGGTTCCAAGGTTGAGGATACCATCGGTAACAAGTTTACGCTGATTCCTGACAGCTTTAAGCTGACGGTTGGAGACACGAAACTCAAGTTGAAAAAAGACGGTGAGACCTATTACTTTGGTGACGAGACGGTCTCTGCCACAGCGTACAAATTCAAAGTGACTGTGACGGAAACGGAGTCTGAGACAAAGTTTAATTGGGACATCAACGAAGCTATCAAAAAGGATACTGTCACGCTGTCTTACAAGCTCAAGCTGACCAACCCCCAAACGGCGGCGGGTACCTATGGCAAGGATGACTTGGACGGCAGCCTTGGGATTCCTGAGTCTGAGGCACTGTATACCAACAAGAGCGCCATTCTGTGTGATAAGGAAAACACAAAGCTGGATGAGTTCCCCAAGCCCTCTGTCTCCTACACGGTCAGCAGCGGCAGCTCTGGTAGTCACAGCGGTGGTTCTCGGCCTTCACTGAACACGAAGGATCACTATGGTTACATCATCGGCTATCCTGTGGATTACTACACCGGTCAGCCGACGACCGACCAGACGAAGAAACCCGTGCGGCCGGAGGGGAAGATCACCCGCGCGGAGGTGGCGACGATCTACTTCCGGATGCTGACCGACGAGAGCCGGACCAAGTTCTGGAGCCAGAGCAGTGGGTATTCTGACGTGAAGACGGGGGACTGGTTTAATAACGCCGTGTCCACGCTGAGCAACGCCGGGATCATTGCCGGGTATGAGGACGGCAGCTTCCGGCCCAACGGGTATATCACCCGCGCAGAGTTCGCGACCATCGCGGCGCGGTTCTTCGACGTGACCTACAACGGCAAGGACCTCTTCCCCGACATCAGCGGCCACTGGGCCAAGGACTACATCAACCAGGCCGCCAACAAGGGCTTCGTCAACGGCTATGAGGACGGGACCTTTAAGCCTGACCGCAACATCACCCGCGCCGAGGCCGTGACCCTGGTCAACCGCACCCTGGACCGGCACCCGGACAAGAGCCACTTCACCAAGGATATGCTGGTGTGGCCCGACAACATGGACCAGACCAAGTGGTACTACGCCGACATGCAGGAAGCCACCAACTCCCACACCTACCAGATGAAGGAGAACAGCGACAAGACCAAGTATGAAAACTGGACCAAGACGCTGCCCATCCGCAACTGGGAGGCCCTGGAGAAGGCGTGGTCCAACGCCAACTCTTCCCAGGGGAACGGGAACGTGGTGTAAGGACCGCTTCGAGAGAAGCCAGACACAGTTTCGTACCGAAAACCTATGGAGGGGGACCGAATGGGGTCCCCCTCCTGACCATATCAGATGCGATGAAAGTAACATTATATGAATTCTGCCTCCTGCACCACCAGGAGGAGCTTCTGGAGCAGTGGGACCCGGCCAACCTGCCCGCCACGCCCCAGAACGTGACCTACGGCACGCGAGACGAATACTGGTGGCAGTGCGAAAAGGGCCACCGCTGGCAGGCGCCGGTGAAGTCCCGGACCTCCGGGCGGGGCTGCCCCTATTGCAGCACCCGGCGGCTCCAGCCCGGCGTGAACGACTTCGCCACCCGCTTCCCGGACATCGCCGCCCAGTGGCACCCGACGAAAAACGGGGCCTTTCAGCCGGACCAGGTGGCCCCCGGCTCCCACCGGAAGGCCTGGTGGCGCTGCGAGGCGGGGCACGAGTGGCAGGCCAGCGTGACCAGCCGGACCAGCGGCGGGTCTGGGTGCCCCGTGTGCGCGGGGCGGCTGGTCCTGCCGGGGGTGAACGACTTCGCCTCGGCCTTTCCCGCCCTGGCCGCCCAGTGGCACCCGACGAAAAACAACAGCCTGCGGCCCGAACAGGTGGCGGCGAACAGCAACCGGTCCGTCTGGTGGCAGTGCGAGCAGGGGCATACGTGGCGGGCCCCGGTGGGCCGGCGGGTCCAGTTTGCCACCGGCTGCCCCTACTGCACGGGCCGCAAGGTCCTGCCGGGGTTCAACGACCTGGCGTCCTTAGAGCCCCAGGTCGCCGCCCAGTGGGACACGGAGCGCAACGGGTCCCTCCGCCCCGACCAGGTGACTGTGGGCAGCGGCAAGCGCGTCTGGTGGCGCTGCGAGGAGGGGCACGTCTGGAAAGCCAAAGTGTATTCCCGGACGGGGAAGATGCACACCGGCTGCCCCGTCTGCGCCGGGGTCGCCAAGACCAATTTCACCCACCGCTACCATGTGCTCGTGGGGGAGCAGAGCGAGGCGACCCTGCGAAAATAAATCAAATCAATAAGACCAAGCCCCTTTGAGCCTGCGTGAGAGTTTCACAGGTATCGCTCGAAGGGGTTTGTTTGGCTTGCAATTTGGTTCTCTTGGTGTTATAATCGGCATATACCGGAAATAAAAAGGGGGGAAGGGGTATGCCGAGACCACAGAGATGCCGGAGGATCTGCGGGCTGCCGCGGGTCGGGGCCTTTGGGCCACAGGAGGGCCGGGCGGAAGCGCCCATCGTGCTGACGCTGGACGAGTACGAGGTCATCCGCCTGGTCGATCTGGAGGAAAAGACCCAGGGGGCGTGCGCAGCGCAGATGGACGTCTCCCGCTCCACCGTGCAGGAGATCTATGAGAGCGCCCGGAAAAAGATCGCGGCCTGCCTGGTCTATGGGCGGCCCATGGTCATCCGCGGCGGGAACTACCGCCTCTGCGGCGGCCGGGAGCGCGGCTGCGGCCAGGGGTGCCGGCAGGGGCCTTTGCCGGTCCGCCAGGACGCCCCGGACCCGCACGAACAAGAAGGAGAATCCACCATGAAAATCGCAGTGACTTATGAAAACGGACAGATCTTTCAGCACTTTGGCCACACCCAGGCCTTTAAGATCTATGAGATCACCGACGGACAGATCAGCCGGGCGGAGGTCGTGGACACCAACGGCAGCGGCCACGGGGCGCTGGCCGGCTTCCTGATGCAGCGCGGCGTGGATACGCTGATCTGCGGGGGCATCGGCGGCGGCGCACAGGTCGCCCTGGCCGGGGCCGGCATCCGCCTCTACGGCGGTGTGCGCGGGGACGCTGACGCCGCGGTGAACGCGCTGCTGTCCGGCAACCTGGGCTATGACCCCAACGTCCACTGTGACCACCACGGCCAGGGTCACGGCGAAGGCCATACCTGCGGGAACCACGGCGAGGGCCACACCTGCGGGAACCACGGCTGCCACTGAGCCTTGGGAAACTGCCATGCAGGAACTGGAAGAACACCTTCGGCAGATCCCTTTCTGGAAGGATCTTCCGGAAGAGGAGAAGGAGACGCTGCGTTGCAGTGCATTTCTGCGCCGCTACCCAAAGGGCAGCCTGATCCACGGCGGACAAAATGAGTGTCTGGGGATGCTGCTGTTGCTGCAAGGGGAGGTACGGACCTATCTTCTTTCGGAAGAAGGACGGGAGATCACGTTGTTCCGGCTTTATGCAGGGGACAGCTGCGTACTTTCCGCCTCCTGCGTCATCAGCCAGATCACATTTGAGACGCACATGACGGCGGCAAAAAATACCACGCTTCTCATTGTTCCCTCTGGCGTGATCGCGGCGCTCAGCGAGCGGGAGCTTGCGGTACGCTGCGTTCTCTATGAGCAGGCAACGGCGCGGTTTTCCGACGTGATGTGGTCCATGCAGCAGATCCTCTTCCGGGGGCTGGACCGGCGTTTGGCTGCCTTTTTGGTGCAGGAGGCGGAGCGCACCGGCGCTTCCGTCATCCGCATGACCCATGAAGAGGTGGCAAAGCACATCAGCTCGGCGCGGGAAGCCGTGGCGCGGATGCTGAAGCAGTTTTCGGAGGAAGGCTTGGTCGAGCTGAAACGAGGGGCTATCTTCCTTCGTGACCCGGCCGGCCTGAACACCATTGCCTCACCATAAGAACGCAAAAATCTCCGACGTGGTCTACTTGGGCTACGCCGGAGTTTTTTTGCAAAAACGTAACCGTGTTACAGTATCCCAGCATGTCATCCCCTACAATAAAAGCATCCGTTTCGGAGAGGAGACGATGCAAATGCCATCGAAACGAATTGTACATGTAGACCAACATCGCTGCGTAGCCTGCGGCGTGTGTGAACTCACCTGCCCCAAGCAGGCCATCAGAGTATGGCGCGGCTGCCATGCCGCGGTGGAAACAGAGCGTTGTGTGGGCTGCGGTCTGTGTGTCGCTGCTTGTCCTGCCGGGTGCCTCGTGCGGAAAGAGAGGGGATCGGCATGAAAAAGAAGCATTGGTATGATTACTTCTGGGTCTGGAGCATCCTCTATTTTGCACTGGGCTTTTTCAATATCTTATTTGCTTGGCTGGGGATGCTCGACTTCTTTCTCCCACTGGGCCTTGCCCTCTTTGGTGGGAACAAGTTCTTCTGCAATCACCTCTGTGGGCGCGGACAGCTTTTCAGCAAACTGGGGAAAGAGGGCAAATGTTCCAGAAATCAGCCGACACCTCGGTGGATGTCCTCCCGCTGGTTCCGGTATGGCTTTCTGGTCTTTTTTCTGGCGATGTTCGGGAACATGCTCTTCCAGACCTACCTGGTGGGAGCTGGAACCGCGTCGCTCCGGGAGGCCATCAAGCTCTTTTGGACGTTCCGGGTCCCGTGGGGCTGGACGTATACGGCAGGGATGGTCCCGGACTGGGTGGCGCAGTTCAGCTTCGGCTTTTATGGGCTTATGCTGACGTCGCTCTTGTTGGGGATATTCGTGATGATTTTATATAAACCTAGATCCTGGTGCGTGTTTTGCCCGATGGGGACGATGACGCAGGGGATCTGTCAATGGAAAGCAAAAGAAAGGCGGGAAAAATTATGAAAGTAGTCATCGTTGGTGGAGTAGCTGGTGGCGCTTCGGCGGCGGCCCGGATCCGGCGGCTGGATGAGACGGCAGAGATCCTTGTGTTTGAACGCAGCGGTTTTGTCTCCTATGCCAACTGCGGTCTGCCCTATTATATCGGCGGCGTGATCCAGGAACAGGAAGAGCTGACCTTACAGACCCCGGAAAGCTTTTGGAAGCGCTTCCGCATCGACGTTCGGGTCCGGCATGAGGTGACGGCCATTGACCCAACGGCTAAGACAGTCACAGTCCATGCGCTGGAGACCGGAAAGGTGAGCACGGAAACGTATGATAAGCTGGTCCTCTCGCCCGGTGCCAAGCCCATTGTTCCAGGCGTAGTCCAGGGGGAGCTGGAGCGAGTATTCACCCTGCGTACCGTTGAGGATACGCTGCGCATCCACGATTTTGTGCAGAAGCACAAGCCCAAGACGGCGGTGTTGGCCGGCGGAGGCTTCATCGGCCTGGAAATGGCCGAAAATCTGACAGAGCTGGGGGTACAGGTAACGATCGTCCAGCGCTCTCGGCAGCTGCTGGCTCCCTTTGACCCGGATATGGCCAGCTTCGTTCACGGGCAGATGCGGAGCCACGGCGTCTCCCTTCGTATGGGGGCAACGGTGACAGGTTTGCAGCCGGACGGGGAGAGCGTGCTGACCCTGCTGGAGGAGGGAGAACCGCTGCGAGCCGACATGGTCCTGCTGGCCCTCGGCGTGACCCCGGATACCAAGCTGGCGAAGAACGCTGGCCTAGACCTGGGCGTTGGGGGAAGCATTGCGGTGAACGACCGGATGGAGACCTCCGCTCCGGACATCTACGCTGTGGGCGATGCGGTGGAGGTCCGGCAATTCGTGACCGGGCAAAAGACGCTGATTTCCTTGGCCGGTCCCGCCAACAAGCAGGGGCGTATTGTGGCAGATAACATCTGCGGCGGGGACAGCCAGTTCCACGGCTCCCAAGCCTCCTCCGTCCTAAAGCTCTTTGATATGACGGCGGCCTCTACGGGCATCAACGAGAAAACGGCCCAGGCCGAAGGACTGGACTATGACAAGGTAGTGCTCTTTCCGCCTGCCCATGCGTCCTATTATCCCGGCGCCACGCCTCTGTACATCAAGGCGCTGTATGAGAAGGGCACCCTGCGCCTGCTGGGGGCGCAGATCGTGGGCCGGGAAGGGGTGGACAAGCGCATCGACGTTCTGGCCACTGCCATCCGAGCTGGGATGACGGCGACGCAGCTCAAGGAGCTGGACCTGGCCTATGCGCCGCCCTATGCCTCTGCCAAGGACCCGGTGAATTTCATCGGCTACCTGATCGAAAACCTAGCCCAGGGGAAGGTACGGCAGTTCCACTGGCATGACGTTGCTGCCCTGCCGCGAGACGGCATCGTGACCCTGCTGGATGTGCGGACCGACGCGGAGGTCTCCAACGGCCGTCTGGAAGGTTCCCTTCATATCCCTGTGGATGAGCTGCGGGAGCGGCTGGGGGAGCTGGACCCTGCTAAGCCGGTTTACGTCAACTGTCAGTCCGGCCTGCGCAGCTATCTGGCCTGCCGTATCCTGACTCAGTGCGGTTTCACCTGTGCTCACCTCTCCGGCGGCTACGGTTTCTACCAAGCCGTGACCCAGGAGCAGCAGCGATTGGGGAGCATCTATCCCTGCGGGATCGAGAAAGCATAATATAACGGAAAAAGAGATTCCCCCTGGATCAGATCGAGTGAACGATAGGATCCAGGGGGAATTTGAGGCTGTTTTTATGGCGTCAAGCCGTCGCTTTCTTCCGGCGGGAGAAGTGGAGGATGAGGCCGAGCACCAGGCCGATGATCGCCGGGCAGACCCAGCCGAAGCCGATGCCGGAGAGAGGCAGGACATTGCCCACGGCTTCGATCAGACCGTCCAGATGCAGCAGGGCGCGGAGATTTTCGGGGAGGTTGCGGAGCAGATCGTAGACGGCGCCGACGAGCGTCAGGACCAGGGTGGAGACGTAGACCTCCCGGCTGTGGCCAAAGAACTTGCCGAAGAGGGCCAGCAGGATCAGGGCGATGGCCAGGGGATAGAGGAACATCAGCACGGGCACGGCGTAGCTGATGATGGTGCTCAGGCCCAGGTTGGCAAAGACGAAGGACATGAGGCAGAACACGATGGCCCAGACCCGGTAAGAGGGCCCCTTGGGGAAGAGGCCGACGAAGGTCTCGCTGCAGCTGGTGATGAGAGCCACGGAGGTTTTCAGGCAGGCCAGGGTGACGGTGGCGGCCAGGACCAGCAGACCCACGCCGCGCAGGTAGTGCTGGGCGATCTGGGCCAGGGCGATGCCGCCGTTTTCGGCGGCGGGGAACAGGCCGCGGCTCTGCGTCCCCACGACGGCGACGGCCAGATAGATGACGGCCATGAGCAGGCAGCTGAAAATGCCGGAGCGAACGGTACTGCCGGCCACGTCCTTCGGTTCCTTCACCCCCAGCCCCTGGATGACCTGCACCACGATGATGCCGAAGGCCAGACTGGCCAGGGCGTCCATGGTGTTGTAGCCCTCCAGGAAGCCTGTCAGGAAGGGCTGGGTGGCATAGTTCTCCATGGGCTCGACAGAGGAGATGGACGCGCCGGGGGAGACCAGAGCAACGACCAGCAGGATGCCCAGGAAGAGCAGGAAGCAGGGGTTCAGAACTTTACCGATCCAGGTCAAAATTTTTCCCGGCCGCAGGGAGAAGAAGAGCGTTACGGCGAAGAAGGCCAACGAGAACAGCAGCAGGAAAAGCTTGGCGTGGCCCTCCGGTAAGATCTGCTCCAGACCCACGGTGTAGGACGTGGTGGCGCAGCGGGGGATGGCGAAGAAAGGCCCGATGGTCAGGTACAGGGCGCAGGTGAAGAACATGCCGTAGGGCCGCCCGGCTTTGCTGGACAGGTCGAACAGGCCGTTGCTTTGGCTGATGCCCAGGGCTGCCACGCCCAGCAGGGGCAGGCCAACGCCGGTGATGAGAAAGCCCAGGGTCGTGATCCACACCTGGCTGCCCGCCTGCTGGCCCATGGACACAGGGAAGATCAGGTTCCCCGCGCCAAAGAACATGCCGAAGAGCATACTGGCCACGGTCACGTATTCTCGAAAACTCAACTTTTTTTTCACAGCACACTACCCCTCATTCCGTAAAATACTTTCTGGAGAAAATAAAAGTACAACCAGTATACCAGATTGTACCAACCTTGTCAATTTGCGTGCAGATCGGCCACGGCGTTGCGGCTTCAGTGAAACCCGTCCAGCAGCTTGCGGACGCAGGGGTAGGTCAGGTCATAGAGGGAGAGGAAGGGGTAGGGGACGTCTGCCTGGTCCATGGCGGCCTTCTGCTTGTCCGTGACGTAGGCATAGGGATAGAGGCCGAAGAGGAAGGGGAAGAAGGCGTAGAGAAAGCCTTGGACGGCTTCGGCGGGCATGTGGGGAAAGAATTTTTCCACGCACCGGGTCACGGCCTGCATCGCGGCGCCGTAGGAGCGCTTGAAGGCGACGAGATTCTCCATGCGGCTGTTGGCCTCCATATCATAGTGGTTCATGGAGAGGAGCTTGAGCATCCGCGCCCGCCGGGCCAGGGTGTGGGACAGGGCGGCGGCGAAGGCATCCGCCGTCATGGCCTCGTGGGTGTCCAGCAGGACCAGGAGGTCCTGGTGCCAGAGGTCATATTCTCGCTGGAGCAGGGCCAGAAAAATTTCTTCTTTGGTCTGAAAATAGTTGTAGATGGACGTGCGGGTGAAGGACGTGACCTGGCTGATGTCTTTCAAGGTGATGTCCTTGAAGCTCATGGTCTCATAGAGGGCGGCGCAGGCGGAGATGATCTCCTCTTTGCGGGCGTTGGTCCGGGCTTGGGAGGCTTTGGGCATGGCGCTTACAGGCTTTCGCGGAAGATCGCAAGGATCTCATCCCGCTTCAGGGCTTTATAGCCGCCGTCCATGTGGAAGGTCAGGTCGGCGATCTGGTCCAGCATGGACTCGTCCACGCCCAGCTCGGTCAGATGCATGACCACGCCGATCTCCTCCATCCAGGCCTTCATGGCGTCCAGACCGGCCAGGGCAACTTCCTCATCGCTCTTGCCAGTGGGGTCGATGCCCCAGACGGCTTCGGCGAAGCGCTTGAACTTGGGCAGGCCGTAGGGCAGGACGTGGTGATAGTACGCCTGAGACACGGCGGCCAGGGTCATGCCGTGGGTGGCGTTGGTCACGCCGCCGACGGCCTGGCCCAGCATGTGGACCATCCAGTCGCCGGTTTTGCCGCACTCGACCAGGGTGTTCAGCGCCCAGGTGGCGGTCCACATGAGGTTGCTGCGGGCCTCGTAATCCTGGGGGTTTTTTACGGCGATGCGGCTGGAATGGATCACGGAGCGCATGAGGCCCTCGCTGAGGTAGTCGCTGGTGTTGTCATCCGCGCCGCAGAAATACTGCTCACAAATATGGTTAAAAATATCGTAGATGCCGGAGACCATCTGGTACCGGGGCAGGGTGAGGGTGTAGTTGGGGTCCAGGATGGAGAACTTGGGCATCACGTCCTCGTTCTCAAAGACCTTGCCCACCTTCTCCTTGGTGTCGGGGTTTGTGATGACGCTGCCGGTGTTCATCTCGGACCCGGTGCCCACCATGGTCAGCACACAGCCCAGGGGGACCACGGGGCAGGCAGGCTCCTCAAAGCGGACGAAATACTTCTGCCAGGGGTCCTCCTCACAGTGGACGGAGGCGGCCACGGCCTTGGTGTAGTCGCAGACGGACCCGCCGCCCACGGCCAGCAGAAAGTCGGCCCGGTGCCGGCGGCAGATCTCCACGCCCTCCAGGACCTTGGGCAGGGTGGGGTTGGGCATGACGCCGGAAATTTCCGCCACGTTCTTGCCGCAGTCCTTCAGAATGGCGGTCACCTGGTCATAGATGCCGTTGGTTTTGATGGACCCGCCGCCGTAGACCAGGACAATATTGGGGCCGTATTTGGGCAGCTCGTCCCGCAAAGACGCGACGGAGCCGCCGCCGAAATAGAGCTTGGTGGGGTTATAATAGGTGAAGTTTCCTAACATGTGTTTCTACCTCCATCGTCAACATGAATTGGTTCTGACGCTGTGTCAGTATAGATAGGATACCGCGTTTCTGACGCCGTGTCAAGATACCGTGCCAAAAAAATACAGCGTGCGACTGCGCGTAGACGGGGAAGACGAGTAGACGGGGAGGATCGGATATGCTATGATGGGACCAACACAGCAGAGCAGGAGGGAGCGCTTTATGCACTATGACATCATCGTGATCGGCAGCGGCCCGGCGGGGCTGTCCGCTGCCCTGACGGCCCGCGCCCGGAACAAGACCGTCCTCGTGGTGGGCAACCGCTGGCAGGACAGCCCCTTGGCACGGGCCGAGCGGGTAGACAATTACCTGGGTCTGCCCAGTCAGTCCGGGGCGGACTTGCTGGAGACCTTTCACGCCCACGCGAAAGAAGCAGGCGTCGCATTGTTAGAGGGCCGCGCCCTCTCGGCCCTGCCTTGGAACGGCTTTCAAGTCAGCGTGGGCAGCCAAGTCCTCTCCGCCGGGGCCTTGATCCTGGCCCCCGGCGTGGTGCGGCAGAAAAAATTTCCTGGGGAAGCCGACTATCTGGGCCGGGGCGTGAGCTACTGCGCCACCTGCGACGGGATGCTCTACCGGGGCAAGCCCGTGGTCGTGGTCGGCCGCAGCCCCGATGCGCCGGAGGAGGCCAACTTCCTGAAAAACCTAGGCTGTCAAGTGACTTACCTTGCCCCCAAGCGCCCGGAAACGCTGGAAGCAGACATCCCCTTTGTCCAGACCGGCACCGTCTCGATCCAAGGCCAGCTGACCGTCACCGGCCTGACCGCCAACGGCGAGACCATCCCCTGCGCGGGGGTCTTCATCCTCCGCCCCGCCGTGGCCCCTACAGACCTGCTGCCGACCCTGGCCACCGCCAACGGGGCCATCCAAGTCGACCGCAGCATGGCCACCAATCTCCCCGGCGTGTTCGCCGCAGGGGACTGCACCGGCGCCCCCTACCAGATCGCCAAAGCCGCCGGCGAGGGCCAAGTCGCAGCCCTGTCCGCCTGCGCCTACCTGGACGACCCGGCCCACCAGACCACCTGACCCCAAAAGCAACCCCCCTGCGCCGTCCCAAACCGGGACCCGACGCAGGGGGGGTTGTATACAAAGGCGCATGTTGCAAAGTTCGACAAAATCTGCTAAAATAAAAAGGCCCTGTCAAAAGGGCCGGAAAGAAGCGTTGTTACGAAAAGTGGTTGGCTAGCCCCTCGCAAAATCCACGTTGGAAGGGGGTGAAGCTGGAATGGACAGATTTTTTTTGAAATTTCTGCTGTGCGTGGTGTTTTTAGCACTGGCACTTTCCATAAAAGCGTGCTGACCGCTTGGGTTCCAGCCAAACGGTCAGCATTGTTCATAATGATGTAAAACCGCGAAGCTAACCACTAGTAGCAACGCTCTTTCTGCTTTTATGATAGCAGTCTCTTCCCACTTTGTCAAGAGCGCCGCCCCCTGTGCCGTTCCCCGCTGGGACCCGACGCAGGGGGGGTTTATATACCTGTCCATAAAAGCGTGCTGACCGCCCAGCGGCAACTGAACGGTCAGCATTATAATTATTAGCTGATACGGAAAGCCAACCGCTAGTAACGGCGCTCTTTCTGCTTTTATGATAGCAGTCTCTCCCCACTTTGTCAAGAGCGCCGCCCCCTGTGTCGTTCCCCGCCGGGACCCGACACGGGGGGTGTTTTGTCGGAAAGATATAAAACCGGGGCATGAATCTCTAAAAGAACACAAAATGTACCCAAACATATGCATGGAAAACCTTGCCATTCGACGGAAGGATACGGTATAATATTGCCATGAAGCGCCGCCAAAGAAGAGTGTGCTTTGGCGAACGTATCCTTGCGGTATCTATGCTTATATCGCAAAAACAAAAGGGTATACCCTTTTGTCGTTGGCTTAACAACCAACGACAATGGGTGACTCAAAAACAAACGGAAAGATGAAAAGGAGGAGACCCATGAAAAAGAAGTTCTTGGCCCTGGTTCTAACGCTGGCAATGGTGCTTTCTTTGGTACCTATGACAGCGCTGGCAACAGACAGGCCAGCACCTACCGACAACGCTACCACAAGCGTAACGAAAAGTCAGGATGGTGTGAATATCACTAAGAAAGTTGTCACAGACAAAGATGGCAACAACAACCTAGTGATGGAAGCCTACGTAGAAGGTACCACCAAGACAACGATCTCAACAAAGCCGCTAGACATCGTCCTGGTGCTGGATGTATCCGGGTCGATGGATGATCCGATGAGTAGAAAAGACGACACAAAGAGAATAGATGCTTTGAAATCTGCTGTAAACGCTTTCATTGAGAACGTGGCCGAAAAAAATACGGATGCTATTGGCCATAAAATCAGCATTGTAAAGTTTGCAGGTCAAAAAACAACCAAGGTAGGAGATGATAAGTATAGACAAAAAAATTATTCTCAGATCGTCGAGAACTTAACAGTTGTCAATGCTCAAGGAAAAGAAACACTAAAAGGCGCCGTAAATAGATTGAAACCCGCTGGTGCAACCAGAGCTGATTATGGTATGCAAGTGGCGAAGGATGCGTTGGGAACGGACTTGACAGACCAGTCCCGCGACAAAGTCGTAGTCATGTTTACGGATGGTTCTCCTAATGATCATAGTGGATTTGATAATTCTGTTGCTAGCGATGCAATTTCCGCATCACAAGTTCTTAAGAATAAGGGAGTAAAAGTCTATACTGTCGGGATTTTTGATAATGCAGATCCAAGCGAAGACGTAACTACGGATGCCTCTAAAGAAAACAAGTACATGCATGCAGTGTCTTCCAATTATCAAAGTGCAAGTTTCGTTTTTAACGATGTTCATACTTGGGAGCACCCTCTTGGTTTTTGGTCTTGGAACTTTGGAACACGAGCAGAAGGTAATAATTACTATCTCACTGCAACAGACTCGGAAGGGCTGGAGAAAGTGTTCCAGACGATCTCCAACTCCATCACGACTCCTCAGGTGAAGGCAGATGAGAATGCAGTTTTGCGGGATACGCTGACGAAGCAGTTTGTATTGAACGGCAATGCGAACGACATTACTGTTCAAACAGCGGCAGTAACTGGGAAAGATGCGGACGGATACACTTGGGAAGAGCCTGTGGATGTCAGCACCGAAATCACGAAGAATGTTTCCGGAAAGACAGTTAGTGTAACAGGCTTCAACTATACATCGCAAGACAATGTCATTACGAAAAACGGTAATGACTACTCTGGCCATAAGCTGATCGTTACGATTCCAATTAAGGTAGACCAAGATTACGATGGCTGGGAAGCTGGTACGAAGAACTATGATACCAATACTACCGGGGATAATAATAAGGCTGGCTTGACTGGCTATACGAAGGACGGCCAGGAAGCTAGCACGTTGTTGAATGAATCTCCTCAGATTCCTGTGGCGGCGTATACGGTGACCTATCAGTATAGTGATAACCATGAAGGGGCACCCCCTCTAACTAATTACAATGATGGTAAGGCGTATCTTCCCGGAAAAAGCATTACGATAAAGAATGCGCCTACATGGACTGGATATACGTTTAGCGGCTGGAAGTTACCTGAGGGACTTACTGCTGGGGAAGACGGAAGCTTTTCTATGCCTGCACGGGACGTAAAGATTACTGGTTCCTGGACGGAAAATGAGATACACATTAACTATGTTGCGTTAGAAGGCGGAACCATTCAGGAATCTACGGCAGAAGGAAAGAAGACTCACAGTGAAATAGTTGGGCTTGCTCATCCGCAGGCAATGGGAGCAACAGCACAACCCAATGAGGGGAAGTATTTTGTAGGTTGGTATGCAGATAAAGATTGTGAAAATCCTGTAAGCGGAAATGCGAAGTATGTCCCCGAAGAAATTACGTCCCTACAGGACGGTGTTACCTACTATGCAAAATTCTCTAATAAGCAGACGATTAAAATTCAGGTGCCTGATAAAACTCTGACCTATAATAGAGAAGAGCTGACAGGTGCGTTGTATACCGACTCTGACACAACGATAACTGATCTCCCAACGGGTTATACTGTCAAGGTAACTCGGAATAACTACACACCGGCAAAGGGAACAACTGTTAGTTCCTCTGCAAACCCATATACAGGATCGTTTGCTGACCCTCAATTTACTATTTCGCAGGGCGACACGGATGTAACCGACCAGTTCGATGTTATATTCATTCCAGGTAAATTGCACATCAAGGGTACAGTGACCTATGATGCTAATACAAACGATACGACTGTTACTGGATTGCCGCAGGATACGGATAGGTATTTCTTAAATGCGGACGTTTCTGTAAAAGATGGGACTCCTGAACGTGAAGGATATACATTTGAAGGATGGACGCTGAGCAAAGAAGACCAAACCAAAACTGTTACTCAAGGCACGATGGGTGCAACAGGCTTGACATTTTATGCTAAGTGGTCTGAGAAGAAGGTAGAGGTCAAGCTCTCCGACCTGATCAAAAAACAACTGACGGTAAAGGAAGGCAGCACGTTGCCTGACAACACGAAGTTCACTGTAACGGTAACGCCAAAAAACGGGGGCACCCAGGATGCTATTATTGGTACCACCACGGATCAGTGGACTGGTGGGATAGAAGCAGAGGGCAACACAACCTACACTGTTCCGTTTGACTTTAAAACTAAGAACACCTTGAGCCTGTCCGCAGGAACCTATACCTACACCGTTCAGGAAACTGAGGGTGATGTTTCTGGGATGCAGTATGACCCCAATGAGTATACCTTGACGATTACTGTTCCTGGAAACGAAGAAGCTCCGTATCAAGCAGAGGCTATCACCATCAAGAATACGTACCAGACTCCGTATTTGAGCGTTACGAAGCAGACTGTTAGCGTCGATGGTAAAGAATTTGATAGCAACACGGTTGCCCATGTGGGTGAACAAATCGTTTGGGCAGTGAGTGTGACAAACAAGAAAACCACACAGGCTTCCACTCAGCTGAAGGATACTCTGGGCGATGTAAAAGTTTATAAGGATGGTCAGGAAGTGACGCTTACGGGCGATACTTGGACTGCTACGGTCCCTGCTAACGATACTGTGACCTACTACGTCACCTACACCGTCCAAGCAAAAGACATCCCCAACGGCAAGATCGTCAACACCATTGTGAAGGATAGCGATGAGGATCATCCCATCAACTCCGCCCCTGTTTCTACCTGGGACAACAAGCAGCTCAAATCCGCCACGAAACTGGACACCAGCGACTGGACCACGACGGTGAAGCTGACGCTGCCGACGGTAAAGCAGGCAGAAACTACGGTTACTACTGATAATATCATCGTCAATCGAACGGAAGTGCAGCCGATCATTGCGATCAGCAAGGGTTCCTATGTGATCGACCAGATTGGCAACGAGTTTACCTTTGTTCCCGAACTGACCTTGAAGGTTGGTGAAAAAACGTATAACGGAACGAAGGATGGAGACACAAATACCTACAACTTCGGTACAAAGGACGGGGAGGAATATCCCTATACGGTGACTTACACCGCCAAGAACGATGAGACGAAGGAACCGGCTCAGTTTACGTGGAACATCAACAAGGATGTTTACGCGGGCACTGAGGTTACGCTGTCGTACAAGCTCAAGCTCACCAAGCCCAAAACGGCAGCGGGTACCTATGGTGTGGAAGATTTGAACGGCAACGGTCAAATCGAGCAGGCTAAGGCGCTCTATACCAACGAAAAGGCTGCCCTCTACGTTAAGGAAAACGATCAAGGAAAGGAGATCGCGGTTTTCCCCAAGCCCTCTGTCTCCTACACGATTAAGGGCAGCTCCGGTGGCCATGGCGGTAATGGTGGCGGGACTGTTACCATCCCTGACGACGTGCCTACCGGCCTGAACGGGAAGGACCACTACGCTTATGTGGTGGGTTATCCTGACGGCATGGTGTATCCGCAGAAGAATATCACCCGCGCCGAAGTGGCGACGATCTTCTTCCGTCTGCTGAAGGACGAGACCCGCGAGGCCAACATGACCAAGAGCAACAGCTACAACGACATGAAGGACGGCGCATGGTATACCTGCGCGGTGTCTACCCTGAGCAAGATGGGCATTATCAAGGGCTATGAGGACGGTTCCTTTAAGCCTGACGCGTCTATTAGCCGCGCCGAGTTCGCTGCGATCGCGGCCCGGTTCGACCCGGACGGCGACAAGACCCCCGCGACCTTCTCCGACGTGTCCAGCCACTGGGCCAAGGACGAGATCAGCATCGCTGCCAACCACGGTTGGATCAAGGGCTATGAGGACGGCTCTTTTAAGCCCGACCAGAAGATCACCCGCGCTGAGACCATGACCCTGGTCAACCGCGTGCTCAAGCGCCTGCCTGAGACGAAGGATGACCTGCACAAGGACATGAAGACCTGGCCCGACAACCAGAAGGAGAGCGCTTGGTTCTACCTGGCTGTCCAGGAAGCCACCAACAGCCACTATCAGAAGCTGAAGAAGGACGGCACCCACGAAACGTGGGAGAGCATGCGCGAGACCCGCGACTGGGCCGCCCTGGAGAAGTAAGCCTCTGCAACGGCAAGCACCAGAAACCAAGTGACCCAAAAAGAGACAGGCTGCGGCCTGTCTCTTTTCTGTGCGTTTTATGCGGTTCAAGCGCGGGAATAGGTCGTCTCGTAGTTGCCGTCGGGCATCTGAAAGTCGGCGGCGACGAACTGGATGGTGAAGGTGTTGCGTTCGGCGTCGGGGATGAGGAAGCCGTGGCCGTTGAGGTAGAGGTAGATGCCCCGGCCGTCTTCGTCCTCGGTGATGTCGCCGGTGGAGCCGGTCTCCTCGCACTGGGCTTCGTAGGTGTAGTTGTCGGCGTCGATGGAGATGGTGGAGCCGTCCTCGCCCACCCAGTCGCCGTCCAGTTCATCCAGGGTCCACTGGCCGGGGTCGGCGGTGTTGTCGCGGGTGAAGGTTTCGTAGAAGAGGGTCTCCGTGTCCGCGTCGGGTGGGGCATCTTCCATTTCGCTGTCCAGGGGGTGGATGTAGATGGTGTTGCCGTCGTCTGATAGCTCAAAGAGATGCTGGTAGCGGTTGAAGTTGAGCCAGGCCTCGCCGTCGGCGTCCCGGACCCAGCCCTGGCCCACCCGGCCCTCGTCGGTGCGGTAGAGGTAGCTCTCCGCGTCGGCGTTGATCTGGAGGACGGCCCCGTAGTCATCGACCCAGGTGCCGCTGACCTCTGCCAGGGTGGCGGGGGTGAAGTCGTCCTGGCCCAGCTCTTCGGCGGTGTAGCCGGTGGGCTCCTGGTCCGGTTCGGTGACGGGGTCGTCTGCCGTGTCGTCGGTCCCGCTGCAGGCGGCCAGGCTGACGCAGAGTCCGGCAGCCAGCAAGAGGGAAAAAAGTCGTTTCTGTTTCATGGCGATAAACCTCCTTTTTCTCAGTTTACCGGGAAACGGTGGAAAACCCAATTAACCAAAGGTTAGGTTTCCCTTTGCTCCCGTCCTGTGCTATACGAAAGCAAAGCGTTTGGAAGCGGGGCGGGCAGGCTTGCTCCGGGCGGGAAAGTGTGGTATCATACGAAAGCTATTTGAAAGCTATTTTGATGTGTAAGGGGGAGGTCGCATGCGGATCGCCAACACAGTCCATGACTCCATTGTAGACGGCCAGGGGCTTCGCTTCACGGTATTTACCCAGGGCTGTCCCCACCGCTGTCCGGGCTGCCACAATCCCGGCACCCACGACCCGGCGGGGGGACGGGAAGTCTCCGTGGCGGCGCTGGTGGAGGAGCTGACAAAGAACCCCCTCATGGCGGGGCTGACCTTATCCGGCGGAGAGCCCTTTGCCCAGGCGGCGGACTGCGCGGCCCTGGCGAAGGCCGCCCACGGCCTGGGCCTGACCGTCTGGACCTACACCGGCTATCTCTTCGAGCACCTGCGGGACGCCGGACGAGCGGACTGGACGGCGCTTTTGCAAGAGACGGACGTGCTGGTAGACGGCCCCTTTTTGCAGGACCAGAAGTCTTACGAGCTGCACTTCCGGGGCAGCCGAAACCAGCGGCTCATCGACGTGGCCGCCAGCCTGGTCCAGGGAAAGGCCGTCCTCTGGCAGGAGGAGGACCCCCTGGCCAAATTCACCGTCCCCGAATCCTGAGCGCCGGGGGAAAGGAGTCTGTGTATGACCATCGAAGAGATGAAAGACTATTTCAGCCACCGGGAGCTGGGGCTCCAGGAGGCGGCGGGGGAGTATGCGATCCTGGTCCCCCTGGTCCAGTGGGAGGGGCAGCGCTGCCTGCTCTTTGAGACACGGGCCGATACGCTGGTGGGCCACCAGCCCGGCGAGGTCTGCTTCCCCGGCGGCCGAAGAGAACACGGGGAGACCCCCAGGGAGACCGCCCTGCGGGAGACCTGGGAGGAGATCGGCATCCCCCCGGAGGAGATCCGGGTGCTGGCCCCGCTGGACCTGATGCAGGACATCAGCGACCGGGTGGTCTATCCCTTCCTGGCCGAGATCAGCGCCGCCGGCGCGGCGCGGCTCAAGGCCAGCGCAGCGGAGGTCAAAAACGTGTTCTTCGTCCCGGTGGACTATCTGCTGAACTGCAAAGAGGAGGTCTACCGCTATGTGGTCTCGGCAAAAGTGGACGATGATTTTCCCTATGAGCGCATCGGCTTCCCCAAGACCTATCCCTGGCGAAAGGGCTATATGAACGTGCCCATCTACGAGTATCAGGGGCATTTCATCTGGGGCATGACCGGGCGCATGGTCCGCTGGTTCTTACAGCAGCTGCGCCAGATGGAGCAGCAGGAGGGAAAGGCGTGACGTCGGTAGAATATCTGGGGAAGTATCAGCTCACCCAGTCCGATGCCTGCTTCAAGCTGGGGCGGGACAGCGTGCTGCTGGCGGGCTTCTGCACCCTGCGGCCCAAATGGACTGTGTGTGACCTGGGGTGCGGCGTGGGGTCCCTGCTCTTGCTGACGGCCCAGCGGGAAGAAAATTTAACGCGGGTGGGCATCGAGCTGGACCCCACGGCAGCGGAGCTGGCCCGGAAGAATCTGGCGGACAATGCCCTGTCCGGAACGATCCTGACCGGGGACCTGCGGGAGAAAAGCCTGCTCCGGGGCGACCAGTTTCACCTGGTCCTGTCCAACCCGCCCTATTTTCGAGCGGGGTCCGGAAGATCCGGCGGGCAGGCGCGAATGGATGACACCTGTTCCGTGGAGGACCTCTGCCGGACGGCGGGGCGTTTGACCCGCACAGGCGGGCGGTTTGCGCTGGTCTATCGCCCGGAGCGGCTGGCGGAGCTGTTTGCCGCCCTGCAAAAGGCCCGGCTGGAGCCGAAGCGGATGCAGCTCTTATCCTACCACCGGACGAAAGCACCCTATGCCGTCTTAGTGGAGGCGGTGAAGGAGGGCGGGTCGGGGCTGGACATCCTGCCGACCCACTACCAAACAGAAGATCGACTGACATAGAGAACAGAGAAGGAGGACATTGCCATGGCTGGGACGCTGTATCTGGTCGCCACCCCCATTGGGAACCTGGGGGATTTTTCGCCCAGGGCGGCGGAGACGTTGGAGACGGTGGACTTCATCGCCGCCGAGGACACCCGCGTGACGGTGAAGCTGCTCAACCACCTGGGCATCAAGAAACCCATGGTGAGCTATTACCGCCACAACGCCGACACCCGCGGGGATGAATTGGTGGACCGCCTGCTGGCCGGCGAGAGCTGCGCCCTGGTCACGGACGCCGGGACCCCTGCCATCAGCGACCCGGGGGAGGAGCTGGTGGCCCAGTGCGCCGCCCAGGACATTCCCGTGGTGGCGATTCCGGGGGCCTGCGCCTTTGTGAACGCTTTGGCTGTGTCCGGCCTGCCCACGGGACGCTTTACCTTTGAGGGCTTTTTGGCGATGAACAAGAAGAATCGTAAGGCCCACCTGGAAAGCCTGAAGCACGAAGAGCGGACGATGGTCTTCCATGAGGCCCCCCATAAGCTTCGGGCGACGCTGGACGATCTCTCCGCCGCCTTCGGCCCGGACCGCCGCGTGGCCCTCTGCCGGGAGCTGACCAAGCTCCATGAGGAGGTCCGCCGCACGACCCTGGGCGAGGCCGCCCGTCACTACGCCGAGAACCCGCCCAAGGGAGAGTTTGTGCTGGTCATCGAGGGAGCCCCGCCCAAGGCCCAGGAGGAGTATACGTTAGAGGACGGCCTGGCGGTGGTCACCAAGCTGCAGGAGCAGGGCATGTCTGCGCGGGACGCCGTGAAGGAAGCGGCGGGGGTCTGCAATCTCTCCCGAAAAGCCCTGTATGACCGGGTGATGAAAGAGAAGAACAAAAACTGAGTAAAAAATTTGCAGATTTCCCTTGCAATCCGGGGCGATACCTGCTAGAATACTTCACGGTCTATTGTAAAAAGGGTGGTCCTCTGGGGTGCCGGGCGAAGGAGCTTTGGCACAATGGCCTCACGAACACCTGTATAACAGGAGGAGAAACAGACTATGGATCTTATGAAGAGCTTTATTGAGAAGAACATGCCTGAGAAGGCTGCCCCCGCAGTCAACGTGGGCGACACCGTGCGTGTCCACCTGCGCGTCAAGGAAGGCAACCGTGAGCGTATCCAGGTGTTCGAGGGCACCGTCATTGCCAAGAAGCACGGCGGTATCCACGAGACCTTCACCGTCCGCCGCATCTCTTACGGCGTCGGCGTGGAGAAGGTCTTCCCCCTCTACAGCCCTGTGATCGAGAAGGTCGAGACCGTCCGTAGAGGTAAGGTCCGCCGGGCTAAGCTGTACTATCTGCGTGACCGCGTGGGTAAGGCTGCTAAGGTCAAGGAAAAGCTTTGATTTGAGACATTTGAAAGAGGGAGCGCCTTGTGCGCTCCCTCTTTTCAAGTTCTTCCAAAGCGGACCGTGATATTTCCTGCCTTTTCTATCTGGAAAGTCTTTTCAGGGCGGAAAAAACCGTGTATACTATACAGTTAGTTCTGAATCATACAAGGCCGAAGCGGGTGCGCCCCCGGCCAGGAAAGGAGAGGACCAGCCCATGAACATCCAGTGGTATCCCGGACACATGACCAAGACCCGGCGGATGATCGGGGAAAACCTCAAATACGTGGACGTGGTGGCGGAGGTCATCGACGCCCGCATCCCCATCGCCAGCCGGAACCCGGACATCGACGACTTGGTGGGCAGCAAGCCTCGCGTGGTCATCCTCAACCGGGCCGACCAGGCCGACCCCGCCGCCAGCAAGCAGTGGGCTGCCTACTTCCGCAGCAAGGGCATCTCTGTGCTGGAGTGCGACGCCCGCAGCGGGGCAGGGGTGAAGCAGTTCTCCCCCGTCATGCGCGGGGCGCTGAAGGAACAGATCGCCCGGTGGAAAGAAAAAGGCCAGGTGGGCCGCCCGGTGCGGGCCATGGTCGTGGGCATCCCCAACGTGGGCAAGTCCACTTTCATCAACAAAGTCGCCAAGAAAAAGTCGGCCAAGGCCGGCGACCGCCCCGGCGTGACCCGCGGCAAGCAGTGGATCACCGTGGACCAGGGCCTGGAGCTGCTGGATACCCCCGGCATTCTGTGGCCCAAGTTTGAGGATGAGACGATCGGTCTGCACCTGGCCTTCACCGGGGCCGTGCGGGACGCCATCATGGACGTGGAGACCCTGGCCTGCCACCTCATCCTCCTGCTGGCCCAGCGCAAGCCGGAGGCCTTGACGGCCCGGTTCAAGATCGTTCCCGAAGAGGGCATGAGCGGCTGGGACCTGCTGGAGGCCGGGGCCAGAAAGCGCGGCTTTCTCATCTCCGGCGGCGAGGTGGACTTAGAGCGCATGGCGAACATCCTGCTGGACGAGTTCCGGGCCGGGAAGATGGGCCGCATCACCCTGGAGCTGCCCGAAGACCTGGAACGGGAGGAGAACGACCATGGAACAGCCTGACCTGTGGGCCATCGAAACCGAACGCTTTGCCCAGGGCATCCAGACCATCTGCGGCGTGGACGAGGCGGGTGCCGGTCCGCTGGCCGGACGAGTCTATGCCGGGGCTGTGATCCTGCCCAAGGGCTGGACCCATCCGTGGCTGGGGGACTCCAAAAAAGTCACAGAGAAACGCCGGGAGGTTTTATATGACCTCATCCGGGACGAGGCTGTGGCCTGGTCCATCGCCTGGGCGGAGGCGGAGGAGATCGACGCCCTCAATATTTTGAACGCCCGGATGCTGGCCATGCAGCGGGCCATGGACGGCCTGTCCGTTTCCCCGGACCTGGCGCTGATCGACGGCAACCGCTCCAACGGCATCACGACCCCCAACGAGACGGTGGTAAAGGGAGACGGGAAAAGCGCGTCCATTGCCGCCGCGTCCATCCTGGCCAAGGTCGCCAGAGATCATTATATGATCGAAATGGCCGAACGCTACCCCCAGTACGCCTTTGAAAAACACAAGGGCTACCCCACCAAGCTCCATTACGAACGCCTGCGGGAGTATGGGCCGTGCCCGATCCACCGCAAGACGTTTCTCAAAAAACTGTGAGCAGCCGGGGAGGAGACCACTCCGGCCTGGGCCAGTGGGGTGAGCGGAAGGCGGCGGAGTACCTGCAAGGGCAGGGCTACCGCCTGCTGGACACCCGCTTTCGCTGCCGGGAAGGGGAGATCGACCTGATCCTTGTCCGAGAGCCGTACCTCTGCTTCGTAGAGGTCAAGCTCCGCAAGGATGCGGATCTGGCCCAGGCGCGGGAATCCGTGACCCCGGCCAAGCAGCGGAAGGTGAGGACGGCCGCCCTGCGCTATCTTTCCCAGCACCCGTCGCGGCTGCAGCCCCGGTTCGACGTGGTCGAGGTCTACGCCCCCCAGGGGGTGGAGACGGTGCTGCCCACCATCTATCATTTAGAGAACGCTTTTTGAAGCGGAGTCATAGTTCAAGACACCAAGCTCTATTCTAAAAAATCCTAAGCAAAGGTTGTGAATACGATGAAGTATGTAAGCACCCGAAATAAGAACGTGTTCCTGTCCGCCAGCGAGACCATCGCCCAGGGCCTGGCCGACGACGGCGGTCTGCTGACCCCCGAAGTCTTCCCTAAGCTGACCCCGGAGATGCTGGAGGATCTGCGCAGCAAGACCTACGCCCAGCGGGCCGTGGCCGTGATGAAGCTGTTCCTGGACAACTTCTCCGAGGAAGAGCTGACTTCCTTCACCGAGGCCGGGTACGCCAGCACCAAGTTTGACGACCCCAAGGTCGCCCCCCTGCATCCCCTGAACGACGACACCTACTGCCTGGAGCTGTGGCACGGCCCCACCTCCGCCTTTAAGGACATGGCCTTGCAGATCCTGCCCCATCTGCTGTCTGCTTCCCTGGTGAAGAACAACGAGAAGAAGACCGTCTGCATCCTGGTGGCCACCTCCGGCGACACTGGCAAGGCTGCGCTGGAAGGCTTTAAGGACGTGAAGGGCACCAAGATCCTGGTCTTCTATCCCAAGGACGGCGTGTCCAAGGTCCAGGCCTTGCAGATGCAGACCCAGGAGGGCGGCAACGTCGGCGTGTGCGCCGTCCACGGCAACTTCGACGATGCCCAGACCGGCGTGAAGACCCTCTTCTCCGACGAGCGTCTGCGGGACGACCTGGCAAAGCGGGGCTACTTCCTGTCCTCTGCCAACTCCATCAACTGGGGCCGGATCCTGCCGCAGCTGGTCTATTACATCTCCGCCTACTGCGACCTGCTGAACCTGGGCAAGATCCAAATGGGCGAGAAGGTCAACTACTGCGTGCCCACCGGCAACTTCGGCAATATCCTGGCCTGCTGGTACGCCGGTCAGATGGGGCTGCCCGTGGGCAAGCTCATCTGCGCCTCCAACAGCAACAACGTGCTGACCGACTTCCTGGCTACCGGCACCTATGACCGCAACCGCCCCTTCCACACCACCATGTCTCCCTCCATGGACATCCTGGTCTCCAGCAATCTGGAACGCCTGCTCTTTGCCCTGTCCGGCCAGGATGACAAGCTGGTGGCCGACTACATGCAGCAGCTGAACAAGCACGGCAGCTATACGGTCTCCGACGAGATCAAGGCAAAGCTCAAGTCCGATTTCTACGGCGGCTTCTGCAGCGAGGAGGAGACCAGCAAGGTCATCGCCGAGGTCTGGAAGAAGTACAACTACCTCATCGATCCCCACACCGCTGTGGCTTATGACGTGATGGAGAAGTACCGCCAGGAGACCGGCGACACCAACAAGACCGTCTTCGTCTCCACCGCCAGCCCCTTCAAGTTCTGCGACAGCGTGCTGCACAGCCTGGGCGTGGCCGAGGTCCAGGACGGCATCGACGCCCTGGACCAGCTCTCCCAGACCACGAACCGCCCCGCCCCTGTGCCCCTGGCCTCCCTGCGGAACAAGGCCGTGCGCTTCACCGAGAGCGTGGACAAGGAGAAGATGGAGGACGTGGTGCTGGAGATGCTGAAGTAAGGAGGCACCTGTGGCACTGTATACCCTTGGCGATACCCACCTGTCTCTGTCGGTGAACAAGCCCATGGATGTCTTCGGTGGGGTGTGGCAGGGGTATCTGGACAAGCTGGCCGAGGGATTTTCCATCCTGCGGCCGGAGGACACCCTGGTCATCCCCGGCGACATCTCCTGGGGCATGAGTCTGGAGGAGGCCGAGGCAGACTTCGCCTGGCTGGACGCCTGGCCCGGCACCAAGATCCTGCTCAAGGGCAACCACGACTACTGGTGGAACAGCATGGCGAAGATGACCCGCTTTTTTGAGGAAAAGGGGTTCACGAGCCTCAAAATTCTACACAATACCTGTTACTTTTATGGTAACGTAGCCCTGTGCGGCAGCCGGGGCTGGTTCTTTGAAGAGGAGGGGCCGGACAAGGCCCAGAACGAGAAGATCTTAAACCGGGAGGTGGGGCGCTTAGAGACGTCCCTGAAAGCCGCCGGAGACAAGGAAAAGCTGTGCTTTCTCCACTATCCCCCCATCTTCAAGGGCTACCGGTGTCCGCCGGTGCTGGACCTTCTGACCCAGTACGGCGTGACCACCTGCTACTATGGCCACCTCCACGGGAAAAGTCTGCGCCGAGCGGTGCAGAGCACCTGGAACGGCGTGGCCTACCGGCTGGTCTCGGCGGACTATCTCAACTTCCAACCGGAAAAAATCTTAGATTAAAGAAAAAAAGGCTGGTAATTCGGATCAGAATCTGATAAGATAGCCTATATATACTGCAATACGATGCCCTTTTCGAGGCCCTCGCGCCCAAAAACGGCATTTCACAGGAGGAAAAAGGACATGAATGTCAAGAGCGTTGTTGAAAACAAAGAGAAGTTTCAGGTCGAGCTGACCATCGAGGTCGGCCAGGAGGAGTTCGAGGCTGGCCTGGATCAGGCCTATCGTAAGAGCCGCGGCAACATCTCCGTGCCTGGTTTCCGGAAGGGCAAGGCCCCCCGTAAAGTCATCGAGGGCATGTATGGCGCCGGTGTGTTCTATGAAGACGCCGTGAACGAGATCTTCCCCGACATTTACGAGGCTGCCATTGTCAAGCAGGAGCTCAAGGCCGTCGGCCAGCCCTCCGTTGCCGATATGCAGACCCCCGAGGACGGCAGCGTTGTGCTGACTGTCTCCACCGAGCTTTATCCCGAGGTCACCCTCGGCGAATACAAGGGCATCGAGGTTCCCAAGGAATCCGTCTCCATCTCCAAGGCAGAGGTCGACGCAGAGCTTGCCCGTATGCAGGAGCGCAACGCCCGCATCGAAACGGTCGACCGCGAAGCCAAGACCGGCGACACCGTCATTCTGGACTTTGAAGGCTTTGTCGACGGCAAGCCCTTCGACGGCGGCAAGGCCGAGGGCTATA
>OLNE01000147.1_pt1 | contig 79600 bp, 78 predicted proteins | sample 1672431 | NCBI WGS metagenome assembly OLNE01 (sample SAMEA3136685, study PRJEB25190) | human gut metagenome | reverse complement strand
GGTGACGTAGTCGGAGAACTGCACGATCTCCAGGTCAATGCCTTCTTCTTTCAGGGCTTCCTTAGCAGGGGCCCACAGATCTTCGTAGATGGAGCCGACCACGCCCAGTTTCACGGTGGTGGTCTCGCTGGTGCTGGCGGCGGTGTCGTTGGATGCGTCGGTGTTGGTGTCTGCGTTTGTATTTCCGCCGCAAGCGGTCAGGCTCAGGGCCAGAAAGGTGCCCGCCAGGGCAGCGGCAAAGAATCGTTTCAGTTTCATGTCAAGTTTCCTCCTAAATAATATGATCGTATGTTTTTGGGGTTTTATAACGTCAGCGCCAGCTGATAGTTTTCTTTCATGGTCTGGCAGGAGCGGTCAAACTGCGCCTGCTCTTCGGGGGTGAGATCCAGTTCAATAATATCTTCCACGCCGTTTCGGTTCAAAACAGCCGGAACACTGGCGTATACATCGTGCTGTCCATACTGCCCGTCCAGTAGGACGGACACCGGTAAGATCCGGTTCTCATCGTGGAAAATGGCCCGGACCACTTGGGCGATGGAGGAGGCAATGCCAAACTCTGTGGAGCCTTTTCCCCCCAGGATGGTCCAGCCGGCTTCCTTGCCGCGGTTTGCGATGGCCTGTAAGTCCAGCTTGCCGTAGGTGTCCGGCCGCTCGGCCCGGAGCTTCGTCAGGGACTTGCCCCCGATGGTCACGGCAGACCAGGGAACCATCTGGCTCTCCCCGTGCTCACCCAAGGCGTAGGCGGAGATGGATTTCTGATCGACCCCGGTAGCCTCGGCGATGGCCCGCCGCAGGCGGGCGGAGTCTAGGGTCGTGCTGGTGGAGAGAATTTTCCGGGACGGCCAATTTAATTGGCTCTGGATGTAGTGGACCATCACGTCCGCCGGGTTGGAAATGCTCAGGATGATGCCCGAAAAGCCGGAGGTACGGATGGACTCCACCACGTCCTTGAGGATGGGAATGGTCTGGTGCAGAGTGTCCATGCGGGTTTGCCCCTTGGACATATCCGGCAGAGGGCCGACGGCGACGATGAGCAGCTGCGCGTCTTTGGCGTCGGCGTAGGTCCCGGCCCGGACCTTGGCCCGGCTGGGGAGGTAGTTGGTGGCGTCGAAGAGGTCCAGGGCCTGGGCTTCGGCCTTGCGCTGGTCGATGTCGATGTAGACGATCTCTTCCGCCAGCCCCTGGGCGATGAGGGAATACCCGGCGTGAGAGCCGACGTGCCCCGCGCCCAAAATCACGATTTTTCTGTTTTGCAGTTCCATGGTGCAGGCTCCTTTCTCTTAGTGGGTGTTTTTCTTCACGACACGGCCACCGGCAAATTCGATGATGCACACGAAGAGGACCAGGATCAAGACCGTTACGTTGGTCACGTCCATCATGTTCCGGTCGTGGCCGTAGCGGATGGCGAAGTCACCCAAGCCGCCTGCGCCGACCACGCCCGCCATGGCGGTGAGGTTCAGCAGGCTGATGGCAGTGATCGTGGTGCCGCGGGCGATGGAGGCCACGCTCTCCTTCAGATATACCCGGAAGATGATCTCCCAGGGGCTGGAACCCATGGCCAGCGCGGCTTCGATGAGTCCGGGGTCCAGTTCCGCCAAGGCCCCCTGGACTTGCCGGGCAAAGAAGGGGACCGCCCCGAACACCAGGGGAACGATGGCACCCTGGACATAAATGGCTGTGCCCATGATAGCACGAGAAACCGGCATGACCCAAGTCAGCAGAATGATGAAGGGGATGGAGCGGAACAGGCTGATGACCTTATCTAAAATTTGATAAGCGACTTTGTTTTCCAAGATGCCGCCGGGTTTCGTCACCGTGATGAGTACGCCCAGCGCCAGGCCCAGCACGAAGGAGATGGCTCCCGACCAGACCACCATGAGCAGGGTGTCACCGATGGCTTCAAAAAAGGTGGGCAGCCGGTCCATGACGTTTGGGATGAGCTTAGTGAGTAACTCTTGCATCTTTTAACACCTCCACACCGACGTTTTTCTCAATGAGATATTCCATGGCTTTTGTGATCTGCTCCCTCTCGCCGCTCAAAATGGCGACGGTGCCGCCGATGGGGGCGTCCTGAACGATCTCAATATCTGCAAAGATGATGTTGAGCGAAATTTGGAAGCGCTGGGAGAGGGTGGAGATGAGCGGCTCCGACACGTTTTTCTGAATGTACGACAACCGCACGATCACTTCTCCCGGCTGGAGCTGCACCACCGGGGACCCCTCCGCGATGAGCTCCTCGATCTTTTGCAGGTTCGAGGTGGTGCGGATGAAGTTCTGGGTGATGGGCTGCTTGGGGTCAGCGAAGAGGGAGAAGACCTCACCCTGCTCCACCACCTGCCCGTGCTCCATGATGGCTACATGGTCGCAGATCTCTTTCACCACGGCCATTTCGTGGGTGATCATCACAATGGTCAGGTTCAGCTTTTGGTTCAAATCCTTTAATAAAGTAAGGATGGCTTTCGTCGTCTGGGGGTCCAGGGCGGAGGTGGCCTCGTCGCAGAGCAAGACCTTCGGGTCGTTGGCCAGGGCGCGGGCGATGGCAACGCGCTGCTTCTGGCCGCCGGAGAGCTGGCTTGGGTAGGCCGTCTCTTTGTCGGCGATGTCCACCAGCTTCAGGAGCTTTCGCACTTTATTCTGGATGGCCTGCTTGCTCAAACCCTGCCCCTGCAGGGGATACGTCACGTTGCCAAACACCGTCCGGGAGGGCATCAGATTGAAGTGCTGGAAGATCATGCCGATCTTCCGGCGGGCCAGCCGCAGCTCCTTGGGGGAAAGGGCCGTCATCTCCTTGCCGTCTACGACCACCGTGCCGTTGGTGGGCCGTTCCAACAGATTGATGCACCGGACCAGGGTGGACTTGCCGGCACCGGAAAAACCGATGATGCCGAAGATCTCGCCGTCCTGGATCGTCAGCGACACATCACGCACGGCCCGGACCATCTTCTCGCCGGAGCCAAAGTCTTTGGATACATGGGTAAACTCGATCAAGGAAGGTCCCTCCTAACATAAATACCAACTTGGTTGGTTGGTTTTAACGTGGGAATAAGATACCACGCAGGTAGGTAAATGTCAATGGGTTTTGGCAAAAAAATCCCGGCGGCAGAGTGACTCTGTCGCCGGTGCTGATTTTTTGTCAGATTCGGGTTGCTTCCTTGTCAAATTTGCTGGTGCGATTCATTCCTCATCCTCGTTCTCCACGCCCTGGATCTCCAAAACGTCCAAGACCTCCTGCCCCCGCACAGTCAGAGCCATGCTGCCCTGACGGGACCAAGCGGCGTAGGGGCCATAGTCAAAGTTTTGCAGGGGGAGGTTGTAGTCCAGGTCGATGAGCCCCTTGCGTTCCAAGGCCAGGATCCCGTTGGAAACCGTCTCCTGTTCGCCGGTGCCCTCTTCCAAACAGACCGGCGTTTCACCGTCCGGCCGTCGAGCCACCGGGAGAAAAGGGGTTTCTCCAAACCGCCGAAGCAGTTTCAATTCCGCCTCCGTCAAATAGAGGGCGGGGGAACAGCTGGAGCAGCTTTTCTGACAGCCGCCGCAGCTACTTTCACAACAACTCATAGGGTTTCTCCTTGTTCTTCGTCTGGTACGGAAAGAATGGTCCCGCCGCCGAGCACGGTATCTCCATCATAGAGCACCACGGCCTGCCCGACGGTCATGGCCCGCTGCGGCTCGTCAAACGTTACTTGTATCTTCCCGTCCGCCAGGGGCGTCACGGTGGCCCATTCCTCCTGCTGGCGATAACGGGTCTTGGCCTTGCAGCGCAGGGGAGCAGTCAGCTCTGGAATGGCGATCCAATTCACGTCGTCGGCGATGAGCGTCTTGCGATACAGCGACGACTCCGGACCGACGGAGATGGTATTGGCCTCCATATCCTTTCCGCAGACATAGACCGGGTGCCCCATGGCCAGCCCCAAGCCCTTCCGTTGGCCCAGGGTATAGCGCACGGCCCCCCGATGGGTGCCCACGGGCTGGCCATTCTCGTCTAAAAAGTCACCGGTGGGATAGGTCTTTCCAGTGTACGCTTCTAAAAACGCACCATAATCCCCGTCCGGGACGAAGCAGATATCCTGGCTGTCCTGCTTCTGGGCATTGGGAAAGCCCAGCTCGGTTTCCAGTTCTCGAATCTGGTCCTTATGCCGCTCGCCCAGGGGGAAGCGGGTGTGGGCTAGCTGGTCCTGGGTCATGGTGTAGAGGACGTAGCTCTGATCCTTGCTCCCGTCCAATGCCTTTTTCAGAACATAGCGCCCGCTGGCCTCGTCCTTGACGATGCGGGCGTAGTGCCCGGTGACGACCTCGGAGAGGCCTTTCTCACGGGCCAGCGCTAAGAGCGTATCAAACTTGAGAGAGCGGTTGCAGTCGATGCAGGGGTTGGGGGTGCCCCCGGCTTCGTAGGTCCGGACAAATTTATCCATGACCTCCGCCCGGAACCGGGCCGTCAGGTCCAGGACCTCATAAGGCAGGTCCAGCTGAAAGGCGACCTGGCTGGCATCGTCGATGTCCTTCTGGGCGCAGCAGGTGCGCTGGGAGCTTTTGCCGATGTCGACGTTGCGATACAGCCGCATGGTGGCCCCAAGGCAGGGGCAGCCGGTCTGCATGGTCAGGTAGGCAGCAATGGAACTGTCCACCCCGCCGCTCATGGCGATGAGCGCACCGCCGCTCTGGGTGGGGGAAACGGTGTTGGGTCCCATGGGGAAACATCTCCTCATCTCTGATCGCCCGACCGGAAAACCAGTCGGGCGATCAACACAGTATTCTTGTCGGGAATCATAGCACACTCTGCCGAGCCTGTCAACGCTGTAAGATGTTCTTAAAGCGGGAGTACATGCCGTTGGCCGTGTACAGGGCGGCAACGGGGTTGTGGGCCAGGACCCGGTCTTTCACGATCATCACCGTCGTGGGGGCGTGGGAGTGGCGCAGGAAGAGGGTGTCGTGGCCCACGCACAGGCCGATGACGATGTTGAAGTCGGTGCCCTGGGCTTCCAGCTCCTTGGCCTGGAGGATGGGGTTGCACATGGACTCGTGTCCGCAGCCGCCGTTCAATTTCTTCTCGTTGGGAATGCCGATGACGGTTTTATCTACGGCACCCAGCTTGCAGCCGACGGTGTAATATTCGATGCCAAGGGCCTTGAGAATTTTGGTAAAGATCCTCGTCTCCGGCATCAGCCCCACGCAGGAGGCGATGCCGATCTTTTGGTAGCCCATGCGCCGGATGAACTCAATGGTTTCTTCCACGCGGGTCAGGCGGCCGTAAAACTCGCCCTCGATCCCGGCGGAGACGCGGGCGATGTTTCCCTGTTCCGGGTCCTCCTGATAAATTTTCAGGGCTTCCTCCAGTCGCGCCTGGTTCTGTTTGGCGGTCAGGCAGAAGGCGGGGTAGTGGGCCTCGTCCTTGGCTTTGCAGGAGAGGACGGCGCAGTCGGAGCAGGTGTGGATCTGTGTGTCAGCCATGGTCTCTCACCTCGCTTAGGCTATGTCCGCAATGTCTGCGGCGGTGTAGGAGTCGGGTACGTCGTCATAAAAGGCGTAGACGTTGTCGGTGAACTGCTGGGCGTCAGTGCCCTCTTTCAGAATGCCGATCTGGGCCAGCTGCTCCACGCTGAGCTTGATGGCGTCATAGCCGCCCTGCACGGAGGGAATGTAGTTGTAGGACTTTAACAAACTGGTGTTGAACTCCAGGTCGCCGGTGACATACTTCTTGTCCAGCTGGATCTTTGCCGCTTCTTCGGGGTGCTCGTTGACGTACACGGAAGCCTTCAGCACGGCGCGGGTAAAGGCGGCGGCGATGTCGGGGTGCTCCTCGGCCAGCTTGTTGCTGACAAAGGAGGCGCAGCAATATTCGCTGGAGAATTCCTCAGAGGTGGCGGTATCGACCAGCACGTTTAAGTCATACTGCTGCACAAACTGAGATACGATGGGGTCGCTCATGGCGATCACGTCGATGGCCCCGTTCTCCAGGGCCTGGCCCAGGTCGTTCTTGTTGAAGACCACGAACTCAGCTTCGGGATTTGTCTCGTCAAACGAGATGCCCTCGTTGGCCAGCACGCGCTTGGCTACGATGGTCTCGGCTCCGGCCAGACCGGACACGCCGATCTTCTTGCCCTTCAGGTCAGCGGGACTTTCGATGCCAGAGTCCTTGGGTGCGACGATCTTGACGCATCCAGTGTGGATGCCGGCGGTGAACTTGATGGGCAGGCCGTTCTCCACGGGCTGGAGGAACTTGCCGATCAGACCAAAGCCGACGTCCACTTGATCGGCGCCAATGGCCTCCTGGACATGGGCGGCGTCGATCTGGATGTTTTCAGGTTCGATGCCTTCGGCTTCAAAGAAGCCCTTCTCCACGGCTATGTGCAGGGGAGCCTGGCAGAGGGAGGGAGAGTAAGCGATGCGCAGGTGATACAGACCGCTGTCACCGGAGCTGCTGTCGGAGGAAGGAGCGGCGGACGTGTCGCCGCTCTGGTTTCCGCAGGCGGCCAGCATCAGCAGCAGGGCGGCCAGCATCAGCAGCAGGGCAGCCAGCGCAAGCACTGGGACCAATCGTCGAAGCAGTCGGGAAGGATACATGGTGAGATACCTGCCTTTCGTTTAGAGGTAGTAGTCCGGCTCCTGAATGGTGCCGCCGTAGTGGAGCAGACGGAGGATCTCCGCCCGGTAATGTAAGAAGTCCTGGCTGCTGCGGGCCCGTGGCTGGGCCAGCTCCACCGGGACGATTTTGGTGATGCGTCCGGGCCGGGGCGTCATCACGACGACCCGGCTGGAAAGATACACGGCTTCGTCTACGTCGTGCGTGACCATGATCATGGTCATGCTGTGTTCTTTCCAGATGCGTAAAATTTCGTCCTGGATGTTCATGCGGGTGAAGGCGTCCAGAGCGCCCAAGGGCTCGTCCAGCAATAACACTTTGGGGTGACCGACCAGGGCGCGGGCCAGGGAAGCACGCTGGCACATGCCGCCGGAGAGCTGGTGGGGATAGTATTTCTCAAATCCTGTCAGGCCAACCAGGTCGATGAACTCTTTTACGCTGGCCTCTTTTTCCTGAAAGACACCCTGTGCCCGCAGGCCAAAGGCGATGTTGTCATAAATGGTCAGCCAAGGGAAGAGGGTGTGGTCCTGGAACATGAAGCCCCGGTCGCTGCCCGGCTTGGTGATGGGGGCACCGTCCAGAGTCAGCGTTCCGCTGGGGCATAGCGGCGGGGATGCCGACCTTCCAGAGGGCGTAGCGGTTGGAAGCGCCCAGGGTCGCAGCGGCCTCAAAGTAGGCGTTGGGGATGCTGGAGATGCCGCTGGCCGTCAGCACGCTGGTGGGGAACCAGACGGCCAGGGCGATGAGAAAGGCGCTGGCGGAGACGACGGTGGGGAAGCTGATCATTGCCAGGGGGATCCAGGCGGTGGAGGGGATAGGGCCGAGCACCCGGACCAGAGGATAAATCCAGTACCGTGCGCCCTTGCTGAAGCCAATGGCTATGCCGGTCAGCACACCGGCCACCGCACCGCTGACCCAACCGGTCACTTGCAGGCGCAGGGAGTAGAGCAGGCACTTGCCCAAAAACGCAGCGTCTTCCACCAGGACCCCGAAGACCCGGTCCAGTGAGGGGAAGTAGAGCACGGGGAGGGTGGCAGTCTTCGCTGTCAAGATGTTCAGCACACAGAGAAAGAGAAGGATACCGGTGTAAAAGGGGGCCTTCCCGCTGTACTTTTTCTGAAAGGCAGGGGCGGCAAAGCCTGCCAGAAACAACACAGCAGTGAGGGCCAGTGCCACCGCCATGACCAACAGAAAATACGGCCGGTTGGCGGCGGGGTGGAGAGACGAGTCCGGGATGGCCCAGTCTGTCACCAGTGCGATTCCGGCGGCCAGAACGGGGAATAAGGTTTTTAGTCGTTGCATGGGAGGGTCCTTTCTGGCCTTTTCTCGGAGCGGTTTGGACCTCCAAGGAAAATAACCAACTAAATTACTTCGTTTGTTGGTTTAGATAATACCACGGCCCACGGACCCTGTCAAGGGGAAAGAGATACTTCCCTTTATTGACGGAATGTGACCGAAAAAAACAGCCGCTTTGGGTATCTTTGCCCAAAAAACGGCCAAAAAGAGGATTGACAATTGTTCTACTCGTGTAGTACAATGGGTTTATAAGAGCTACTACATGAGTAGAACGAAAGAATAGAATACGAGAAAGGAGTGCAGCGCCATGGTAAAGCTGACCGACAACGAATGGGCCATTTTAGAGGTGCTCTGGGCCGACGGTCCCTGTGAGTTGGGGGACCTTGTCTCCGCCTTGGCCCCCACCCACCCCTGGCGAAGAAATACCGTCCACACCTACCTGACCCGGATGGAGAGCAAGGGCTTAGTCGCCATCGACCGGACCCAGGACCCACACCGCTACACGGCGGCCATCGACCGGGAGCTGTGTGCCCGCCAAGCCCGGAGTCAGCTCTTGGATAAAATTTACGGCGGGGCTACGGGAGACTTGATTGCCGCCTTTTTGAAGGAGAGCCACATCACCCCGGAGGAACGGGACCGCCTGCGCCAGCTGCTGGATGACATGGAGGTGTAAGCATGACGAACCTATGGGCGTTTCTACTGCAAACGCTGTATGTCGCAGGCGTGGGCCTGTTGCTTCTGGCCATCAAGACGCTGCTGAAGGATAAGCTCTCCCCCCGCTGGCAGTATGCGGTCTGGGCGGTGTTGGCCCTTCGGATCTTGCTTCCGGCCTATACGGGGAAGTATTATGTGCTTCTCCCTCTGCCCTTGTGGGTGGAGACGGCGAAGGTGATGGTTGAGCCGCACTGGGCCTCGGCCTATACCAATGTCTATGAGGCCACCCAAGTGACCAGCCCCATCCCCTGGCTGACGGGCGCTCCGGTCAGTCTCTCAGACTGGCTGTTCCTGCTCTATGTGGTGGGCGTTGTTGTGACGCTGCTCTGGTATCTCATCTCCTGGCTCCGCCTCTGCCTGCTCCTGCGGCAGGGGACACCTGTCCCGGCGGACGTGCAGGAACAGATCGAACGCATCGGCAAGATGTATGCCTGCAAGACCTGCCGGGCCATCGAGCTGCCCGGTCTGCCGTCCCCGATGGTGTGCGGGGTGTTCCGCCCGGTGCTGGCCCTGCCGAAGGGGAAAGCGCTGGATGACCATGTGATCCTGCATGAGCTGCTCCATCTGAACTATAAGGATGCCCTGCAAAACGTTTTCTGGTGCTTCTGCCGGACGCTGCACTGGTGCAACCCCATCGTCCGCCTCCTGCTCAACCGAGTGGGCAACGACATGGAATCCCTCTGCGACCAGCGGGTTTTAGAGCGCCTGCGCGGGGAGGACCGCCGCAATTACGGCATCTCCCTCCTGGCCATGGCAAACGACAAGTACCCCCGCGCCGTGGGCACCACGTCCCTCTCCAATGGCGGAAAGAACATTGCCCAGCGCATCGAGGCCATCGTCCGCTTCAAGCGCTACCCCCGCGGCATGGCCCTGGCCTCCGTCTGCGTGGTCGTGGTCCTGGCGGCCAGCTGTCTGGTGGGCATGGTGGATAAGGAAGCGGGCTTACAGGAGGGCTTTGACTATGTAGGCTACACAAACCAGCAGATCGCCGCAGCCCACCTGAACTACTGCACGACGGTCGCCGGAGCGCTGGACACCTACGCGAAGGGCATCATGGATGACAACCTGCTCTTCCTTTCTATGGCATCGCCGGACAAAGAGCGAGCGGCGCTGGAAGCCATGGCAGCGCAAGGAGAACATTACTCCCTGTTCGGAGAAACGCTGACTGTGTACCCACAAGGAAATTTTGGCCAGGCAGAGAAAGAGCCGGTCACGATCCGAACGGACGGCCAGATCATCTATGACCACCAAGCAGCCTACTTTGCCGTCCAGAATTTGCAGAAGCAGGCGGATGGAAGCTATACAGCCCTGCTGATGATGTATGCCTCGTCTGTGCCGGATACAGAGCAGTATATGGACTTTAACGTGGAATACATGGACACCTGCGCCGGTCAGGTAGCACTTCCGGTCCTGGTCAGGCAGGAGAGAGGGCGCTATGTCGTCGAGCAGACCGGGGAACCTGACATTTATCTGGAACGAACCGAAGGGATGTATTATAGGAACTTGGTCCCAGCGGAACGCACCTACACGGCGGAAGGGACCTATGGTACGGTGACGGTGGAGCTGCGGAGCTACTGTGCCGTCGATAACTTGGAAGAGCCAGATGATTTTTGGAGAACCCCAACTGTCATTCGGAAAACCGCAAAGCCAAACATCCAGTTTGAGACGATGACGTATGAGTATTTTGCACAGGGCACGTTCCCGGAAAACGTCACTTGGAAAGCAGTTGGTTTGTCCATTGATCCAAATCCGGGAACAGACGCGGAATATTATCAGGAGTTTCTCCAAAGTGTGAAGACTTGCCAGAGCAGCGGAGGTTCCAGCACGAGTGGCTTATCATGGAGTACAAGTCCGATTGAGGATGACTGGAACGGTACCATAGTAGATTACAACTCTGCTCCTTGGCTGGATGCCCCGCCGAAAACCATTACGCTTCATTTTGTTGTGAACGATCAAGGTACTGTGACAGAAGAAACGCTGACCGCAAAGGAGGTGCCGACAAATGGAGCGTAAAAAAATGGCGCACGCCATCGGCTTGATCGCCTGGGGCTATCTTTTCCTCTACTTTAACCTCAACTTAGGTAGCTTGAATCTCATCCCAAGCTGGGGCGGCTATCTGCTGATGGGTAAGGCCATCAAAGAGCTGAAGGAGGCGTCGCCCGCCATGGGCCTGCTGGGTCCGCTGTGCATTTTACTGGCGGCCTTGGAGCTGTGGTTCTGGGCCTTGACGCTCATTGGGATCAACAGCCAGCATTATCTTTTACAGCTGTTGAGTTTATTGCTGGCAGTGGCGGCGCTCTATTTCCACTTCCAGCTCCTCACGAATCTGGTAGAAGCTCTGGGTCGAGCGGGGGAAACGTGGCGAAAAGAACTGCTGAACCTACGGACGGTGCGAACCGTCCTGGCGGCGGTCATGGCTCTGCCGGTGCTATGGAAAGAGCATTTTGCGGTGCCTGTGATCCTGGCGATTGCAGGGGTACTGGTTGGTATTTCGATCAGCGCGGTGCTGTTTTGGATACGGAATGCCCTTTTCAAGTCGCTGTGTCCAGCGGAAGAAAAAGAATAGAAAAACAGGACGCGAGGCGTGTGATGATGCACAGCTCGCGTCCTGTTTTGTATGTTGAGGAGGATAGATTTACTTCAAAAAGTTTTCCAGTTCAGCCTTAGACTTCACGCCCACGGACATGTCCACCGGCTGGCCGTCTTTGAACAGCAGCAGGGTGGGGATGGCGGAGATCTGGTAGCGCTGGGCCAGCTCAGGGACCTCATCGACGTTGACCTTGCCGAAGGAGATCTCCGGGTGCTCCTGGGCCAGCTCTTCCACCACGGGGGAGAGCATCGTGCAGGGTCCGCACCAGGCGGCCCAGAAGTCCAGCAGTACGGGGGCGGAGGAGTGGGTGACCTTCGTTTCAAAATTTTCCTGGTTGATGGTGGTGATCGCCATAATAACACTTCCTTTTGGTGTTTCCGTTTTTGTTGGCTTTAGTATAGCCAGACTTATGGCGTTTTACTGTGACCTGCGCACAGTATTTTCAAATATTTGAACCATTTTCGACCGGTTGGGGGCGCAGGTCTGCTTCATCCAGCCGCTGGAGGATCACCGCGCCCATGGCCCTGGTTGCTGTGTCCGTGGGGGAGAAGGTGCCGTTGGCACCGACCAGCAGGCCAAGCTGCCCACACAGGGCTACGCCGTCCTTGGCCCAATCTGCGATGGCGGCCTGATCGTTATAGACTGGTGCGCTGGTGTCCCCGCGCTCCGCGCCGCACAGGGCTGCATAGCGAGCCAGCGCGGTGGCCAATTCCTGGCGGGTGATGGGGGCGTCCGGGGCGAACCGTCCATCCGGCAGGCCGCGCATGATGTCAGCTTCCTTAGCCCAGGCCGCATAGGGGGCAGCGTAGTGGCCGGCGGAGAGGTCGCGGTAGCCAGTGGAAGCGGCGTCACCTTCGACCCCAGCCAAACGGCCCAGACAGGTGACGAACATCCCGCGGGTCAAGGGGAAGTTGGGGGTGAACTCGCCGTATGGATTGTTGTGCATGAGGCCATTTTGCCGGACGTAGTCGATGCTGGCAGCGGCCCAGTGCGTGCTGAGCTTGCTTTCATCGAACCACAAGGCACGTTCACAACGGTTGACCCCAGTGTTTTTGGCGGAGTAATAGATTTTCCCGGCCTGGGGCGTGATGCCACGCCGCCAGAAAAGGTCTTCCAATGTGACCAAGGTAAAGCCGCGTTTGTCCAGCTTGGTCAACAGGGCATCCAAGCCCTGGGCGGTTGTTTTGTGGATCTCATGTAAGATGACGATGTCACCATCCTGCAAGACGGTGCCGGTGTAGCTGGTCAGCCGGGCGGCGTCTTGATATTTCCAGTCCCCAGAGTCTACCGTGCACCAAATGACCGGGACCCCGGCCAAGCTTAGGGTCGTGTTGTTCCAGCTGCCATAGGGCGGGCGGAGGTAGAAGCCGGTGTTTCCTGTCCCGGTCAGTCCTGTGACCTCGGTCAGGGCGTTGGCGGTTCCTGTGATCTCATTGCGGACCTTTGTGGCAGAGGACGAGGCCAGGACCGGATGATTATAGGTATGATTGGCGATTTGATGGCCCTCAGCGACCATGCGCTGGATCTGCTTGGCATAGGTCCTGACTTTATAGCCGTTCATAAAAAACGTGGCCTTTGCGCCGTGGGCGGCTAAGGTGTCCATGATCCGGTCTGAGTAGGGCCCCGGACCGTCATCAAAGGTCAGGGCTGCCAGCTTTTGCCCCGGCCGGTCATAGGCCGAGCCACCTGCTGCCTGGCTGACAGGGGCCAAGCTCAGGCACAAAAGCAGTGTGAGGAGCAGGCAAAGGAATCGTTTTCGCATGTTTGATCCGTCCTTTCTCTGTTGATATTCTGGGATATTTTTAGAATAACATATTTTGGGACATCTGTCTAGAAAAAGAGAAAACGATCGCTTTGGGGGAAAGAGGATCCTCAGGCTTGCCCAAGCAGGGACATTGCCCCCAACAGAACCGCCAAAAACCCAAAGCTGACCGCCAGGAACAACAGCAGGAAGCGCCCGGTCTGCGCAGGCTTGTGCTTGGCAAACTCTCGAAAGGTGATGAGGCTGGCTAGGGAAGCGATGAGTGTCCCGGCGCCGCCCACGTTGACGCCGATGAGCAGACCTTGGTAATCCTGGGTAAAACGGCTGAGCAAAATGGCGGCGGGGACGTTGCTGATGAACTGGCTGGTCAGGGCTGAGACGAGCATTGTGCCGTGGGATAGCAGACGCGCGAAAAACATCTGTACGGCGTCGATCCGGGCTAGATTTCCGGAAAACGTAAAAAATGCGGCAAACGTGAGCAGCAGCCCCCAATCCACACTTTTGAGGGCATTTCGGTCCAACACCAGCAGAACGGCAGGGATGATGACGAGTCCCACCCCATACGGCACGACCCGCAGCACCATCGCCACAGCCAAGCAGAAGAGCAGTGCATAGACGACGGCACGCTTCTGGTCTAGCCGGACTGGCTCCTCCGGAACAGCCAGCGGATCCTTTGGGACGAAGAAGCGGCACAGCAGGATCAAGGCGATCGACAGCAAAAAGGGCGGCAGCATGATGCCGATGAACTCCGTGCTGGCGATATGATAATAACTGAACAAGTAAAGGTTTTGCGGGTTGCCAAAGGGCGTGAGCATTCCGCCAAAGTTGGCGGCGCAGTTTTGCAGGATAAAGGTAAACGCCAGGTGCCTGTCCTGTCCGGTGGCGTGCAGAACGAACCAACTCAGTGGCAAAAACGTCAGCAGAGCGGTGTCGTTGGTCAGCAGCATGGAGCCAACCAGTGTGATGAGGACCAAGGCGGTCACGACGCTACGGGTGGTGTGAAACAGCTGCACCAGCTGCTGTGATAGCGCGGAAAACAGATCCATGTTCCGCAGTGCGCAAACCACGGCCAGTACGCAGAACAAGCAGGCCAGGGTGCGGGCATCATAGTATCCCAAATATCCCTTGTCTGGCGGAACAAAAGCAACCGTGATCCCGGCAGCCAACAAAGCGATCAGCAGCATAGCGTTGGCGCGGCACCATGAGACAGCAGACATAAGTTTCCTCTCTTTCTCTCTATAAGCATAGGCGGGTTTCCCATCATTTGGTTGGAGGATGGCAGTTTTTGCAAGGTGTATACCCTGCATCCATGGCCTCAGAAAGTGTAACTTCATAGCTGCTGTGGCTCAACGAGCTACAAGTGGCACGGTGATAGCGTTCACCGCTATTTGTGATATAGACCAGGATGTCTTCTTCAGTGTCAGCAAAGTCTGTGTCACAATCATCATAATAGACCTGTTCGTCCTCATCAGAGTAGTCATCGGAGTAGGTATCATCATCGTCATATTCGTCGTGATCTGCAACGTCTTCGTCGTCCTCTGGGTCTGGGAGTGCTTCTGGTTCAGCGGCTTTTTGGAGTTCTTGAATCTGTTCTTCCAAAGAAGCGATCGTATTCAGCTGTTCGTCCAAGCCGCGCTTCTGATCCGCGATCTTCTCTTGGTTAGAGGCGCCTCCGATCAGGTATCCGGCAACGAAAAAAAGGATAACCGCTGCAACGAAGAAGAACTTCCGGAAATTCTTAGGCAACTGTTTCTTCGGTTTTCCGGGGTCTGCGCTGATGGCTTCTATGCTGGTATCTTCCATCTGAGTCCACTCCTTTTCTATGTTGGTAGCGCCGGGGGCATATTTTTGCAATATTTTTCAGGACATCCACAAAAAAAGATTGATTTTGAAGATGTAACGTGCTACTCTTACCTTCAAAGCTCAAAATGGCAAGAAAAAGGAAGTGAATGGAACAGATGGAACAGTATAAGACCCTGAGAAAATTATACTATGGCGACCCGGAAACTTATCAGCAGGTGTATGAGCGCCGCTTTTCTGAAAGCACAACGGTCCATCTGGACTTCCTGATCGGAGAGCATCCCGCTTTCTTTGTGCAGGACAATGCTGTGATCCAGAAAGTCTTTCCTATTTTACGGCTGGACAAAGAGATTGCGCTGCTGAAATGCCAGCTTCCTCAAATTGCATTACAGCAGTATACCCGGAAGTGTTTGATCGACGAGGTGGTATTGACCAATCAGATCGAGGGCATCCACAGCAGCCGGAAAGAGATCGGGGATGTGTTGGATGAGCTGGAAGAGCAATCGACCCATCGAAAAAAAAAGCTGCGCTTCGACGGCATTGTGAAGAAATACGTCATGCTGCAAGAAGGGGAGTCGCTGGCCTTAGAAACCTGCCAAGATGTTCGTGACTTGTATGACGCCCTTGTGCTGGATGAGGTGATGGAGGAAGACCCCAAAAACCGACCGGACGGCATCTTATTCCGCAAGGGCCAGACGGAGATCAAAAGTGCGACAGACAAGATCCTCCACAAAGGCATCTATCCGGAGGAGAAAATCTTTGCAGCGCTAGAAAAAGCACTGGCTTTCCTGGGTGATGGACGCATTGAGGGCCTTTATCGAATCTGCCTGTTCCACTACCTACTGGAATATATTCACCCCTTCTATGATGGTAACGGTCGGCTCGGCCGGTTCGTCGTGAGCGAGTACCTGGCCCGGACGATGGACCCGCTGCTGGGCTATCGGCTCTCCAAGACGGTCAAAGAAAATATTCAAAAATATTACAAAGCTTTTGACACCTGCAACCATCCACGAAACCGGGGCGACCTGACGCCGTTCCTGCTGATGATGCTGGAGATGATCGAGCAGTCAGAGGAGGACCTGAAAGAATCCCTGAAAGAGCGCGTGACGCTGCTAAACCGCTACGGGGACTATATCCCACAGCTGCCGAACGCAGAGAAACGGGATATGCAGGACTTGTATTTTCTCCTGATCCAGGCCGCGCTCTTTGGAGAGGCAGGCATCTCCACCAAAGCGCTTCAGCACTGCCTGCCCGCCAGCTATGGGAAGGTCAGAGCTTTGCTGAACAGCGTCCCAGACGAGCTGCTGGACAGCAAGCGAGTTGGCCGGGAAAAGTATTATAGCCTAAAGATAGAAAACTTACCTGTTTGATCGTTTTCGTGATATGTCCTCGGTGTTGGTAGCACCGGGGGCATCTTTTTTGCGAAAAGAAGATAGAGGACCGTCTTTCAACGATCCTCTATCTTGATGGTTAACCCGAAGACATTGCGAACAATGAAGAGTTCGTATCTTCGCGCTATGGTGGACCCGAAGGGATTTGAACCCTCGACCTCTCGGATGCGAACCGAACGCTCTCCCAGCTGAGCCACGGGCCCGAAGGGGGATCGGAGAGAATGTGCAGGATTGCCACTCTTTCCAATTAATTTTATAGTATAGCAGAACTTTAAAAAAAGTAAAGCCCTTTTGAAAAAAAGAATACAAAAATTTTATGGTGAGCTGCTTGATTCTTGAGGGGAAATGTTGTATGATATAAGCCAAGAGTCTGCCAGATGCCGCCTGCGGCGTTGGGCAAGGCCGCACTAGTCGGGGAGATAGCGGTGCCCTGTACCTGCAATCCGCTACAGCAGGGATGAATCCCGGACCCCCGGAGGCTTCTTGTTTCGTTAGTTGCCGGTAAGCGGTGATGATCAATCGGTCCTGCGCAACGTGGCACTGTGAACCGTGTCAGGCGGGGAACCGAGCAGCACTAAGCAGAACGCTGCGTGTGCCGCGGGTCTGCCGGTTTTGAGCTGGCTGCCAGTGAGACAGGGATAAGAAGTTCTTCAAAGGCCGGTGTGCGGTCCTGCCGAATGTCGTAGCGCACGAGGTAGGCTCTGTTTTTACCCCTTTGGGGAAAAGGAGGAAGGCCATTGTATCAGGCGCTTTACCGCAAATGGCGCCCCCGCACCTTCGATGAGGTGGTGGGGCAGCCTCATATCACCGAGACCCTAAAGCGGCAGGTGGCTACAGGTCACCTCTCCCACGCGTATCTCTTCACCGGCACCAGAGGCACTGGCAAAACGACCTGCGCGAAAATTTTAGCCAGGGCCGTCAACTGTGAGCATCCGGTGGACGGTAACCCCTGCAACTGCTGCCCATCCTGTCTGGGCATTGAGAACGGCTCTATTTTAGATGTTCTGGAGCTGGACGCAGCCTCCAACAATGGCGTCGATCAGATCCGGGCCCTACGGGACGAGGCGACTTACACCCCTGCTGCGGTGCAGAAACGGGTGTACATCGTGGACGAAGTCCATATGCTCTCGATGGCGGCGTTCAACGCCCTACTGAAGATCCTGGAGGAACCTCCGGCGCACTTGATGTTTATTCTGGCGACGACGGAACTGCACAAGGTCCCTGCGACGGTCAAGTCTCGCTGCCAGCAGTTTGCGTTTAAACGTATCTCGCCCAAGGCCCTGACCGGGCGGCTGGAATATGTGGCCCAGCAGGAGCAGATCCCGCTTACGTCAGAGGCTGCAGAACTGCTGGCCCGACTGGCCGACGGGGGATTGCGGGATGGCCTGTCTCTGCTCGATCAGTGCAGTGGCACCGAGGGGGAGCTTTCGGAAGCGGTCGTTCTGGATGTGCTGGGTCTGGCGGGCAACCGAAAAACGGCCAGCCTGCTGGATTGTGTGGCCAGAGAGGATACAACGGGGGCTTTGACAGCCTTGGATGAGCTCTATCGAGACGGCAAGGACATGGGCGCCCTGCTCGGCGAGATCGCCGCTTTGGTCCGCGACCTACTCATCCGCAAAACAGCCCCGGAGGGCGGTAAAACGTTGCTCACCGGTGGATATGAGGAGCGAGTCATTCGCCCCTTGACGGAGGCTTTTACGGCGGCAGAGTTGGTGCAGATGATGACCATCCTGCAAAACGCACAAGCTGACCTCTACCGCAGCGCCAGCCGCCGGACGGATGCGGAACTCTGTCTCATTCGCCTGTGCGACCGAAGCTTATCGGACACGGCTCAGGGCCTCAGCGCTAGACTGAGCCGGGTCGAAGCCCAACTGGCGCACGGTGTGCTGCCGAAAGCGGTTCCAACGCCAGCAGCGGAAGCACCGGCAGAGCCCCAGTCTCCGAAAAAACCGGAAAAACTAGCCCAACCAAGAGCAGAAGTGGTTCCACCCCCCAAACCGATGGAGCCACCGACCCAAACACTTCCCCAGAAAGAACCTGTGGCGGTGTCCACGACCCAAAAAGCAGGGGACTGGAACGGATTCCTGAAGACCCTGCGGGACTTGCCCCCCATGGTCCATTCCTTCCTGCATAAACCGGAATCGGCCCAGGGCGTGTTTGAGGAGCATACGCTGACGATTTGGACGGACTCAGAGCTGACGATGAGCTTTCTCAACCGGGGTGACACCCCGACCGTGCTGGAACGCGCAGCTGAGGCTTACACTGGGCAAAAGCGCCGGGTGAAGTTCCAGGTCGGCAAGCCGCCTGCCCAGCCGACGCAGCCCAGGTCGAACACATCACAGCGGCAGGAGGCCCCACAAGAGGATAAGTTTGATGATCTGCTGGCCCTAGGGCGGCAGTTTGGAAATTTCAAAGTAAAGTGAAGTCATAAAAAGGAGCGAATACACTATGGCAAAAGGATATGGACGCCCCCCCATGAGCCGCAAGGGCGGCAAGGGAATGGGCATGGGCATGCCCGGCCTGAACATGGATATGATCAAGCAGGCCCAGAAGATGCAGGCTGACATGGAGAAGACCCAGGCCGAGCTACAGGAGAAGGAATACACCGCCACCGCAGGCGGCGGCGTGGTCTCTGCCACTGTGGACGGCAAGCACATGGTCAAGGCCATCACCATCGATCCTGAGGCTGTGGACCCCGACGACGTGGAGATGCTCCAGGACATGGTCATCGCTGCCGTCAACGAGGCCATCCGCAACGCAATGGATGATATGAGTGCCAGCATGGGAAAGATCACCGGCGGCATGAACCTGCCGTTCTAAGAACCAAAAAACGAAAATCTAACTTGAGTTTTAGGAGGAGTTTGGCATGAAGATCACCCTTTTAGAGCCTCTGGGCATCCCCGCCCAGGTGTTGGAGCAGTACAAGGCCCGACTGGAAGCCAAGGGACACAGCTTTACGGCCTACGGGGACAAGACCACCGACCCGGCAGAACTCATCCGCCGGACGGGGGACAGCGACATCGCCATCATCGCCAACAATCCCTATCCCGCCCAGGTGGTGGAAGCTGCGCCCAACCTGAAAATGCTGGACGTGGCTTTTACCGGCATTGACCACGTGGCCTTAGACGCCTGCAAAGCCAAGAACGTGATGATCTGTAATGCTGCCGGATATTCTACCCAGTGTGTGGCAGAGCTGGCCATTGCCCTGACCATTGCCTGTCTGCGGAAGATGCCCGCCTGCGAGACGGCCACCCGCACCGGCGGCGTGGGCGGCCCCCTGCGTGGCCGGGAGATTTGCGGCCGTACCGTCGGCATCGTGGGCACCGGTGCCATTGGCACCAAGACAGCCCAGCTGTTCCTGGCATTTGGGGCCAAAGTCATCGCCTATTCCCGGACCGTTCGGCCCGAAGTGGAGGCTATGGGCGTGGAATATACGACTCTGGAAGACGTGATGTCTCGCAGTGACATCGTCTCCATCCACACCCCCAACAATGCGGAAACCAAGGGTATGATCTCGAAAGAACTGATCGCTAAGATGCGGCCCGATGCCATCCTCGTCAACGTGGCCCGTGGTGCCATCGTGGACAATGCAGCGCTGGCGGATGCCCTGAACCAGGACAAGCTGGCAGGCGCGGGCATCGATGTGTTTGACATGGAGCCTCCCATCCCCGCCGACTATCCGCTGCTGCACGCCAAGAACACCGTTCTCACGCCCCACGTGGCCTTTGCCACTGACGAGAGCATGCTCCGCCGGGCGGAGATCGTGTTCCGGAACGTGGAGGCCTATCTGAATGGGCAACCGGAAAACATCTGCAAACTTTAAGCAAGACCCTGAGAGAAAGAAGGCATCCCTGTATGGAACCCTATCAGCACACCGTACAGTATTACGAAACCGACAAAATGGGCATCGTTCACCATTCCAACTATATCCGATGGATGGAGGAGGCCCGGGTGGCCTACCTGGCCCAGCTTGGCTGGAACATCGAGATGTTGGAGGCTATGGGGGCCATTTCCCCGGTGACTGGCCTGGAAGCCCACTATAAGCAGAACACGACCTTCCCAGAGGTCATTTCCATCCATGTTTCTCTGACGCAGTATACCGGCGTTCGTCTGCGCCTGCACTATGTCATGGAAAACGCCGGGGGCGAGGTCGTCTTTGAAGGGGACAGTGAGCACTGCTTCTTGGACCCAGAGGGGCATATTCTTCGCCTGAAAAAATCCTTCCCGGCGTTTTCTCGGGTGTTGACTCAGCAGCTGGAAGAAAATTAATTTAGGACAAAGAACAAAAATCATCGTCTTGCTGGAAAATGCAGGACGATGATTTTTGCTTATCTTTGTTTTTCTTGGGCGCGGCGCTTGGCCTTTTCTTTCAGGTGGGCCCGGATGTCAAAGCAGAAGGGTGGGTACATGGCGGGGAAGGCGACGCGGCTTTCCAGACTGTAACGGAAGAGGTCGAAGAAAAAGGCATAGGGGATGTCCAAGCGTCCCTGGAGCTTGAAGAGAGAAAAGCCCATCTGATGAAGCACTGTAACTTCGTCAGTATCCAGGGCAATGTTTCTCTCCTTCATTTCCCGCTGCTTTTTGTTTGGAACATAGGGACAGCGATCCAGAAAATCCGTCAGTTCTCCCCGTTCTTCGATGAGAGCTGCCTGATCGAGAGTGATGGAGAGGTAGTGCTCTTTTCGCTGGGGACAGTGGAAGCCGCATGGCTCATTGACGATGATCTCCGCCTTGTCTTTGGGTAGCTGGGCCAGCAGATCCAGGCGGAAGTTGTCATCCGGGTGGAGCACATAACGGTCGTAGTCCCTCGCCAGGCCTTCATAGTAGGCAAGGTCACGTTCCTCTGTAAACGCCGTCAGGATGACGGAAGCATGGACTTCCAGGTGGGGGTAGTGTGCCCGGATGTGATCGCGCAAGAGGGGAGAGGAGACGATGACCCCACCCCCTGTCTCGTTGGCGATCGCCAAGATCTCGTTGCCCATGGGGTCCTTCAGATCTTCTTCGGTTAGGTCTGGTGCAGAGAAGGTCAGTAGGGGCGTGATGCCGTGTGTGACCGCCCCGGCCAGCTCTGCCCGGATGCGGCCTAAGTCATTATAGTCTTCTGTGAGCATCAGCCGCCCGCAGTTCCAGCGAACCTTAGGTGAGCCGTAGGCGTATTGGATGGGCAGTCGATAGGAAAAACGAGCTTCTGTCTCGTCCATACAGCGGTAGAGCAAGTCAGAGTATAAAAACAATCCTGGCACGCTGTAGTGTGCGCCCGGAAGCAGGGCTGCCTGCTCCCCTTGGGGCAAGGTAGATGTACGCATGGGAGATGCCTCCTGTGGTGTCCTTGAAAATTTTCAGAAATCAGTATATCATGTTTTGAAGCGACTTTCCAGCGTCTTGTGTCCGGGAAATCTATGCGGATTTAGATTGACATTTTTTCGATAAGGACGTACAATAGGTGACGAAGATTTGCTCCAGTTGATCGGACCGGAGTGAATATGAGATATTTGGAGGTTAGGACATGAAGTTTTCTAGCAAAGTCAAAAAGTGCGGCCTGTCCCCCATGCGTAAGTTCCATCCTTACGCAGTGGCAGCCGAGGCCAAGGGCCGCAAGATTTATCACCTGAATATCGGTCAGCCTGATGTGGAGACCCCCCCTCAGTTTTTCGAGGCTGTGCGCAACTTCAGCCAGTCTGTCCTGGAGTACGCTCCCTCTCCTGGTATGCCCGAACTGATCGATGCCATCCAGAAGTACTATGACAACCTGAACATGCACTTCGAGAAGGACGAGATCCTCATCACCACCGGTGGTTCCGAGGCTCTGTCCATCATCTTCCAGTGCATCCTGGACGATGGCGACGAGGTCCTCATCCCTGAGCCCTTCTACCCCAACTACGCCACCATGGTCAACACCACCGGCGCCAGCATCCACCCCATCCCCACCTCTCCTGAGGAAGGCTATCGCTATGCTGACCGTGCCAAGATCGAGGCCCAGATCAACGAGCACACCCGCGCCATCGTTTGCACCAACCCCGGCAACCCCACCGGCGTGGTCCTGACGCCCGACGAGCAGCGCCTGATGTGCGACATCGCCAAGGAGCACGGCCTGTTCATCATCGGCGACGAGGCGTATCGTGAGTTCGTTTACGCTGGTGAGCCTCTGCAGTCCTTCGGTGAGTATGCCGATGCTGCTGAGAACGTCATCGTCATCGACACCGTGTCCAAGCGTTTCTCCGCCTGCGGCGCTCGTGTGGGTGCCATCCTGACCCGCAACCACGAGCTGCTGGGCGAGGCCATGAAGTATTGCCAGGCTCGTCTGTCCGTGGCTACCCTGGATCAGATCGCTTCTGCCGCTCTGTATAACGTCGGCCCTGAGTACTTTGCTGCTGTCCGTGACGAGTACAAGCGCCGCCGCGACACCGTTGTGGCCAAGTTGGCTGAGATCCCCGGCGTCATCTGCGAGTGCCCCAAGGGTGCGTTCTACCTGATGGCTGCTCTGCCCGTGGACGACGCAGACAAGTTCCAGCAGTGGCTGCTGGAGGAGTTCGAGGACAACGGCGACACCGTCATGTTTGCCCCCGGCGAGCCCTTCTACGGCACCCCCGGCAAGGGCAAGAACGAGATCCGGATCGCCTACGTTCTGAAGCAGGCTGACCTGGAGCGTGCCATGGACCTGCTGGCTCTGGGCATCAAGGCTTACAACGAGAAGAACAAGTAAGACCTGCCTGAAGAGCACAAAAAGCATATCTTATTTTCACAGGAACGGTGTGACCTCGGTCATGCCGTTCCTGTTTTTCCTTAACCTTCTGCTGAGTTGACAAAAATATATCAGATACGGTACAATTCTTATAAATCAGAGAAGGAGTGCATGGACCGTGATCACAGGAGAACTGAAGCATAAGATCGACAGCCTTTGGGAGATGTTTTGGACCGGCGGCTTGACCAACCCCCTCGATGTTGTGGAGCAGATGACCTACCTCATGTTCATCCGCGACCTGGACGACACCGATCGCCTCCGCGCCAGAGAAGCCGCTATGCTGGGTCTGCCCCACGAGAGCATCTTTGCCGGGACCGTGAAAATTGGAGCGCGGGAGGTTGAGGGGGATCTGCTCCGTTGGTCTAAGTTCCAAGACATCGGTGCCGAGCAAATGTACGAGACGGTCCAGACCCTGGTCTTTCCCTTCATCAAGGGTCTGCACGGGAACAAGGAGAGTGCCTACTCCAAGTACATGGATGACGCGATCTTCAAGCTGCCCACGCCGCTGCTTCTGTCCAAAGTGGTGGATGGGCTGAACGAGATCTATCGCCTCATGGCCCAGAGTCCCGGCAGCGATATGCGGGGGGATACCTACGAATATCTGCTCTCCAAGATCGCCCAGTCCGGCGTGAACGGGCAGTTCCGCACCCCGCGGCACATCATCCGCATGATGGTCGAGCTGATGGCCCCCCAGCCCACCGATACCATCTGTGAAATTAAGTCACCGTATTTGATACAAATTAACGATTGCCCTCTCAGGGGTGTCGCATAGGCTTTAGGGGTGTCGGTTTGCTGACCGACGCTATTTTTGTATATAGGAGATTTGAAAATGCCTACAATATCAAAAAAAGCTGGAGGATTACCAGCAGTTGTGTAAAGATCGAAATAACGGTAGAATATTAACACCAGATGGGCTTAGGCTCATTTGTGAAGCGTATAAAAATGATCCGGAAGCCATAGGAAAGCATATACTGGAGACACTGGCCCGGATACAGAATAAGGAGAGATATTAAGATGGCTGATTCAACTTTTACAATTTTTTATTCGTGGCAATCAGATCTTCCTAACAGTACAACACGCGGACTTATCGAAAGTAGCATCGAAGCAGCGGTTAGAAGCCTTAGAAATACTGTTTCTGTATATGCTGATCGCGACACGCAGGGAGTGACGGGTTCGCCTGACATTGTACAAACAATTTTCTCAAAGATTGACGAATGTGATGTATTTGTAGCAGATGTTACATCGGTTGCCACATATCATCCTTTGGATAAAGATGGAAATGAGACAGATAGACTTAAGGCAACGCCCAATGCCAATGTTATGATTGAACTTGGTTATGCTACGCAAGTTGTGGGATGGGATAATATTATTTGTATAATGAATGATGATTATAATCATGATGGGGAGATTCCGTTTGATATAGAGCACCATAGGCTTACACACTTCTCGTTAAGCGGAAAAGAAAAAGCGGAAGTTCGCAAGCAATTGAGAGACATTATTGCCGACACTGTTATGAATGTAATGGAAAACGGAAAAAGAGTACAACCTCAGTTCTCAAACATTTCTATTGGAAGTTGGAACAGTGAAATAAAGGCAGTTAGCAAAAATTTGATACCCTATAATGTTCATGCGTCAGGGCCTGCAAAGGCTGTAAAAGAGGTAATGTTGGATACGGTTCGAATGTTACTTGAAAACATCCAAACTGCTAAGGTGAGGAATACTGATGAGTTACCTCCTGCTGAAGAAATTGCGCCAGAGCAAGAAGATGTCCAAAGCGAAAAAATCATAACAAAAGATGGTATTGAACTTACTCCACTACCAAGCAAAATTCTTTTAGATTTTAATAAGTGGAGTCCTGTTGTTATTCAGGAGAAAGAGAAAATAGATACAATAGCAGAAATAATGACCTACTTAGGAATCGAAGTGGGTATGGAAATATTTGATTTTGGCGGATTGAAATGCAAGTTTTCTATGGTTCCCGGTTGGGGAAGTGAGTACGACGGAACAGCAGAAGAAAAACAGAAACATGATAATTATGTCGAAATGGTGGCTACACTTGCGAGAATTCAAATGCTCGAAACGTATCTAAAGACATTTGATGGATTAATTCTTCTTCCACTTGCAGCTCAAAATGAATCTTCTATTTCTGATAGTGATATTACAATTTCTATCCAAATTGAAAATTCAACGGCAGAAGCTATATATCCTACAGCAGAGCTTATTTGCGATGACCTAAAAGGTGTTGAGGGATACGTCTATGAAGATGGACTTGTTGAAATGACCCTTGCTCAGAATGACACCGTAGATATAAAGAACAGTCGAGATGATAGGTTTTGGGGCATGGAGGATCAGCGAGGCGAAATGGATGCTATGCTTCGCGGCGGGATTAATGGCCAGCCGAGATATACGGAAGAAGATTATGTTCGAGAGTTATCAAGATATATAGCTTCTCCCGAAGTAGAAAGCCCTGATATGTTTTCATTCCATATTCCTACATTACATGCGAAAGAATCAAAATGGTTGTCGAATATGATAATTCTTAGACCGCTAAAAGAGACTATACAGCTCAGTTATTCAATTAAATCGAGTAGTTCTAATGGCGATTTAGCAGGCACACTTGAACTTACTGTATAACGAGATACTCCCCATCACTGGAACGATCCAATGGTGGGGAGCAATTTTATGCTTTGATTTCCTGCCCGTTCTTAAAGGTGAAGCGAATGTCATCGGCACTGTAGACCGTGGAGTAATCCACCATGCTGTGCCAGCTTTCAAGGGAGAACTCAGCCAGTGCATCCGGCATCTGTTCAAAGGCGTTCAGGAAAGTTCCCATGTTGGCGCTGGCCGTCTGCTTTTCCTGAATCTCGGCGGTGACTTCTTCCAGTCGGGTCTTGGCCCGGTCGAAGCGCTGCACCAAGCTGTCGTAGCGTTTCTGGTATTCGGTCTGGTTCAGCGCGGTGCGGGCGTTCTCTTGAATGGCCTGCTGTACCATGTCGGAGACCACCTGCGTTTCTTCGAGGAGCTGGGCCTGTTCCGCTTCCAGCTCGGTGGTATCGAACAAGAGCGCCTGCATCTCTCTGCCGTTGGCGATGACCGCAGCCTTTGTGGCCAGCAGCTTGTTTGCCGCCGAAAGGAAGTGCAGCTGGATTTCTTCATCCGTCAGGTGCGGTGTCTGGCATCGGCAGTCGCCATCGAATTTGTGATTGCACTGCCAGATGGTCTTGCGGTACTTGCTGTTGGAGTGCCAGACCTTTGAGCCGTACCAGCTTCCGCAGCAGCCGCATTTGATTTTGGTGGAAAAGGTATGGGCACCACTATGGTACTTTTTGCCTTTGCCCCGCTTTTGAATTTCACGCTGTACCATCTCGAATACGTCCGGCTCTATGATGGCCTCGTGGTTATCTTCTACATAATACTGTGGGATTTCACCCTCGTTGACCTTGGTCTTCTTGGTCAGGAAATCGACGGTGTAGCTTTTCTGAAGGAGCGCATCGCCTTTGTACTTCTCATTGCTGAGGATGCTTTTGACGGTGGACTGGCTCCATTTCTTTTTGCCACCCGGTGTTGGGATGCCATCGGCAGTCAGGCGGTCAGCGATTCCGTGGTAGGTCACACCTTGCAGGAACATGCTGTAAATGCGCTTTACGGTGACTGCCTGTTCTGGATTGACGACCAAATTTCCATCCGGGCCACGGTCGTAGCCGAGGAAGCGCTGGAATGGAACGGACACCTTGCCGTCTGCAAAGCGTTTTCTCTGGCCCCAAGTGCAGTTCTCGGAAATGCTGCGGCTTTCTTCCTGTGCCAATGAGGACATGATGGTCAGCAGCAGCTCGCCCTTGCCATCGAATGTCCAGATGTTTTCCTTCTCGAAATAGACCTCAACACCGGCTTCCTTGAGCTGGCGGATGGTAGTCAAGCTGTCTACCGTGTTTCTGGCGAATCGGCTGACCGACTTGGTGACGATAAGGTCAATCTTTCCGTCCAGTGCATCCGCAATCATCTGCTTGAAGCCTTCGCGGTGCTTGGTGCTGGTGCCGGTGATGCCTTCATCCGTGTAGACCTCAACGAACTCCCAATCGTCGCGGCCCTTGATGTAGTTGGTGTAGTAGTCAATCTGCGCTTCGTAGCTGCTGAACTGGTCGTCGTGGTCAGTGGAAACACGAGCGTAACCAGCTACCTTGCGCTTTTTCTGTTCTGTTATCGGCGACGCGGTGAATCGGGTCAGCGTGGCCGGTATGGTTTTTACTTTCTTTTGGACGCCCAATGCTTCTCACTCCTTACTTTCTTCATGTGTTCGCTCATGGCCTTGCGGCGCTCTGGTGTGTAGCTGCCCTTGACGGATTCCTTGAACTTGGCTCTCTGTTCTTCGCTCCAAGGGTGGCTCGGCTTTTCGGTCGAATATTCCGCTTCCTGCGTATGACCATCAAGGAAGGTGTACTCCAGCTTACCGCTTTCCACCATCGTGATGTGGTCGACCCGCTCCCGGAAGGCCTCACCATCAAATTCGGGAGTGCCCATGACCTGCGCGGTAATCTCCATAAGCTCCGGTTCTCGGATTCCCTTGATGCCGCAGTTCGTTTTGGCACCGCCGGAGCAGCGCCAGTAGGCAATCTTGCCCGTTTCGCTCAGTTTGCTCGGCTGGGTCTGTCGCCTGCAGGAACTGCCGCAGCATCCGCAGACCACTCTGGTCGTGAAGGGCGAGAACCTGCTGCTGGTGGCCATGTTCCGGCGCATCCATTCGCGCTGGCGGTCTTTCTGCTCGTCAGTCCAACAGTCCTTTTTCGCGGTGGACTTCCAAGTCTGAACCTTGGTAGTGCCATCGTAAAAATGGAATTCAAGCTGGCAGTTTGGATTGACCATGATGTAGTCGACCTTCTCCAGAAAAACATCTTCATCAAATTCTGTTAAGCCAAGGGCCTCAGCGCAGGCTTCTCGAAGAACTCGCTCCGGGATGTCCTTCCGGCTGCAGCGACCGCCTTTCTTCTTGGTGGTACCGCAGACCCAGACGACAATGGTATCGCCGTAGGTGGAAGTGTACTTGGTTCGGTTACTGCGCTGATTGCGGACGTAGCTGCTGCCGCATTTGGAGCATTTCAGTTTGCTGGTGAAGCAGGTGATGTTCAGGCTCTTATTTGCAAAAGCACCCAGCTCCTTGCGTCGGGCCATTTCTTCCTGCACATACTGGAAGGTCTCCATGTCGATGATGGCCTCATGCGTATCTTCCACATAATACTGCGGAAGCTCACCGCGATTCTTCTTGCGGCGCTTGGTGATAGGGTCTTCGATGAATTCCTTCTGCAGGAGCAGGTTTCCGGTGTAGGTGATGTTCGTGAGAACCACCTTGATGTTGGAATCTACCCACCGGCAGCTGTTCGCCGTGGTGATGCCCTTGGCTTCAAATTCACGCTCGGTCTCAAGTCTGGACTTCCCATCAAGGAAGTTCTGGAAGATGCGACGGACGATGGCGGCTTCTTCTGGCTCGATGACCAGCTGGTCGCCTTCCCAACGGTAGCCGTAGATGCGGAAGTGTCCATTCGGGATGCCCTGTTCCATGCGTTTGCGAACGCCCCATTTCACATTGTTGCTGAGGTTGGTGATTTCCTCCTGTGCGAAGGAGGCCAGCAGGGTCATCATGACCTCGCCGTCGCCGGAGAGTGAATTGATGTTTTCCTTCTCAAATCTGACCTCGATGCCCAGCTCTTTCAGGTGTCTGACGGTTTCAAGCAGGTCGACCGTATTTCTGGCAAAGCGGGAAATGGACTTCGTAAGGATGATGTCTATCTTTCCGGCCTCGCAGTCGTCGAGCATCCGCTGGAATTCTTCTCGCTTGGATGCCTTTGTGCCGGTGATGCCGTCATCCGCATAGACCCCAACATACTCCCATTCGGGATTGGCCTGAATCAACTCGCTATAATAGCTGACCTGCGCTGACAGGGAGTGGTTGAGCCGTTCGGTCTTCATCGAAACTCTGGCGTATGCGGCGACCTTCTTACGGGTCGGGAGCGATGGAGAAATCGGCTCGATTTTGCTTACTTTTCGCATGAAATCAGCTCCTTTCCGGTACTATACATCGCTCTGAAAGCCCGGAATAGCAAGTAGATTCTGAAAATAATGTCCCCAATAATGGCCGATATTTCTCCAGCATTTTTGTATCAATTATGGCGTATTGCTCCTCGGTGATGAGGCCGTTTTTCAGCATCGTCCGAAACATATTCATGCTGGCCTGATACCGTTTCTCCCGGTCGAATTGCTCCTCAGTCATGGCCGTCACCACCTTGAAACCGGGCCTGAACATAGCAGGCATGGCAGCAGTATTTCCGTTGGGAATTGCCATAGGCACGGAAGGGCTTCCCGCAGCAGGCGCATGTGAAATCGTAGAACGCCTTTTTATCCACAGCGTCCGGATGCGTATTCCACCAGTGGATGCGGCAGGCGTCCGAGCAGAACTTGACAGGCTTCCTCCCGGCGACCTGCATCAGCGGCTTGCCACAGTTACGGCAGCAGTTTGAAGCAGGAACATCGGTCGTGCCCACAGCGGCCTTGGTGCCGGTAAGCCCTGCCCTGCGGCAGTAGGCAGAGACCTGATTCTTGGTCAGGCCGAGCGCATCAGCAATATTGGCGTATCCGTACCCGGACTGACGGAGCTCCGCGATTTTGTATTTCTGTTCGTTTGTCATAGCGACCTCCAATCCGAAGGCTTATCCTTCAGTTCCCACTGAAGGTGGGAGGCCGTTTTGAGCGGATATTTGTATCAAAAATAGAAAAAGGGGCCTACAGGATTTCTCCCATAGGCCCAGAATGGTTTATGCGATTATACGCGCTTGGCGTAATCCAGCGCAATCCAGCCCGCGCCGGACTTGAGCTTGCCCCAACCGGTACTGGAGCCTTGCCCGGACTGCACGGCGGTGATGGTGAAGACCCCAGCTCCGGTGAAACGACCGGTGGCTGCGTAGTTTGTCCCCGGCCCGGTGCGGATGTTCAGGTCAGGAACAGACACCCGAACCTTGAAGGTGGTATCACCGGGAACACCGGCAGAGTCTGTCTTGGATGTGTAGACGGCATTCCCGTCAGTATCGAAGACGGAGTATCCCGGATTCTTATCAGCACACGCTTTCGCGTTGGCAAGGATTTTATAAGCGCCCTTCTGCGATTTGGAATCCGACCACGTCTTGCGGACGCGATAGAGCTGCTTCTGTGTAGTGACCGTGCCACTAAGGGCCGCTGTGACCTTCGAGGCAAGGTCGCCCATCCGTGCATACATCCAGTCGCCGGGACAGGATTTGTTGGCAAACCAGCGGTGGACAGTCAGCACCATCTCATCGGCTGCAGGGCTGTAGTTCAGCGTCTTATCTTTGTCGCCGAGCCACAGGAGCTTCGTTTTTTCGTTTCGCTTGCAGATGTCAATGCAGAGGGTGATGAGCTTCTGGTAGACCACATCCTTGAAAGCGTAAGGGGCCGTGGTGTCGGAAGCGCACTCTATGGTGACCGCCCGCTGGTCGTTGGCATTGGAAGAGGAACACCACGAGCGGTTCTTCTCCTCCACATACATTCCGACCCGACCATCAGCGCCAATGCCGTAGTTGCAGCTTGCCTGCCGTGAGGTGGGCAGGAAGATGCTGCCCAGCGTTTCAACCGAGCATTGTCCCACCACGCAGTGGGGCGTGATACGGTCAATACTGTGGGTGCGCTGCCCGGAGTGGTTCGGGCTGAGCTTGGTGTAAGACACCAGGGGGCTGTTCGTATAGGCCATGATTATTCGTCCTCCTTTTCGGCACGGTCGTGAAGCTGCTCTAAAACCGTCTTGATCCTCTCCGGCACCGGCAAACCCAGATGCGCGGCATTCTCCAGAAGAGAAACGCCCTCGTTGGAGATGTAGAAGAAGATGACCGCCGTGCGAAGTACCAAACCGCTGCCAATTACCTGCACATCCAGCACATTGGCGATACCAACCAGAAGAAAAATCAGCACCTTGCGGCAGATGCCCTTGAATCCCACAGTGCTGGATAATTTCTTATCTGCTACGGCGCACATAACGCCTGTGATGTAGTCAATGACCACGAAGGCGATGAGCGCATAAAGAAGGCCATCGCAGCCGCCAAGGAAGTATCCCAGCCAGCCGCCGATGGCCGCAAAAACCATCTGTACCGTGTTCCAAAACTCTTTCATACAAATCACTCCTTTTCATTCCAGCCGTAAACGCCGGGTTTCCATACATTACTGTTTTGCGGCACAGCGAAAAAATGCTCTCCGGCGCTGTAATTGCTGCATTGGATCGTGTTTAATTTCATGTCAACAGACTCCCCTCGTAATCATACAGCAGCCAGTTACTGCTGTTTGTGGCATACAGCTTGTAACGATGCGATCCGCGCTCCTGAATCGGCGATGCTGCAAACAGGCCAAAGGTTCGGCTTTTGCTTAAGGACAAGAGCTGACCATTCTGTTTGGCAAAAGCAAGATAGGTTGCCACCGGACTGGTGTTGGCGGATAAGAAAAACACCCGAAAGAACGGTGCGTTGTACAGTACATACGGAGTCCCTGTTTCCCGCACAAAACTTTGAAGAAGCGTGCCGGTCCTGATGTCAAAGACCGCACAGACGGAATACTGCGTTCCGCTCCACTGAATGGAATTCCAGCAGAGCGCCAGAATGCCGGTATCGGTTAAAGAATAGTAGTTCGGCGAACACACCGTTCCATAGTTCGTGCCGACCGGAAGCCGGATATAGCTCGTTTTGATCTGCTCTCCATCCGGGGTGATGACCATCAGTACCGCCGCAGAGGATGCCGTTTTAGAACTTTCCTGAAAAACGCCAACCACTGCACCTGCCGGACTGCGAAAATAGGGTCGGTAACTCATTACCTGCATATAGCTGGAATAGCAAGGACTGTATTGTGCTTTTGGGTGGCAGACAGTTCCGGCCCAGACCAGCCCCTTGGTGCTGACGGATGCACCGTAGAGCCAGCCGGGCGTAGAGGAGGAACTGTCGGAAATCGTGCCGGTCGCCCAGACGAATCGGGCAAGACCCTGCTCCTCGTCAAACGAACACCAGTACGGCTCCATGTAGCTGTACGAACCGACGGTTGCCAACTCGATCTCCGTCATGACTGCTGCTCCGGTGGATGCCGCAACAATATCACACAGCACCTGTGCGGAGGTATTCAGCGGACGGTAGAATACATACAGATGATCCTTGACCTGGTCGTAGCAGATGTACGCCTGCCGGGAGTAGTAATTGTAGTTGGTCTGCTTTTTGTCTGCAGACGCCACATACAGCAGCTCCCACTGCTGAGATGCGATGTCATAGCAGAAAACCGCCGGGTAGTAATAATAGGTGGATGCGGAGCTGACCCTTGTTTGCAAGGATACCGGAAGAAAGACTTTCCCGGCTTTTTCACTGACGGTGATCCACTCATAGTAAGCGGTATAGCTGTAATAGACCTCGCTGCTTTCAAAAGTCGTGGTCTTGTAGTTGATCGTGTTCCAGTAAGCGCTGAACAAGGTGTAGAGGTTCAAACTCCTGGCTTGCGCAATTGCAGAATAGGCATTCAAAACATCATCCATCAGCGCAGCATCGTGGTTTGCCGACTCTCCGATAGCGTTGTAGGTATTGCTCACTTTGAGCATTTGCCGGAAAAGTGAGGTGTTGTGCGCCAGAATCGGTTCTTGCTCTTTGCTGCGCAGAAGGGACAGCACATTGTCTGTATCCTGAAACAGCGAAGCAACATCTGTATGCTCAGTAGCTTCAATGCCGCAAAGATAGGTCATGAGCGCTTCGTTGAAGTATCCCTTTTCCATGAGAACATCGTAGCAGAGCCGGTTGGCTTCCGTTTTGGTACAGTCGGTAAAGGCGGCGGACAAAGCCGGTACGCTTGAGAGAATGTGTTCTCTTGCCGTGGGGTCGTTGAGCAGAGAACGGAAAAGCGAGGCTCCCTTCAGAAAGTTTCCTCGGAACATCTGACTGTATTTGTAATAATCATTTTGCAAAAGTGGGATCATACCGTGATTCCTCCATCATAAATTGCCAGCACATCGACCGTCACGGCCGAAAACTCCGGGTATGACAAGACCGAGACCTTGGTACTTGCCGTGCCGCCGCTACTGGCCGAAACATAGACCTCTTGCAGAGCACCGAGCCGCACGGCGATCTGACAGGAGGTTCTTGTAATATTCTTGACCGCCACCACGGCGGTATCGGAAACGGAAACAAAGACACGCGGCACACCAGACAGCGGCCTTCGGAAAGAAACCGTCGTCCAGCCTGCGGCCAGCGTGACGCGCTGGGCGTCTATCTCGATATCGTCCAGAGCGTTTGGAAAATGCCCGCCCTCATCGATGCTGTCAAACAGATATTTATTGACCGGCGTTCCTTCCTCGATCGGTTCGTCTGCCCGTTCCCAGACGGCGTAAAACGGATCTCCGGTTTCGGGTACGATGCGGATGCGGTTGGGTTTTGTCGGAATGCGGTCCTTTACTTCGATCATGCAAATCCTCCTTCATTAAGAGAAAATGAGCCGGAGTGCCAGAAGATCTCCATCATTCGGTTCAGCCAGGTGTAGATGGCATGGAGATCCCATTCCAGCACATTGGCTTGCTCAAAATCCATGCTGCCAGTGATGGTGATCTCCCGGAAGTCCGGCAGAGAGTGATAGGCGGCATACAGTTTTTGAATGTTCTTTCGGATGCGGTCGATCTCCGGCTTCCAGGGAATGTCTGCCGCTGTCCATCGGCGGGTGCGTACCAACACCTGATAGCCGAGAGAGTCCAGAACGCCTGCAAGATACGCCGTCCATTCCTCAATGCGGTTCAGGTCACCGACATTCCAGAACGCTGCGCCGGTGCGTTCATATTGCAAAGACTCCATCAAAGACCACATCCTTCCGTTTCGCAACTGAGTCCACCGTCATAGTTGAATTTCAGACGGGTGATCAGTACATCCTGCCGACCGCCGTAGGAGTCCGAAACGGAGACGATATCCGCAGGCTCTTTCGCCGGGTCGCCTCGCCCCGTGACGGTGTAGGATAGCCTACGCTTATGAAACCGCAGAAGCCACCCGGTCAAAGCATCGTCCGCCGCCGCAGCGTTTTCATATTCCGCCGTCTGGACAGGTTCGCCATCTCTGCGGTCAGATGCCGTATACACTGTTTCGTCGGTGTCCTCCTCATACTCATTGGGAACAGTCAGCTCCACGGTATTGATCTCTGATGCCACCTTCATGCGCGGCGATTCCTCCATACGGTTTAAATCCAGAAAACCGGACGCAGTGTCCAATTGCAGTGCATCGAAAAAGGCCAGCGTACCGTTTCTGTCCATGCGGCAGGTACACTGCGCCGCCTGCGCTAAAAGCCGGAGCGCATCTCGACAGGAGCAGTCCTTGGGCAGCGCACGGCGAATGATTCGTTCCCCAAGCTCCACCGGCATAGAGATCGGAATATCCATTCCGGCGGTTTCCAGAACCGTGCGGACGGCCTGTTCCAATGTCCATGTTCCGGTCGACCCCAAACGGCATTTTATGCTGTCCAGCCAGTAGACCCGGTCGTTCGCTGTGATCTTCGCCGTCATCGCATTATCCTCGGCGCTGGCAGTAGTAAAGTAGAAACGTCCCATATAGACGCTGTCCTCGCCAATCGTGAGTGATACATCCAGCGGCTGGGTCTGCTGCAGATAGGCATACACACCCTTGGGGTTAGCCATATTCCAGGAGGCGTCCGAATTGTCTATCGTCAGCGTCAGTTCATTGGTGGGGAAACTTTCGCCGATAGGAGAAAAGCTGTAATCCAATGTGGCAGACAATGTATTTTCCTGTGTAAAGCGTTTGATGAGTCCGAAAATAACCTCCGTGACCCGTACCCGGCGAAACGGCGCATGGGTCTGAAGAAACTCCAGGGTAATGGTACGGTAATGCTCCACAGGTACGTCCAGTTCACAACGGTCTGCGATGTTTTCTACCAGCACATTTTTCAAGAGCACACCGTCGGCATCATAAGCACGAAGGCGAAAGCGAGAGGCATACTGTTCTCCGGCATCATCAAAGCAGACCGTGAAGCCCACGCTGGATTGATCCGCATTCCAGGAAAATCGAAGGACGGGTGGCGTATCAAAAACACCGTCTGCCCCGGATATCCTATCGCTCCACCACCCGGTCTGCTGCGAGGGCAGTTTTTCTTGCTCCGGGAGAAGAAAGCTGCCGTCCAGACGCCAGTAGTCCTGTTCCAGAGAAGCATATCGACAGGACGGATGCTCGGTGCGGTTGTGGGTCTGCGAAATCTGCGCCATCTCGCAGGCGTCGCTCACTGCGGCCTCTGCCGTTTCGGCAGCGTCTACATCCACCATCTCAAAGGTGACCTGCAGACCGCAGCGGCGAATATCCGCATAGGGCAGATAAGTTTCCGGCATAGGAATCATGTTGAGGTCACCTCCTGGGCGGTCATGGACAGCGTCATGTCATGCCAGACCGGGATGCCGCTATGGTAGCAGAACACCGACAGGGTCGGATACTCGATGGAGAAGAAGCCTGCGCCATTTCCACCGGGAGCAGGATATTCCACCCACAGAAACGCGCCGCTTTTCAGCAACCGAAGCAGCTGTGTTACCAGGTCTGCCGGTATCCAGTCCCATACGGCGGTGATGTTTGTCCGATAGCCCAGGATGTCCTTGACCGTCTTGCCGGACGCCATCGTTACGGTTTTGGATTCTTCCTCCGCACCGACCTCGATATCCCGCACACGGGGCAAGGTGATGCTGCGGCTTTTATCTGCGCTGTAGATCGTGATCTTATCCAAGGGAAACACCTCTCTGTCTGGATACATCTTTGAGTGGGTCAAAAATCGTCTGAGCGATGGTCTTGCCGTCCATATTGACCTGCAGAGTGATAGGCTGTGTGCTCCCGCTGCCCATTACCGCAGACAATCCGCTGACGATGCCGTTGACCATCCCGGCTGAAGCACGCTCCCGGGCAGTAAAAGCGTCGACCGAGGGGATGGATGCTGTGATCTCACGGGAAACACTGTCCATACGCCGGGTGAAGCCAACACCGATGCCTTGCGCCATGTAATCGCCGAGAACCGCCCACTTCTTTGCCGGAGAGTGGATGCCCTCTGCCGAGCGCAGGGCGGCACGGGCGGCTGCGGCAACGGCTCTCGCTGCGGACACCACGGCGGACTTCTGGCTGAGAATGCCCTGCGCCAGTCCCTTTGCCGCCAGCTGACCGACCTGGTAGAGATCATCCTTCATGATGCCAAGCGCGTCAGGCACCTTGCTGACATACTCATTCACCAGAGAAGTCATTTCATCGGAGTAGAAGCGCTGCGCCACATCTGCTGCGGCTTTCTGTTTCTGCTCCCACAGCGCCATGTATTCACTGTACTGTTCGTCCGTCATGGCGAGGAGTTTTTCCGTATAGGCGGTGGCATCGTCAACATCCATGCCGATGATCTCGGTCATCAGCGTGTCGGATACACTGCGCTGCTTCAGTTGCTCCAACGCTTCACCGTAGCGGTCAATGGCATCGATATCGCTTTGCAGATCACTCAGTTCCAGAAAAGAGCCGGACTCGCTCTGCACGGTTGTGAACAGATCGCCGTAGCTTTTCAGCTTTTCTGCCATGCTGTCCTGCTTGCTCTGCAAGTCACTGAGCGCCTGCTCATACTCGCTGCGGAAGGCCTGCACGGCCTGCAGCTGTTCCTCCAGAGCCGCCTTTGTCACTTCGTCCAGTCCTTCGGCCTTGATGGCGTCAGACAGTTCCGATTCCTTCTCAACCAAACGGCGGTTCAGTTCATCGGCAACTTTAAGGACAGCAGTCTGTGTATCCTGCAATGCGTTTTCAACTGTGCCGATGCCATTTTGAATACCCTCGGCCAGACCGAGCATCAGCATCTTACCGATCTGGTCTCGGAACACACGGGAGGGAGAGTGGATGCCAAGCAATCCCTTCACACTGCCGACCAGACCGTCAAACTTACTTTTGACCCAGCTGGCAAAGGCACCCCAGGCATTGGAGAAACCCTGCTTGATGCCGTTTACGATATTCCTGCCGATCTCCAGGAAAGCGGAGAACGCACCGGAAAATACCCCCTTGATTTGCTGCCAGATGCCGGAAAAGAAGGCGGTCACACCGCTCCATACGCTCTTGATGGCGTTCCACGCACCTTCAAAGTCCCCGGAGAGGACGGCTTTTACGGCGGAGAAGATGCCCTTGATCGTGTTCCAGATCATGGAGAAGAAGCCGGTCACCGTGCTCCAGACTGCCTTGATCGCAGACCATGCGCCGGAGAATGCAGCCGAGAAATAGGGCTTCACAGCGGAGAATACCGTCTTGATTCCATTCCAAATACCACTAAAGAACGGCTTTACCTGGTCCCACACGCCCTTGATGGCCGTCCAGGCAGAGGAAAACGCCTGCTTGATGTTTTCCCAGATGTCGATGACCGCATTGCGGAATCCCTCATTGGTGTGCCAGAGCGTGACCAGCGCCGCCACCAGTCCGGCCACTGCCGCAATGACGATGCCGACCGGATTTTCGTTCTGCGCTGCGTTCAGCAGCCACTGCGCCACGGTAGCGCCCTCGGTGGCAACCTTGTAGGCGTTCCATGCACCAACAAGACCGGTGATCATATTTGCCACATTCCAGGTGACGAAGGCCGCGCCAATGCCAACGGCCACGGAGAGGATCGTCTCACCGTTGTCAATCAGCCATTGGAAGGCTCCGGTGACGGCAGCGGAGAAGGCTTTCCAATCGATGCTCTGCGTCATCTCCTGCAGCTTTCCGGTCAGCTGCTGAACGATAGGGACAAGGTTATCCAGAAAAGGTGTGCCTGCCGCCGCCATGAATTGCCGCCAGGCTTCATTCAGGTTGCCCTGGACATTTTCCCAGCCGTCCGCTTCACGGGCAGCCTGTCCCATGGCACCGGACAGCTTCTGAGAGTCTGTCACCATTTTGAGTAGGGTCTGCTGTTTCTGGATCTCGGTCAGTTCGGAAAATTTCTTACCGAACAGTTCCGTTGCAGCGGCGTTCCGGGTAGTTTCAGTACAGGATAACCCCAATGCGGCGTCATTGGCATAGTTGCCTTTCAGAAAGGACTGCAGGCTCTCAGCGGTATCCTCCAGACTGCGGTCATAGTACGCGGCAGCGTCCGCTGTTGCCTGCAATGCCGTTTCCATCAGATCCATGCTCTCCGTTGCGTCACCACCGGAGGAACGGGCGAAGGCATAGATCTGAGCGCCGAGCGTATTCAAACGAGTATCCAGGATACCGCTGGAGGAAGCCACGCGCTCAATGGCGGCGGAAGCGGTACTGCCCATGTCTCCGAAGGTCTGCTCGAACTGACTGCTCTCCGCCTTGACTGCCGCTGCGGATTCGATGAATTCTCCCGCCATGCTTTTGACGGCGGACGCCAGCTGTTTTACACCCTCGATGATGGCCTGTCCCAGTACGTTGGCTTTCAGGACATCGCCGAAGGTGAGCGCCGAGTCCCCGGCGTCCTCAAAGGCATCCGTGGTGTCGTCTGCGGCGTCCTCTACATCCTGAAGCTCCGACTCCATGCGGTTCAAGTCGCTCTGTGCGTTATTGAGCTGTGTGCCGAGGTGATTGACCGCAGCAGCCTGCCGGTTATAGGCGTTCTGAGCTTTCAGTGCCTCCGCGCTGTTTTCTCCAAAATCCTGCTTAGCCTGCTCCAATGCGCCGCCCAGACTATCCAGCTTTTCTTTGGCCCGGTCATAGGCGGCGCGGATCATATCGAGCTTCTGTTTGGTCGCTTCGATGGAGCGGCCGAGGATATCCGCTTTCTTTGCCGAACGACTCTCGGCAGAGTCCATGCCCGTCATGGAGGTGACGGCAGCTTTCATCTCCGAGGAGAGGTTCTTCAGCTGTGCGTTGATCGCCGACAAAGCGGTCTTGAATTCCTTTTCCCCATCCACGCCAATGCGGATGCCGATATCATTTGCCACTCTCGTCACCTCCGATCCAGTAATCTCATAAACTCATCCTGTTCTTCTTCCTGCGTCAGCTTTTGCCGTGCGCCCTCGGATTTGATCTGCTCTACAGCGATGAGGTCGAGCAGTTCCGAGAGCGGAACAGAAAGGGCTTCTTCCCGGCATAAGCCAAGATGAAGCCCGTACCATAAAAACCACGCTGCGGTCAGTCTGACAGGTCTGCCTGCGTGGTGTCTGCGTTTTTTGGAAACTCCGCCTCTACGGTCTGTGCCTGCCCATCCGTCACGGCCTTGCCGATGGCGGCGAACATGGCGGGATAATCCTCCACGCCCACCATGTCGATCATGTCGTCCAGAGAGAACACTTCCGGCGCGTCCAGGCCTTCCAGCTTCGCATAGCGATTTCCTGCCACCATAAGCTGATGGAGCAGCCAGAAGGCGTCCGACAGAGCTTCATTCTCCATGATGGAAGAGAGCATCTCGGTCGCGGACTTTACGGGCTTTTCCCGTTTGCCGCGCTCCTCCAGTGCCAGAAGCACACGGGTGGAGAAACAGCAGGGGTATTCCGTTCCACGGATCGTCAGAGTGGAAGTCCTCATGCGGATACACCTCCCGTGATGGACAGCAGGCTCTTGATATACGACACGGCGTCCGTCTCCGTGTCGAAGATGGCATAGCGGCACCAATTATGCTCTGCGGTATCATCCCGCAGGATGGTGGCGGTCAGCTCCTTGGTCTGCCATTCGATGCTCTCGCCCTGGGTGGTGGCGGAGATGCCGGGGTTCTGGAACTGCACCTTGGGATAGACCAGTCCCATCCATTTGGAAGTGCCGGACTGCTGTTTCTTGACCACGACACCAAAGCCTACATAAGGGATGGACTGGCCTTCGCCGAATACGATCTCCTTCACATCGTCCTGCTCCGTGACCGCTTTCAGGGTCAGACCCAGGATCGCGGCGGCAGGCTCCGGCAGAAGGTCGTCCGTGGTGATGGTCAGTGTACCGCCGCCGAAGGTAGTGGCGGATTCTGCGGGGCCGTTGTCCGCATACAGGATGTTGGCGTCTCCGCCTTCCAGTTCCATGGACAGTTCCACCGCCTTGCCGAGGACGCCGCCGCTGGTATAGCTGACGGTCTCACCGCTTGCGGTGTAGATCGCATAAAAAGGTTTGCTCAAACCGATCGTTGCCATAGTAGATCACTCCATTTCGTAATGTTTCTCGACATCCAGTACATACTGGTGGTACCCGGTCTCACTGTCGTAGTCCAGATACCTTCGGTCGAACAGAAAAAAGTCCGCATCCAGCAGGATACGAACCAGTTGATTTTTAATCAGACTGTAGTTCCCCTTAGAAAAGATGGACAGCCGCACCGCCTGCACATCAAACTGCGGACGGTTGTCCGCCACGATATCAAAGGTATCGCTCAGAGGAACGAGCACGACATATTGGTCCGGTGCAGGTTCGGTATAGGCACCGGTCTGCCACGGGATCTTTATCGCAGTGAGAATTTCACCGATCTCGGATAACGCATTCAAAGGCTGTCCACTCCTTCCTCAAAGATTTTTCGCATTGCTTCGATGCAGGGCTTTTGCGCGGAGCGTTTTGCCGGGGTCATAAACGGCTTTGCCGCCTGACCGTGCTTGCCGTATTCCAAAAGCGCCGCCAGCATGGCGTTGCTGACACCGCCGGAATGCGGCTCGGAAAAGCCCACCTTGATATCCCGTCCTGCACCGTTCTCCTTGACCGGAGACAGACCGAGGGAACGTTCCAACTCGCCCGTGGCGCGGGAATCATATTTTGTGCCTTTACCCACCACACTGTTCAGGTTGGACTGCGCCTGTTTCAACACCACCTTGCCGCCTTCCTCCAGAGCCTTTTTCACCAGCGTATCGCTGCGCTTTTGAAGATCGGAAAGGCGGTCTGCCAAATCGTCCGGCAGCTTAAGCGTCATCTTAGCCACTGCTGCTCACCACCTTCTTCGCCAGTGCCTCGATGTACATCCCGCGACCTTTGACATCTTCCACGGACACAATGTCGTAGCGGCAGCCATCACAAATGAGGAATTGGTCGGTAGTGACTGTCAGCCCTGGAACACACCGAAAGCGGAACAGGTCGGTGGCTTCACTGAATACGGCGAGGTTCGCCCAACGCTGACTGCCGTGCCGACCTTCCCGGTACACACGGACAGAAGCGAGGACTTCATCCTCGGAATGGGTGAAGCCCTCGCTGTCCTTTACCTGCCTGGTTTCCACAATGTCGGCAAAGCCGTTCATTTTTCCGAAGCTCATACCTGCCACCGCCTGTCCAACCGGAGCAGCAGATTGACCGTGTTCCACACCTGTTGTGCCGCTCCGGTGTTATCCGCAAAGAAGCCGCCCGTGCTGCCGTCCCGGCTTTCATAGAAGTGGGATGACAGCATAATAACGGCTTGTTCAGTTGTAGGCGGCATGGGGTTCTCCTTATAGAACCCCTCTGGGATGTGCTGGTAGCTTTCGGCGTAAGAAACAGCAGCGTAGATGTAGGTCAAAAGTAAATAATTATCCTCAGAATGATTGAGGATGAGATTTGCCTTGACCTTTTCAAGTAACGTCTCCATCAGGATGCCTTCATTTTCAGAAGCTGAATGCCCTCCGGCAGGATGATTTTGCCGTCTACGCGCTCGGTGGCGACAAAGCCGACCTGCCCGTTGGTGGAATACAGCTCGTTCAGACGCTGAACGGTCCTGCCGGTGCGGTCAGCGATCCAGTAGCTCTGGAAATCACCGAAGGCAATGGAGAGTGCACCTGCCGCCAGCGTGGGAGCATACGGGCTGGTGTAGATCTCATAACCGAGCAGTCTGTCCGGCTGACCCGCCTGCAGGGAGGGCTGCCACAGATACTGACCGTTGGAATCCTTCAGCTTGCGCAGTGCGGAAACGGTAGCATCGTTCATCAGGAACTTGGCGTTCTTGCGGTACGGTGCCTTCAGCGCATAGATGAGAGAGATCACCTCGTCAGTGGTGACGGCGGTCGCACTGGCTGCGGTAACGCCGACCGTGCCACCGTTTGCAGTGAACAGGCCGGCGGGCTGACCTGTGCCAGTGCCGACGCAAAACGCCTGCTCCTCGGCAGCACCGAAGGCATAGGCAAACTCACGGGCGATGTACTCCTCCAGATCGAAGGCACTGTCATCCAGAAGTTCGATGCTCACCTTCACAAGATCGGTCAGCTTGTAAGCATCGATGGTCTTCTGTGCAAAGGTGGGATTGCTTTCGGTGTATGCCGCGTTCTCAGCCGTCCACGCAGCGGTGGAATGGGTCGCAGCAACGGGGATCTTGCGCTCGTTGTCGGTGGTGATGATCTTGCACAGACGGCGCATCACATTTTCCTCCTTGAGCGTGTCCACGATGAACTTCTCAAACTCGGTGGGAACGAGATAGCCGCCGTTGGCGTCCACGCCCTCGGAGAGCACATTGTGGAGCATCCGCTTGCCACGCAGATGCAGACCGAAGTCCTCGCAGTAGGCTTTGGATGCTCTGCCGGTCTTGGCTTCGCCGGTCGCTTTCTGGGGCTGCTCGGTGATGGGAGAGGATACGGGCTTTGCAAGCTCTGCGGCAATGGCATCGCGGCGTTCCATGCGTCTGACCTCATTGGTGAGGTCGTTCAGTTCCTTCTCCATATTGGCATAAACGCATCGTCCTCGGAAGAGAGGACCCCCTTTCTGCTCTGAGTTCATCCACAGCGCGTCCCGTGCGCTCTGGCACGGCACTTTTGGGTTGAATGGCGCATTTTTCGGCGATCTTCTCCATGAGAGAGTTCACCACATTTGCCTTGGAATACAGCATGGAAACGGTGGGGGCAGGTGCGGTTTCTGATTCGGAGCATCTCTGCATGATTTCGTCTGCAAAGCCGAGTTCAACAGCCTTGTTTGCGTCCATCCATGTCTCGGCATCCATGAGGTGGCTGAGTTTGGCACGGGACAGACCGGTCTTGATCTCATAGGCATTGATAATGGAATCCTTCACACTGCCGAGCATTTCGATGGCTCTCTGCATCTCGTCCGAATTTCCGAATGCCGCCGTCATGGGGTTGTGGATCATGAGCATGGACACGGGAGATACCAGCACCTTCGTGCCTGCCATCGCGATGACGGATGCGGCAGATGCGGCAATGCCATCGATCTTCACGGTCACATCGCCCTTGTAATCCATGAGCATATTGTAGATTTGAGCCGCCGCCACGCAGTCGCCGCCTGGACTGTTGATCCATACGGTGATGTTGCCACTGCCGGACATCAGTTCATTCTTGAAAAGCTGTGGGGTGACATCATCGTCAAACCAGCTTTCCTCGGCGATGGTTCCGTTCAGGAACAGCGTCCGTTCCGCTGTCTCCGTCCGGTTTTTCCAATTCCAGAATTTCTTCATCGGATTTTTCCTCCTTTCCGTCATCGGTAGATGTATCTGCAAAAGCTCCGGCGTTTTGCAGCGGGAGCATATTGCCGTTGATGAGGTACAGATCGCCGCCGTCCTCTGCCGGGATGCGGTCGAGGTTTTCCAGCTCCCGGATGTCGTTTGCGGACATCCAGCCGTTCTGGCGGCCGATGGCGTACCCGTTCATGCGAGACTGATAGTCTCCACGGAGCAGGCCTTCCAAATTGAACTTCACGAAATACGCTGCTTTTTCGTCCTTCGACAGGAGCGTTCGCTGAATGGACTGTTCCCAGCTGATGACCCAGGGGTCAAGGGTGTATTTCACGAACTCAAGGGACTGTTGCTCAATATTAGAAAAGCTCGACTTTTCCAGGTCACCGACCATGTGGGGCGGCACTCGGAAAATTCGAGCGATCTCATTGATTTGAAATTTTCGTGTTTCGAGAAACTGCGCCTGTTCCGGCGAGATGCCGATAGGCGTATACTTCATGCCTTCCTCCAGCACGGCGATCTTATTGGCGTTGCCGCTGCCGCCGAAAGTAGACTGCCAGCTCTCACGTACACGCTGCGGGTCTTTGATCGTGCCTGGGTGCTCCAGCACGCCACCCGGAGCGGCACCGTTGGCGAAAAATTTCGCGCCGTACTCCTCGCAGGCGATCGCCATGCCGATGGCATTCTTCGCCATAGCGATGGGACTGTAGCCCACTAGCCCGTCAAAACCCAGACCGGGGATATGCAGCACATCCGTGGGCTGAAGCGTTACGGCGAACTCCTTGTTCTTGATGGCTTCATCTGTGCCACGGTAATAGGTGTAATACAAATGCCCATTTTCATCTCTGTCCACCGACATCTTGTTCGGCATGAGGGGATACAGTGCAATGATCTCATTTTTGCCGTTGCGGATGATCTGTGCGTAAGCGTTGCCCCAGAGGAGCAGGTGCGTCATAAGTGTTTCTCGGAACACAAAGGAACTCATCTCCGGGTTCGGCTCATCGTGGAGCAGACGGTAAAGCGGATGGTCCAGAGCCATTGCCTTTCCTCCGCTGTCCGTGTATTTGTATAGGTGCAGCGGCAGTCCCGCGACAGCTTCCGACAGAATACGGACGCAGGAATACACAGCGGTCATTTGCATGGCAGAGCGCTCCGTTACCGCTTTACCAGAGGTTGTGCCGCCGAAGAAAAAGGCATAATTGCTGCCGGCTGTGCGGTTTTGAGGCTTGTCCCTGGATTTGAAAAGGCCTGAAAAGATACCCACCTAAATCACTCTCCTTCAAAATAGGCATAATAGGCATAAGAAAAGCACCTGCCCGTAGACAGATGCTTTGAATCTTCAATTGTATCTATTTGCAAGTCTGAAAGCGTTCTGTTTAAGGAGGTTTCTGACTTGAATTGCAAAAACTTTTGATTTCGCTCTGAAAATGCAGTGTTTATTCACTGAGCAGCCAGTCTATGAGGTTCTCTGATTTGATTCCGTCATAGGAAGTATCAAGACCCGGTTCAAGAGACAACACGATTTTTTCGTAGTTGTCACGGATGCTTTGCAGCGGTGCAAGTTCCCGCTTGCGTACATCTTCGCTCATCATTGACTCCGTTACCTGGATATACTTTTTCTCATCGGCGGTTGTTGCAATGAAGTCAACCTCCGCATTGCCGATTTTGCCGATCGCTACATCATAGCCGCGGCGAAGCAGTTCAAAGTAAACGACATTCTCAATGGCATGACCGCTGTCACGATTGCGGAAACCCAGCAGATAATTGCGAAGTCCGATGTCGACGATATAATACTTTCCGAGCGTGCGGAGATAGGCTTTTCCCTTGATGTCAAAGCGCTTGATCTCGTAGAAGAAGTAGCTCTCCAGTAGCGCATTCACATATGCCTGGACGGTATGGGCACTGGGTGCGCCTTTGCGTTTGCCATCGTCCAGAAGTCCTTCGTTGACCAGTGTGTTGCCGATGGAGGCGATAGAAACACTGGAGCCGATATTATCCGCAAGAAACAGAATGATCTTGCGCAGCAGCGTAGGGTCTGTGATCTGCTTTTGACCTCTGCGCTTTTCCCGTTCCAGAATGTCGCGAACCACGACTGTGGAATAGATACCGTCGAGAAGCGACAGTGCTTTTTCTTGCTCCAGTCCGACATCGGCGATGCCGGGCATTCCACCGAAGCGCATATAGGCGTCAAAAACCTCTCGCAGCTCATAGCGCTCACTGTTTTTATCGAATACCTGCTTGCGAAGTCCACCAAGGGCACTTTGCGTTTCGCGAACCTCGAAACCGTGAAAATCGAGGAACTCACGGAAAGAGAGCGGCAACATTTTGATTTCCACACATCGTCCGGAAAGATAGGTGGAATACTCCGAAGAAAGAAGATAGGCATTTGATCCGGTGACATAGATGTCGCAGTCAAAATCCACACGGAAGGCGTTTATAGCATCCTCCCACGCTTCGATCCGCTGCAACTCGTCAAAGAAAAGATACATCCGCTTTCCGGGGACAATGCGCTCTTTCACATAGCGGTAAATATCATCGGCACTCATTCCGCGGAAATCGAAGGATTCGAAATTCATCTCAATGATTTGCTCCGGCTGAATACCGGTATCCTTCAAATGCTGAACCATCAGCTTTAACAGGCTGGACTTGCCGCAGCGGCGAATACCGGTGATTACCTTGACGGGCTCGGTATCCTGAAAGCCGATCAGTTTATTCAAATAACTGTCACGCCTCTTAAGTTCATGGGAATCTATCATGTCTTTACACCTCCTACACTATTAGTATAGCACAAATCGGCGAGAAAACCAAGTAAATGCACCTCGGTGCAAAAACTTTTAATTTTCGACTGCTTTTGCAGCGCTAAATAAACAACAGCCCGCGGTTATCATAGACCGAAACTCCGTTATCGTTGCCGCAGCGGATGGCTCTATCCAGTGCCATGATCGTTGCCACGGCACCATCGATTTTCTCCGTAGATTTCTCCTTGTCCGGTTTGATATTGCCAGCAGGGTCGGTGCGGATGAAGATGTTGTCCATCATCCAGCGTAGAACGGGGTGCCCTCCGTGAGCGATTTTCTGCTCCAACACCAGTTTCATCAGTTCCTTGGTGGGCGGGGACATATCCTTGAACCCCTGTCCGAAAGGAACGACTGTGAAGCCCATGCCCTCAAGGTTCTGCACCATCTGCACAGCACCCCAGCGGTCAAAGGCGATCTCCCGAATGTTGAAACGCTCACCCAGGCTTTCGATGAACTTCTCGATGTAGCCGTAGTGAACGACATTACCCTCGGTGGTCTGCAAAAAGTCCTGCCGTTCCCACATATCATATGGCACATGGTCACGCCGGACACGCAGATCGAGGTTGTCCTCCGGTATCCAGAAGTACGGCAGGATGATGTATTTGTCGTTCTCGTCCTCTGGCGGGAATACCAGAACGAATGCTGTAATATCCGTTGTGGAGGACAAGTCCAGACCGCCGTAACAGATACGACCTTCCAGATTGTCCTCGCTGACGGCGAACTCGCATTTGTCCCACTTATCCATCGGCATCCAACGCACAGCCTGTTTGACCCACTGGTTGAGTCTCAGCTGTCGGAAGGAGTTCTCCTCGCCGGGGTTCTGCTTTGCCGACTCGCAGGCATCCTTGACCTTGTCGATGCCAACCGTGATGCCGAGGGACGGATTGGCTTTCTTCCATACCTTCGGGTCCGTCCAATCATCCGATTCCTCCGCCCCGTAGATAACGGGATAGAATGTGTGGTCGATTTTGCGACCCTCGATGATGTCCTTGGCCTTCTGGTGGATCTCATAGCAGATGGACTTCGTATCGTTGCCGGCCGTGGTAATGAGAAAGTACAGCGGCTGCATACGGGCATCGCCGGAGCCTTTGGTCATAACATCAAAGAGCTTGCGGTTGGGTTGGGTATGCAGCTCATCGAACACTACGCCGTGGGTGTTGAAGCCGTGTTTGTTTCCGACATCGGCGGAAAGCACCTGGTAGATACTGCCCGTTGGCTGATAAATGAGCCGCTTCTGGGAATCCAGTATCTTGACCCGCTTGGAGAGTGCCGGACACATCCGCACCATATCCGCCGCCACATTGAAAACGATGGATGCCTGCTGACGGTCGGCGGCGCAGCCGTACACCTCGGCGCGTTCCTCACCGTCGCCGCAGGTAAGCAGGAGCGCCACCGCAGCGGCAAGCTCGGACTTGCCTTGCTTTTTCGGAATTTCAATGTAGGCGGTATTGAACTGCCGATAGCCGTTTGGCTTGAGGACACCGAAAATGTCTCGGATGATCTGCTCCTGCCAGTCGATGAGCTCGAAGGGCTTTCTCGCCCAGGTGCCTTTGGTATGGCAGAGACTTTCGATGAACATGACGGCGTAATCGGCAGCGTCCGTATCGTAGTGAGAGCTTTTCTCCATGAACCTTGTCGGTTTGTAGTTTTTCAGTTTTCTCGTAATGCTCACCTCCAAGGCATAAAAAATAGTCGCAATCCGAATTGGATGCGACCATCTATATAACGAGCAGCAGCCCCTCACGGAGCCGTTGCTTTGAAGTTTTGATTGTTTACCAGTTCTCGCTGTGGAGCAGAAGCTCCGTTGCCAGCTGGGTATTTTCATCGGCGGGTTCTATATCCCAGCCCCTGTCGTAATTGCAGACGATTTCGCCGCTGCGCTTGAGCATCAGCTTTGAAATGCGTCCACCGTCGATACCCCACTCAGAGCCTTCCTCGTACTGCTTCATCCAGTAGTGAAAAATCTCTCCGTTTACCCTGATGCTGCTTTCTTTCCACATAACCGTGTACCTCCGTTTGTTTTGTTGTGCGTGTATATTACCTCTGAAGTGCGGATATATCCAGTCATTTCGGAGATGTATACTACACAATCATTCGGGGTGGAAACTGTGTATTTTACAACGGTTTGCATTCGCCCGTGAAGATGAAATGCACATATTCGCTGCGGTGTTCTTCGAGGAATACCACCAGTTCGTAAAACCGCATCTCATTGGCAATGTACTGTACCATCGGCACATCAAACATATTCGTGCGGCCGGTCTTGCGGATGGCGAGGATCTGCTCTCGGATTTTCTCAGTCATGGTCGCACCTCTGGCAAATATCCTCGCCGTAGGCCACACTCAGACCGCAGCCGTTATCCCAAGCGACCATGATGGAACCAATATCGTCCACACCGCGCACGGTGCCTTTCATGCCAATGGGCGGTGCCTGAAGATCGTCCATCTGAACAAGCACCACACGAGTGCCGACCGGATACTCCTTGCGAATACGATCGACCGTTTCCTTACTCGGAAATCTCATGCTGCGTACCTCCGTTCTTGAAAGCCGAAGATCCGGGCAGGTTCTTCAGCAGGATTTTTCGTGCGGTTTTGTATTCCGCACCGATGAAGCCCAATCGAATCAAGAAACAGCGGAATGCGTACTTCTCGTTGTCGACCGGCTTTTCCTTGGTGGTGATCCGCTTCTGCTTCCGGGCCATTTCACATAGGGCTGCGATGAAATGCGAGTAGGCTTTGATCTCTTCGGGAGAGGGCAGCTCCTGGAACCAGGGGAAGGCGATACGATCTTCCTTAAGTTCAATGCGGATGTCTTCGACACCGAGTGCCTTTTTGATCAGCTCGCCCTTGGCATCCAGCAGCTTGGTAAGGTTTCCGACCGAGACCTTTTCGAGTGGGATCTCAATCGTCAGGCCCATTTCTTCGGCTTCGTCCTTGACCGGGTTGAATCCGGCTGCGGCAAGGGCGATGATGACCGCCTCAATGGTGCCCTGATCCGTGCGCTCGTCCCAGACCATGGTTCCGTCTTTTTCAACGGTGATGTTGCTGATGACAAAGGCGCAGGTCGGCATGAACTGATAGACGGCCTTCATTCCGACCACTTTGGAAACGATGCCGACCAGCTCTTTGCGGTCCTGTCCGGTGACGTTGTAGTGTAGTTCTTTCATGGGGTTACCTCCTTGTTTTTTTGGTACTGTATATATCACTCTAAAGCCACAGAATAGCAAGCAATTTCAGAAAAATGTATGTACCGATTATCGTAGAAAAAACAGGAGTTTCAATTGTCTACATTAGCTACTTCCTTAAAGCGGAAAGTTGCGCCATCACGCTGGACTGTCACACCTTCCGAGGAGCCTACCTGTTCGATGTATCGCTTTACGATGACGTCACAGAACTTCTCGTCCAGCTCGATGGTGCAGCAGATGCGGTCGGTCTGCTCACAGGCAACCAGCGTAGAGCCGCTGCCGCCGAAGGGGTCAAGCACCACGGAGTTTGCCATAGAGCTGTTCTGGATGGGATACGCCAGAAGCGGAATGGGCTTCATGGTGGGATGGTCGCCGTTCTTCTTGGGCTTGTCAAACTCCCAGATGGTGGACTCTTTGCGCCCGGTGTACCACTGGTGCTTACCTTTCTTCTTCCATCCGTAAAGACACGGCTCGTGCTGCCACTGATACGGTGAGCGCCCCAGCACCAACGACTGCTTCTTCCAGATACAGCAGCCGGAGAGGTAGAACCCGGCAGCGTCAAATGCTCTGCGGAAGTTCAGTCCCTCGGTGTCGGCGTGGAATACATAGATGGAGGCATCGTCCGCCATGACCTTCTCCATATTGGAAAAGGCATCAAAGAGGAAGTCAAAAAACTTCTCCGATGCCATGTTGTCGTTTTTGATTTTCCCGGCGCTGCCCTCGTAGTTCACATTGTAGGGCGGGTCGGTTATGACGAGGTTTGCCTTGCGGCCGTCCATGAGGGTGGTGTAGGTTTCTTCCTTGGTACTGTCACCGCAGATGAGTCTGTGTCTGCCAAGTGTCCAGATGTCACCCGGTTTTGAAAGGGTCGGCTTTTGCAGCTCGGCATCCACATCAAAATCATCTTCTTGGATGTCCTTACCGTCGTCAAACAGCTTTGACAGTTCTTTCTCGTCAAAGCCGGTGAGGAGCGGGTCGAAGTCTGCTGCCTGCAAGGACTCGATCTCCACACGCAGAAGTTCTTCATCCCATCCGGCATCCATCGCCATGCGGTTATCGGCAATGATGTAGGCTTTCTTCTGCGCTTCGGTGAGGTGGTCGGCAAAGACACACGGCACCTCAGCGATGCCTTCCTCCTTGGCGGCAAGAATACGACCGTGGCCGGCAATAACGCCATAGTCACGGTCGATAATAACGGGATTGATGAAGCCGAACTCACGCAGCGAGGAGCGGAGCTTGTTGATCTGCTCTGGGCTGTGTGTCCGGGCGTTGTTGACATACGGCACCAGCTTTGTAATGGGAACGAGCTGCATCTCGGTCGTTGTTTTCATCAGACCAGCCTCCATTCCACAAATTTCTCAAAGTCATCGGCAGTTCTATCCACCACCTTATTCTGATGGAACAAATTTACTTTTTTAAACATGGTGTTACCCCTTTCTCGCACGGAGCAGGCGTTCCATAAGGTCATCCTGCGGCGTTGACTCGCCATATTCCGTGCTGCAGTTTTCTTTCACGATCTGGAAGATCTCATTCCAGAGCCGAACCGCCTGGTTCATGTAGTTGATGCCGATGTTGATAAACGGGGACGGGATCGGCTTTCCCGTGGTGGGGTGCTTGGAGAGAAAACCCATGCGGTTGGTCATTTCCTCGCACTGCACCCAGCGGGCGGAACACATGGCGTATCGCTCCAAAAGCTGCGGTGACACCTTTGCGGCGCAGCCGATGCCTTTGAGCCACTGCCAGGTTTCTGTGTAAATTTCCTGTGCCTGTAGGACGCTGCCGTCCCGCTGCTCGGCAGAAAGAAAATCGTGTGGCTTCGGCATGGCAACACCCTCGACTTCGGGAATGTCCAGCACTTCAAGTTTTCTGCCGCCGGGATTACCGTTTTCGGCTTTGTCCTTGACTGCGGATTTTTTCCTTCCCGCACCGGGTCTTGCACCGCCGCGCCCGCCTGTGTTATTCGATTTTGTGGGCATTTGTGACCTCCTTTCCGGTGGCAGATAAGTCGCTGCCTTTAATTGCCCTTTTGATTTCGCCTTTTTTGCACACGTGACCCCACGCCCGTTCCACGGGGAAGAGGCCGTAGAGATTTTGACCGCCCCTACCGGTTCTCCCGATTATGCCAGCGATCGCCGCGTTCGGCATGAATCCGGGCATGGCACTCTTTGCAAAGGGCCATCAAATTGCTGCGGTCGTGGGTTCCTCCTTGTGAGAGAGGGAGCTTGTGGTGAATCTCCTCGGTTGGCGTGTACACACCTTTCACAAGGCAGACTTCACACAGTGGGTGCTCCGCAGCATAGCTGTCCCGGATGCGCTTCCATGCCCGTCCGTACCGGCGCTTGGTGGCTGGGTCACGGTCGTACCGTTCGTAGCGCTGGGCTTCCAGCTTTTCGTGCTCCGGGCAGAAGCGCCTGTCTGTCAGGTTGGGGCATCCGGGAAAAGAGCAGGGCCGTTTTGGTTTCATCGGCATTTCTCAATCACCTCCGGGGATAGAAAAAGCCTCCGCAGGATTGCTCCCACGAAGGCTTGACCCTATTTTTTACACTACCATAATATCACTTATCAATGTGCCATTCCGTGCCAAAGTGTGCCAACTTTATGCTGGCGGCTGGAAATTTCTCAGGGCCGAGGCATGGATGCGATGAACCGTCCGCATGGACACACTCATCAGCACCGCAATCTTCTCCCAACCGTAATTATTGATGTACCGGAAGCGGAGAAGAAGCTGCTCATCCACATTGGCCAGCTGAGAGATGGCGTCACTGATTTCGGCCTTCAAATCTACCAGCCGGTCTATCTCCTCGTTTATCTTTCTCTCCGCATCGATGATTTTGCAGATGGTCTTCTCAAAGAGCGCTTCCGTGCTCCTCATCTTGGAGACCCGAATGCCGTCATAATTCACTCCACTCAGGCTAGTAGCCAGGTCGCGCAGTCTGTCCAGCTCGGACAAATCGAAATTGATGCGCTCGTTCAGCCGGTAGGCTTGGGAGAGATATTGCTTTGCCGTCATCTGGCGATTCCTCCTTCCTGTATTTTCTTCATGAGCGCCTCACCATCCAGACCGGAGAGCAGTTCAAACCATCCGGAGCGGAAGAATCGCTCAAGGCTCTGGAGCTCGGTTTGGTGCTTGAGATAGGTTTCGTGCTGCTTGTCTTCCTCATCCCGTGGCGGATTTTGTTGAAACCAGTCGAGCTCCGCATCGTAATCCTTTGCTGCCAGCACCACGATGGCGTGGGCCAGCCGGGTATAAGCGTCATCCACAGGCGTCACACCTCCAGTGCCACTTTGACCGCATCGATAAGCGCGGCCTGTGTTCTGTCCTTGGCCTCCAGCGCCTTCAGGATTCTCTCGTCGATGGTGCCCTTGGTGATGATATGTTGTATCATCACTGTTCCGGAGCTCTGGCCTTGCCGCCACAGTCTGGCATTGGTCTGCTGGTAGAGTTCCAGAGACCACGTCAAACCGAACCAGATGAGAGTGGAACCACCGGCCTGCAGGTTGAGCCCGTGACCGGCTGAGGCCGGATGGATGACGGCCACCGGGATTTTGCCGCTGTTCCAGTCGGCGATGTCCTTGCTGGACTTCAGCTCCCGGACATCAAAGCGCTTTTTGATACGCTGTAGGTCGTGACGGAACCAGTAGGCCACCAGAATCGGCTTGCCATTGGCGGATTCGATGATGTCCTCCAGCGCGTCCAGTTTCCGGTCGTGGAACTCTATCGTGTCGCCTGTGTCGGCATAGATGGCACCGTTGGCAAGCTGGGCCAGCTTTCCGGTCAGGGCCGCTGCGTTGGCAGCAGTCACCTCGCCGTCCGGGAGCTGTAGGATGAGCGCCTGCTTGAGCTCCTCGTACCGGTCGGCCTCCGCATCGGATAGATAGACCTCATAGCGGGTGGAAACCAGCTCTGGCATCTTCAGATGATCGGTGGATTTCATGGAAATCGTGATGTCGGAAATCCGGCTGTATATGGCTTCCTCCGCTCCCAGCATAGGTTTGTAGGAGTAGATGATTTGCCCGTTGCGTTTGTCCGGGAGGAAGAAGGTGTTCCGGTACTGCGTGATGAAGCGACCGAGGCGATGGCCCATATCCAGCAGCCGGAACTCTGCCCACAAATCCATGAGGCCATTGGACGAAGGGGTGCCGGTCAGCCCAATGATACGCTTGAGCTTGGGCCGGACACGCAGTAGGGCCTTGAAGCGCTTGGACTGGTGATTTTTGAAAGACGACAGTTCGTCGATGACCACGGTATCGTAGTCAAACGGGAAGCCGCTGCTCTCGATGAGCCAGCTCAGGTTCTCCCGGTTGATGATGGTGATATCCGCACTGACCATCAATGCGGCCTTCCGCTCTCTGGTACTGCCCACAGCAACGGTATAGGTCAGGTCTTGCAGGTGTGCCCATTTTTCGATTTCCGCAGGCCAGGTATCGCGGGCTACACGGAGGGGCGCGACCACCAGAACACGATGGGCATCAAAGCTGTCGAACAGAAGGTCGGCGATGGCCGTCAGGGAGATGACCGTCTTGCCAAGTCCCATATCGAGCAGGACAGCTGCCACGGGGTGGGCTTCGATGTAGTCGATGGTATAAGCCTGATAATCATGTGGCTCGAAGTTCATCCAGCATCCCTCCAATCTGCTCAGTGCTGTCAATCACATACACCCGGAAGCCCAGAGACCGCAGCAAGCGGTGCCGTGCCAACTGGAGCGGGCGCGGGACTTTTCCCGGTGCTTTCAGTTCTACAAAGGCAATAACGCCATCCGGTAGTAAGACAAGGCGGTCGGGCATCCCGTCGAAACTCGGAGACACGAACTTTACGGCGATGCCACCGGCCTTCTTAACCATCAGGGATAATTTTTTCTCGATGTCCTTTTCTCGCATATAACGCTCCTTTTCTCTGGTCGTGCAAGGTGTATCAATGCCAATACAAGACTTTTTCTTATTCTGAGTTTTATAGCCCTTAGAAAAAGTCTGTAAAACACATTGATACACCTTGTCATTAGGGCTCTCAGGTCAGGAAATCGTCTCCGGCATCATCCACGTCCGTCCTCAGCCTCACACCCTTGAAATAACGCTTCCTATTCAGGGTCACACGCTCAAATCCGGCGCTCTCCAAAGCGAAATAGAAGTCTGCCGTACTGCGCACATACTCGTTGGTATCGATGCAGTAGTTCCGATACGCCTGATAGAGCGAGGAGGAGCTCTCCCGGAAACCGTCGCCGGTCTCGCACTTGTCCGCCATGAAGTGACCGAACCAGTCGTTTTGGCTCCGGTATTCGTCGATTGCCGCCTTCACGCAGGCCGGGACAGGAATCTGGTAGTCCAGGTCGATGACCTTTTTGGCACCCTCGATGACCCACGCCAGAATGCTCTCTCCGGCATTGTCATAGAGGTACTCGCCGTAGTTCTTGATGTCGCTTTTGCCGGTAATCTTGGCGTTGAACGGGATGACGATGAGCCTACGCCAGATACCATCGTCGGATGCGCTGACACGAGGCAGATGATTGGTGTACAGCACCAGCGTGTGGCAGGGCTTGAAGGAAAACGGGTCTTTGTACTTCTTCTCCGCGAATACATCATCCGTGGAGCAGAGCTGCTTGACCGTAGAATCGTTCAGACGGGCACCTTCCTGCATTTCGGCAGCGATGAGGAGACGCTTGCCCTTGACCTCGGCCATCTCCGGCTTGATATTCCTCCGGCAGCCCACAGTCAGGGTGTCGGCGGAGATGTTGCCGCTGTACAGCCCCAGCACGCGGGACACCGCATTCCAGAAGGTACTCTTTCCGTTCCGGCCATCTCCGTAGGCAATGATGAGGGCCTCCACATAGACCTTTCCGATAGCGGCCAGACCGCAAATCATCTGGACATAGTCGATGAGCTCCTGATTGTGCTGGAAAATGAGGTCGAGGCAGTCCTGCCAGATTTTCTGCCCCTTCTGGCCGGGTGTGACGGAGGTGATTTTTGTGATGAAATCCTCCGGCGAGTGCTCTCGCGCTCCGGCCATTCCCTTGCGCAGGTCGTAGGTGGCCTCTGGGGTATTGAGGGCAAAACAATCCGCATCCAGGTCTCTGGGCGAAATCTCCAGCATGGGATGGGATTCCTTCAGCGCCGACGTGATGTACTTGGAGTCCCGGCGTTTGATGACGAACGTCTGATACGCCTTCGCCTGTAGAAATTCCTGAAACGCCTGCAGCTGCTCATCGCTCATGAGCTGTTCGGCCTTGGCCTTGGAGGTGCCGTCCAGAATGGTCTGGGCTCCGTTGTTCTTCATCTTTACCAGCGCATTCATCAGGTCGCGGTTGGCTTCCTTCATCTGACGACGGGTCAGTTCATGGGCCACGGCCTGTGCGCCGGGTTCGGATTCCTGCCAGTAGTGGTCACTGTAACGGATGAAGTGGGTGGCCGGAGAATAGCGGAGCTCCCCGGAAAAGTAGCGGGCCATGACCTCAGCCTGTCCGACGTCCGAATAATCCTCCGGCTTATAGCTGCTGGGGTCGTTATAGGCTTCCGGAGGGACGTACCCGGCCTGCTCCCGGATGCGGGAGAAGAAGCGCTGGGCGCTGTGCCAGATGGTGTTCAGTTCACTGTTCTCCAGCGGAGGCACACACTTGGCGGCCTCGTCCAGGAACGCCTGATACGCCTCGTCGGTATCACCGTACTTTTTGATGACGCGACCGGCGAAGCGGGACATGGTGGCGTTTCGGCTGCCCTCCGGGATAACGGTACTCTGACCAAAACCGCCGTCCGGCAGCTCGGTATCGAAATCGTCCTCCTCCAGAAAGTCGGTCAGGTTCATCCGGCCCGGATACAAGGCGACCTCTGCTGCGGTGGTGCCGAAGAAGAACCGGGCCGCGTCGAGTGCATTGGTGTCGAAGTATGGGAAAATGGAATTGACCAGCTTCTTCATATCGCTGTAGAGCGTCGGGTCGGTCACATAGTCGATGGGAAAGAGAACGTGGAACTTGGGTCGTGCCGATTTACCGTTTTTCTCCCGCATATTGAAGCGGCTGAAGTGGACGGCAAAGGTGACGCCCGGAAACTGCTGGAGAACGTCCTCCGGGGTAATCCAGTCTTCCGGATTCTCTGAGTGGTCGTTATCACAGTCCACCGGGAGGCAGTCGCTCCCGATGAAGTTGTCGCCATTGCGGTAGCTGTTCTGGTATTCGGCGCAGACATAGTCGTGGCAGACGGCTGCCTTCAAAGAGGCTTCGTCCAGCACCACATGCTTGTGCGGATAGGAGCAGTTGCCGGGATTGCTGGTGACGTCGGCGCTATAAATCGTGAACATCAGTCATACACCTCCGCCGCTTCCTCCTCCAGTACCTTCGTGATGAACTTCAGCGCCCGAATCGTAGTCTCCAGCTCACAGTCGCCGCCGAGGACGACCTCAAAACCGGGGCAGCCATACTTGTTGACATAGCTGCGGACTTCCATATCCGTGCTGCCTGCATCCTCGATGCGGAAGTAGGCGCGACCGCCGTGGCCGCTGTCGCCGCCCTGATAGCCGGTGGTGCCAGCCTCGACTTCGAGGATGTTGGCGCTGACCACATCGCGGGTATAGGTCGTGAGCTCGGTGCCGTCCTTTAGGATGCGGCTGTTTTCTTTGATTTCGTACATGGTCTCAACCCTCCTGACAATCTTCGGTGAAGTAGCGCAAGCGGTAGTTCTTCCACTTGGCGCGTCTGATTTCTGCCTGCATACCTGCAGAGATTCGGCTGCCGAACACCCACACCTCAGAGCACTTGCTCATGATGGCATTGCCAAAGAATATCCCAAGCTCTCGCTCGTCCGGGTCGGCATCGTCCAGAAACTGTGGATAAAGCAGATGTGGCGCGATGGGGATATAGCCCTTGTCCACGGCAAACCGGCTGTAGCGTCTGGCGGCATCTACGTTTCCTGCGATATCTCCAGCGTAGGGAGAGCAGATGTAGACGATGGGCCGGAACGCACGACCGGAGCGCTGTTCCTGTTCGGCTTTCTTGATGGCCTCGTATGCCGTTAGGTCAAGGTAGCCTTCGCTGTTGCGCATATCGACACTCATGCTGCGATTCCTCCTTTCCGGGCGGACATAGAAAAAGGCGTCCACCTCTGCTTCCCACTGAAGGTGAACGCCCGATTTGAGCGGATGATTATCAATCTTTTTTGTAAAACGGGGTGGCGTAGCCGTCTGCACGGAGCAGCAGGCCCTTTGCCCACGGTGGTGTCCGACCCATCTGCTCACAGACAGCATCCAAGGACATGTGTGGGTCGGCCTCGATGACCAGCTCATCGTGGATATGCATCACGATGGAGCAGCACCGGAGTGTTCGCATGGCATAGCAGAGGATGTCACGGGCTGTGGCCTGTACGATGTTCTCCACGAACTTGGGGCCATAGGAATCCAGCCGTTCCCACTTCTTCGTGGAGCCGATGCCTTCATAGGTGATGCATTCGCCGCCGAACTTGTTCGTTCCCACCTTGGGCTTCACATAGGCCAGCCTCCTCCCGGATGGCAGGGTGATGAACAACATCCCGCTCCGGCAGGAAAAGGTCAGACCATAGTCGGTGGTGGTGTGCTTGTACCGGACTGCCTCCATGACAGCTCTGTCCACAGCCCACCAGAATTTCACGATGTTCGGATTGGACTGCCGCCATGCATCCACCAGCTGCGGGAACTCCTCCTCCGTCAGTCCCATCTCCAGAGCACCCATTGCCTTGAGCGCACCTACGGAGCCGCCATAGCCAAGGGCCAATTCCGCAATCTTACCCTTCTGGCGCAGGTGACCGTTGATGCCATGTTTCTCCACAGGCACCTTGAACATCTGCGACGCGCTGGCACAGTAGATGTCTCCACCCTTGGAGAACACCTCCTGTCGCCATGTCTCCCCGGCAAACCACGCGATGACGCGGGCCTCAATCGCACTGAAGTCGGCTACGAGAAATTGGGCACCGTCTCTGGGAATGAAAGCGGTTCGGATGAGCTGGGAGAGTGTGTCTGGCATATCCTCATACAACAGCTCCACAGCATCGAAATCGCCGGAACGCACCAGAGCACGGGCCTCCGCCAAGTCAGGCAGATGGTTCTGGGGCAGGTTTTGCAATTGAATATTCCTGCCGGAGAAGCGTCCGGTTCGATTCGCCCCATAGAACATGAACATCCCACGGGCGCGATTGTCGCTAGAGACCGTTTTCTCCATCGCCTGGTATTTCCGGACGGAGGACTTGGCCAGTTGCTGCCGAAGCGTGAGCACCTCCGCCAGCTCCGGCGGTGCCGTTTTCAGGAGCTCTGCCACGACCTTCTTACCAAGACTGTCGGTCTCCATACCGTTGTCGGAGAGCCATTGCTTCATCTGTTGGACGGAGTTGGGGTTCTCCAATGCCGTCATGCGCTTCATGGCATCGGTCAGCTCCTGCCGGGAACGGGCATCCATCTGAATGGCTTGCTCCACGAGCTCCATGTCGATGCGGACGCCACGGTCGTTGATTTCTTGGTCGATGTCGTATTCCTCCCAGACCTGTGGCGGTACCGGGAACTTGGAGAGCTTCTGCTGGATGCCCATCTCGGCCTCTACGTCACGGGCATTGTAGCGTTTGAACAGCCCCCACTTGTCCGGCGCATGGAAGGGTCGGTTTCGGGTACGCTGGCCATTTGCCTTGGTGGGGAGGCAGGGCTGGCAGAAGTATTTGATGAGCTCCTTGCCCTCAGTGAGCTTCTGCTTCTCCAGACCGAGAACAGCACCGACGCCTTCCAAAGAAAGCGGCAGGCCCATCGTGGCCGCCCAGACCATAGAGCAATGCCAGCTCTCCGGGTCAAGATATTCGCCGGTGGGATAACCGAGATACCGGGAGAGGCATACCCGCTCGAAGGCGGCATTGAAGGCCCACTTGATGACGGAATCGTCCTCCAGTGCGGCCAGCACTTCTTTGGGGATATGCTCCCCACAGGCGAGGTCGACCACCTGCACCGGCCCGGAGTCAATGCTGTAGCCGAACAACAGGATTTCAAAATTGGGAGACTCACAGTAACGATAAACTCCGGTCTTTTGGAGCGGGATGTCACTGTAGGTCTCAATATCGATACTGAGTGTTTTCATAGGCACATCCTTTCGGAGCAGTGGAATATGGGTGGCGGGATTGCTCCTACCACCCGCTGGATGAGGATTACGATTTGTCGAGCTCCTTCATACGAGCCTCGTGATATTCCACCTCGCGCAGGGCACGCTCCTTCTCAAGCTGCTGGCGTTCGACCTCCCACGCTGCGTTGCGCTTTTCACGCTTGCGGTCATCGATGGTGTCGATGATAGACCGGACAATCCAGAACACTGCCAAGAGCAGATAGAGGGAGAGCAGAAGGATGCAGAGAATGGTTGTAGCGTTCATCGTGGTCACCTCCATCAGTCAAGGAAATCGTCGTCTTCGTCGGTGGCGAAGTCGGACTCGGCGCTGGCCTTGCCGCCCAGGGGCTCACCGTCACGAATCTTCTGCAGATTGTTCAGGCCGCAGGCAATGCCGCGATTGCCGGAGCTGTTGAAGGCGTAGAACGTGATGCTGGCCCGACCGTACACACCGGAGTAGACCTCAGAGCGGGTCAGGATGGGCTGGCGGTCAGCATCCACAATGCCGGGAGCGCTGGTGGCGTTGGCGTTGACGAAATAGGCACCGGCATAGGCGGGGTCATCCGGACGCTCGGTGTCGCCGTCGCGCAGTGGGGTCTTGATGGCGCTGAGGGCCGGGACAGACTTGCCGTTGCCCTTGAGCTTGGCCTCGCCATCACGGTAGGCCGCTTCGATGGCCGCCTGAATCTTGGCGACGGTCTTGGTGTCGGACTTCGGGATGATAAGGCTGACCGAGTACTTCGGAGCGCCTCCGTTGATGCTCTTGGGCTCCCAGACGTTGGCGTAAGACCAGCGGGTGTTGGGGCCAGTGATGACCTTCATGGGATTGGTAAATTTGGTGTTCTTATTCATCGATGTTTTCCTCCATAAAATCATTTTTTGCTGTGTTCATAGCCGGACGCTTATCGCTTTCCGGTACGAGCGTGGGTTTGCCCTGTGGCTTTTCAATGTAGGCCGTCAGGAGTTCGTCAAAGCGGGCCTTGCCGAGCAGCTTTTGCATCGCGGTGATGCCCAGCAGCTTCCGCTCATACGGGTCAAAGCCCGCATCGCTGACCGTCTGGATAACGGCAGCCTCGTTGGTATATCTGCGATTGGAGCGGCCCTCGACCAGTTTCCAGCCGTGCCATTCCTTTCCGCTGACCGCCTGTTGGAGCGCATACTCCTTGATGTCGGAGGCCCACGATACCAGCGCGTCCACGTGGGACAGAATGCCCTCGATATCCTCGTCCGTGAGGAGCGGAGGCAGCTTGAAATCGTAGCGGGCCAGCTCCAGATTGGCCTCGGCACGGGCGCGGCACTCATTCTTGGCCTTGCAGAATCCGCACCACTCACCGCAGAGGAAGTTGCCGTCACCGGCAAAGGCCAGTTCAGCCGTGGGCTTCAGAACCTCATCCGCCCAGTGGTACAGGTCATCCTTAGCAATCTCAAAAGTGCTGATATTCTGGCGTCTGGGCTGTACGATGTGAACGCACACGTTGTCGATATCATAGATGCCATCGAACAGCTCCAGCGCACCGAGCGCGTAGCATTTCAGCTGAGGATTTTCCACTGCGGAGACAAGTATCCCAAGCCCGTGTTTGTAATCAATCACGTGCATGGTGCCGTCCGCGATAAGGATGGCGTCGGAAGTGCCGAAGCCCTGTTCCACCCAGCGAGAGAAGTCCACCCGCTGCTCGATGAGCACGACCGGGTCTGAACAGGTCTCTTTGGCTGCCTCCACCAGTTCAAGGATGTAGGCGGCATAGCCGCTGGCACACTCGTCCATTTCTTGATTGAACCAGGTCAGGTTCTCTGTGGGGTCGACGGCCTCCATGCCCAGCGCCTTCCGGAGCTTATACTCACAGAGCGTGTGGGCATCGGTGCCCTCGGCGGCATAATCGGAGTCCTTGTCCTCGTAGAGCTCACACAGCCTCGCGGATGGTGGGCAGTGGAGCCAGCGGTCTGACGCGGATGCCGAGAGAAGCGCATGTCCATTAGGTGGCATCGGCAAGTCCCTCCACATCCTTGAGCAGGGCCTCATAGTGTTGCGGGTCGAGCAGAGAGAGCTTTTCGGCCCCATACTTCCGGAGGAGCTCCCGGATTGCCGCCGTGTGACCGGCGCGGGATTTCTCCGCCAACACCGCCCGTACCTGCTCCAGCGTGGGCGCGGGCTTGGGCTCCGGCTCCTTGGGCGCGGGGCTGCTGAACTGACGAGTCAGCCAGTTGGCCACATCATCAATAGCGGCAGCCGCATCGTGCAGTTCTTGTATGGCCATAGCCATATCCGCCAGCTTTGACATTGTGATTTCCTCCTTCCTTGGTTTGCCTCTGTTTGTCGAGGGCAGCGAGCTTTTGCGCCAGACGTGCGGAGACGCGGGAGATGGCTTTGAGCACCTGGATCTCCTCGGCTGCGAGGCTGCTGTTCCTGTAGTTGTTGTCGTACACGGTTTTCACCTCCCTGAAGGCTGGTGTCGTTTGTCGCCTTCCACCTCCCACTGAAGGTGAGGAGCCGTTTTGAGCGGAGGATTTTTTAAAAAAGCAAAAAGGCCCTCCGGCCACCGGGAGAACCGATGGTCAGAGGGCCGGGAGTGCTGGGGATTAATAGCCCCGGATGCGCCGGAGCTCCGTCCGATACTTCTTCATCTGGTCGGCGAAGGTGCGCTGGGGCCGACCGAGGGCCTTGGCAATGGCGCGGTCGGAGACGTTGTCGTCGTCTATCCACATGGTGATGATGGTGTCCGCATCGGGGTCAAGCTCCCGAAGACGGGCGAAAAGGCGGTCAAGCAGGTCGCGGTCTGCAATAATGCTCTCGATGGCCGGAGCCTCAGACGGAAGCATGTCCATCAGGGTATCTTCGCCATCCTCACCGATGGGAACGTCCAGAGAAGCCAGGTCGCCGGAACGACGGTACTCACAAATGAGGCAGTCGCCGTCGCAGGCCCAGACCTTGCTCTGAGGGCAGACGCAGCGCCCATGAGCCTGCTCCTTCATCCGGATGCGGGCTGCCTCACCGTAGTAGGCGTCGCGGACTTCCTTGCTGACCGGAATCTTCTCACCGGTAGCGCGGTCGTAGATAAAGGGTTGATTCTGATTGTCATGTTTTTTCATAGGATTTCCTCCGTTTCGTCGTTCCGAAACGGGGAAAATCCCAGAGCACAGCTGAAGAAGGTAACAGTAAACCATCCGCAGTCCGTACGGTTCTCACCGTTTCGGATTGCAGCCTTCCGCTCAATAGTCAGCTGTGTTTTCAGTTGTCGCGCTGGATGACGTTGAGCCATCCTTGTACAGGGGATGCATCATCCAGCGTGTGAGCTTTCGCTCATGAGCCTATTGTAAGGCCGGGGCCAGAAATCCACCATGAAGTCGGACTTCACCGCAAAAAGGCCGGAAAATAAACAAAAAAAGGCCCTCACGCCAGAGTTGGCGTAAGAGCCTTGATATTCGGACATGCTGGGTGAAGTCGGACTTCACTCCAAAACAAAAGTTCTTTTATTCAGGTTGTTCGAGCGCGTCGCGGGCCTTCTGATTTCGGTTACTGGGAAGCACTTGAGCAATGCCAGCGTCTCGCAGCTTCCGGTTCCACATATCGACGCACTCCATGTGGTGGTTGTTAATCAAATACTGGTATACGCAGTTCACAGGAGAGATGGACATCACATCATACCCGGCCTTCTTTATCAAATCGTATGAGAACAGCGGGTGCAGGTTCAAAGCTACGCACAGGGCAAGCACGGTCGGGAGCTCCGGATTTGTCTCGCTGACGCGCTTGTTTCGGTAGTCGATGAGGCTGCGGGCGCTGATATACGTCCGTTCCTCCATGTCCTCGTTAGTATAGCCCCGGCGCTCGATATGCTTGTTGAGAGTGCCATGGAATGTCGTGGGAAGCTCATCGGCGATTTCCTGAAGACGGTCGGACTCATCCCGAATCTTTCCCATCTCCTCGGCGCGATGTTTGATATTCTCGTTGTGCTCCTCGTGGATATCACAGGTGGCCTCTACGAAACTCTCTGAATTCGGGTCGCGGCAGAGGAAGCAGATTCTGTAATAGGAATCGTCGTATTGCTTGCTGACGCGGGTTTTTCGGGTGAAGATCAAGCAGCACTCATCTGCATGGTCAAGAGCATAGTCCGTGAGGATGAAACTGCCGTCATCCTTGGTCGTCACGAACTTTGGGTTGTTGATGGCAAAAACGCCATCCGCATGGACGATGAGACCGGAACGGCACATCTGGGCGATTTCCGGATTGATAATGCCCTCCATGATAGCGTTGTTCCTGTCCACGACAAATGTCTGGTTCTTCTTCAGGGTTCCCCTTTTGAAGGAGAAGGGCTCATGGTAGGTACCGTCCACATAGTTGAAGACGCCAGCAGCCTGGTCAAATCCCAGCTCGACAGCACGGATTTTCGCGGCTACAGTCGACACCTGAAAGAAATCAGCCAGTTGGCTGATAGCAAGCTGCATAATCTCAGCATCGCGTGTATTAGGGAAAGCCTGATGCAGTGCCCGAAGGATAGCGGTGAGCTTCTGCTTTGTGGTGGACGCGGGCATCAGAATTCTGGGAGCCAGCGCATTGGCCTGCCATTCCATCCAATCCAGTTCGCTGGCAAGAGAGCCATCGTCGCGCTTGTCGTATTTCTCCACCACAGCGCAGGTGATGGTGCTGATTCCGGGATTGAGAAGCTGCTGGAGCTCGAAGAATTTGTGGTGCTTGTCCCAGTGGACGCACTCGTGGATGATGGTGTTGTTATTTGAGCCGATATTTCTCATGAAGACCACGTTCGGGTTGATGAGAATGGTGCCAGGTTCAATATCCATCTCCACAACCTCTCCGGTGCGCTCGTCAATTATCTGCACATGGGCCGGGGAGAAAAACGTCTGGCCGAAGATGTTATCAGGCAGCGGAGCCTCGAATCTCTTCAGCTGCATTGCCTCTAAGATTTCGTCCAGCGGCAGCGGCATTGCGGTCTTGAGGGCGCGGGGACAGTACTTTTCAAGAAATTTCGTCGCGTGCTCGTCTAAGTCCTTTGCATAGACATACGGCACCAGATACTTGGTCAGTGCGTCTTCCTTGTCAAATCTCTCTCTGGAATAATCGTCCACGCCAAGGATTCTTACATTTGAAAGCCCGTTATGTAGGATACCGGAGAAGGCCACGGTAAACCAGGGTGTGACCATGTCCTCCTCATAATCACGGTGGCCCTTTCCTCTAAGGATGACGTCCGCTTGCACAGCGGCCCGGAAGCGGATACAGTCGCCGTCGTCCTCCTTGAACGTGACGCCCATGACATGGACATCATCGAGCTCCGGATAATCCGGGTCTGGAACGATTCGCGTGGACAGGTTGAGCCTTTGCCGATTCTTGTAGATATAGGATTTTAACGCTGCAAAAATCGCGTTGTACTGCGTGTCCTGCAAATACGATTCAAATATCTTTTCGCCGTGTGCCAGAATGCTCCCTCCCATATAATTATTTCCCGTGTTCCTGTCTGTCGAAAAGGTGTATCTATTATAGCATTAGAACGGAGAACTTTCAACAGAAGTCGCAGAAAATTCGTGCGTTTACGGAGAATTATCTTGTTTTTTCGACAGGAACGTGGTATCATGGAGGCACACTTATCAGATTTCGGCGAAACCAAAGCTCGTTGCACAGGCACAGGTTTATTATTATGGGGTGACCATTATGGAAGTAAGTTATAAAAAACTATGGAAACTGCTTATCGACAAAGATATGAAAAAGAAAGATTTGCAGTCTGCCGCAGGAATTAGTTGGTCGTCCGTGACAAAGCTGTCCAAGGGCGAAACGGTCAGCATAGAAGTCCTTATGAAAATCTGCAAGGTTCTTAACTGCGACATCGGAGACATCATGGAGCTGCTACCGGAGGAAGCTCCAGAATCCTAAAAGAGAGGTTTGTATGGCGAAAAATCAACGTGATTTTTTCAAAAAGAAAAACGAGTGGTCTGAGATTAAGGATACGCTTCTTAGATGCTACTTGCCCCAGTATTTTCAAAAGCTCCTTGTTTCAGGGAAGCCAATTTTCTATATTGATTGCTTTGCTGGCAAAGGCAAGTTTGACGATGGGAATGATGGCTCCCCACTGATAGCAATACAAATCATAAACGAACGGTTAGGCATGAGCAGAATATCCAGAAAGAACAATACAATAATACCTTGCTTTATAGAGCTGAATCACGCTGCAGACTTGGAACAGAACCTGACGCTGCATCCTTATCAGTATGGGACACCACAGGTAGTTGACGGGAAATTCGAGGATAATATCCGTGGCTTATTAAAGGATAAACGCGGATACAATGTCTTCCTTTACATTGACCCATACGGAATACAAGCACTTGATTCGCAGCTCTTTGATGAGATTGGCACATACGGATTTCGTTCCTTTGAGATGCTCATCAATTTCAATTCCTTTGGTTTCTTCCGAGATGCCTGCCGTGTGATGAAGGTAGATATTTCTCAGGATGATGCCTTGATGGGCCTTGATGACTTGGTTGAATATGAACCAACAACGGTAACAGCATCTCCTCAGTCAGAGAATTTGTTGACGCGAATCGCCGGTGGAAACTACTGGATGGATATTGTCAGGGATTTTCAAGCGGGTCGCATCGACGGGTATCAGGCAGAACGTAGGTTATCAGCAGAATACAAACAGCACCTGAAGCAGAAGTACAAATATGTGTTGGATATGCCCATCAGACTGAAACCTGGTCAGAGGCCCAAGTACCGAATGATACATGTTTGCGACCATGAAGACGGCTGTTTTCTTATGGCTGAAAACATGCAGCGTCGAAAAGATGAGCTATTTGTCAACATCCAGCAAAACGGTCAATTGTCTCTCTTTAATATGATGAGCACCGTAACATCCACAGTGGAAAATGATATTTTGACGCAAGAAGAGATAGAACAGATGGTTCTGGCCCATATCCATCAAATGACAAGGGAGACACATATCACAGTTTTTCTTGCTGATTTTTGTAATGAATACGGAGTTATCTGCCCATTCAAAATGATATACGAGATTCTCACAAAACTCGAAAATGCTGGAACGATTGATATCGTAAGAGACCCAGCGTTAACAGCCGCAGGAAAGAAAAGAACGTTCTGGGAAGAGAAAGCTGGCCAGACCGTAATTGTTAGGAGGCGCACATAATGAAGCACGTAAAAGGATTCATAACGCGGAAAACCATGCTCTATGAGACGGGAGTGGAGTATGGCGATTACACCATGAATCATGTGCTCGGCTGTGCGCACGGATGCAAGTATCCTTGTTATGCGTTCCAACAGAAAAAACGGTTCGGTAACGTAAAAAGTTATGAGGAATGGTTACAACCATATCTCGTTTCAAACACGTTGGAGCTCTTGGACAAAGAAATTCCAAAGCTGAAAGACAAAATCAAATCGGTACAGCTCTGTTTCACGACCGACCCTTTCATGTATGGATATGACGAGATAAGGAACATGAGCATTGCCGCGATTAGGAAACTAAATGAGGCAGGCATTATCTGTACTACATTGACGAAAGGTATCCTTCCGATAGAGCTGAAAGAATACTCATTGAGAAACGAACATGGTATCACACTAATAACACTTGATGAGGATTATCGTCGTAAAATGGAGCCCGGAGCAGCCTCGTGTGAAGAGCGCCTCGCTGCATTACGGGCATTACATGAGGCCGGGTGCAGGACATGGGTAAGTATTGAGCCTTATCCAACACCAAATCTCATAGAGCAGAACCTTCATGACCTGCTTGAATCCGTTGGTTTTGTTGACCGGATTATATTTGGACGCACGAACTATAGCAAAGAAGTGAGTGCATACACTGCACACAAACATTTTTATAATAAATGTGCTGCCGAGGTGGTTCAATTCTGCCAGGAGCGAAACATCAGCTATCACATCAAAGAGAAGACAATCACGGAAGGGTAATCTCCAGAGAAAGACACAGGAGGCAAAAACGCATGGCTGCTTTAGACGATTTGATTAGCCAGATTCCGGACGAGTCCCTGCGTGAGCGGATTCGCGCAGAGATGAAGCGGGCCAATCGCCAGAAGAAATTTGGTCTGGTATTTGAAGAGCATCTGCCGGAGGCCACACCGCTTTACGATATCCCGGTAAAGCGTGGTTCCGTCGTGGCCAAGAAGGACGGACAGGTCACGGACATCTACTATGTAGAGAAAATCGAGGATGGGCAGGCAAACTGCTTCCACAAGGCGACGAAGGAGCGCGTCGTGCTTCCCGTGGATGTGCTGGTTTGCGTGGCCCAATTCGGTGAGCCCATCTATCCCTATCTGCAGCCGCTGGATACCGTCTGCAATGCGCCGGACAGCGACCTGTGGCACACGCTGATCGAGGCGGACAATTACCATGCCCTGCAGCTTCTGGAATACCTGTACGCAGGCAAGGTAGATTGTATCTACATCGACCCACCCTATAACACAGGTGTGAGAGATTGGAAGTACAACAATAATTATGTTGACGGCAATGACACCTATCGGCATAGCAAGTGGTTATCAATGATGGAGAAACGACTGAAGATAGCCAAACGGTTATTGAATCCAGAGGACTCCGTTCTAATTGTGACAATCGACGAGAAGGAATACTTGCATCTCGGATGCTTGTTGGAAGAAATGTTCCCAGAAGCCAGGATGCAAATGGTGAGCAGTGTCATCAATCCTGCTGGCGCTGGTAGACAAACGGAGTTCGCACGAACAGATGAATATCTGTATTTCGTTCAGCTTGGTAACTCATCGATACTACCCGAAAGCCGAGAAACTGAAAACGTACCAGTTATATGGGATACGCTTCGGAGGAGCAGTTTAGCGAACGCACGTGGCAGGCACGGGAAAGGGGCATGCGGGCCGAATCAGTTCTATCCGATTTATGTGAATGATACTACCGGTAGAATCGAAAGAATTGGAGAACCTGTGTTTGAAGGCATAGACAGATTTACAGCCCCACAGATTGAAGGGTGCACTGCTGTGTTTCCAGTAAGGCCTGACGGTACAGAAATGAATTGGGGCATAAAACCGGAAGAAGCAAGAGAGCGCTTGGCGGGAGGATATTTACGAGCTGGAAAGCATACACCTTCTGCTCCACAGCAGTATGTTATCTCCTATGTGACAGGCGGTAACATCAAAGACATTGACGCAGGTATTGCAGTTATCGATGGATATGAACCTGACGGAAGCGTTAGAGCTTATTATCCAAAAGGCAGAGATAAAATGCCTACAACAAATTGGAATCGCCCCACTCACGACGCGCAAAGATTTGGAACCAATATTCTTACACCCATAATTGGTGGCCGTTTTCCATATCCAAAATCGCTTTACGCTGTTAAAGATTGCCTTAGATTCTTTGTTGCAAATAAGCCAGAAGCATTAGTCATAGACTTCTTTGCTGGGTCTGGAACCACTCTACATGCCATCAATCTAATGAATGCAGAGGACGGCGGGCATCGACGTTGTATACTGGTGACTAACAACGAGGTGTCCAATGCGGAAGAAAAATCCTTGGTATCAAGGGGCTATCAGCCGGGAGACGAAGAGTGGAGCAATCTCGGAATTGCGCGGTATGTGACATGGCCGCGCACAGTCTGTTCCATTGAGGGCCATGATGTGAATGGGAAACCGCTTAAGGGCGACTACATCACCAGCGGAGAGGAACCGATGCACATGGCAGACGGCTTCAAGGCAAATGCAGCCTTCTTCAAGCTGGGCTTCCTGGATAAGAATGCCGTAGCACTGGGCCGCCAGTTCAAGGAGCTCCTTCCGGTGCTCTGGCTGAAAGCTGGTGCCCACGGGCCTTGTCCCTCGCTTGAGGAGGCAGCGGAAGCGCCCGACATGCTGGTGCTGCCGGTGAACCGTTTCGCCGTGCTGACTGACGAATCGCAGTATGAGACTTTTGCTGCGCAGGTAAACGGTGAAGAGGCCATTACAACGGTTTACATCGTGACCGATTCCGAACCGGGCTATCGGGAGATGGTTTCCGGGCTGCACGCTGAAGACACCTATCAGCTTTACAGAGACTATCTGGATAACTTCCGGATCAACCACGGAGGACGCTAAGATGAAAGTAGAATTATTCCCTTTTCAGAAGATGGCGCTGTTCCAGCTGCGGAGAAAGACCGCTGAGGCGCTCGGCTCTTACCAGCGCACCCACACACCGCAGGTTCTCTCTTTCACCGCTCCCACCGGCGCGGGCAAGACCATCATTTTGGCGTCTCTGATTGAATCTATCTATTTCGGCGATGAGGAGTATCCCGACCAGCCGGATGCCATCTTTGTCTGGCTCTCGGATTCTCCGGAGCTCAACGAGCAGTCGCGCAGCAAGATTGACCTGAAGGCGGATAAGATTCGGCTCAACCAGTGCGTGACCATCACCGATGAATCCTTCGACCAGGAGATGCTGGACGATGGGCATATCTATTTCCTGAATACCCAGAAGCTGGGCAAGAGCAGTAATCTGACGAAGAAGGGCGACGGACGTACCTTCACCATCTGGGAAACGCTGCAGAACACGATGGACGAGAAGTACGACCGCTTGTACTTCATCATTGACGAGGCCCACCGTGGTATGCAGGGCCGAGCCGCTGCACAGGCCACCACCATCATGCAGAAGTTCCTCAAGGGCAGCCGGGAAGACCGTCTGGCTCCTGTTCCGGTCGTGCTTGGCGTGACTGCTACACCGGAGCGCTTCAACAATCTGGTGTCCGGGACAGAATCGACCATCCAGAAGGTCATCGTGTCCGCCGACGATGTGCGGGCCTCCGGTCTACTGAAGGACAGAATCATCATCGCCTATCCGGAGGATGCCTCTGGAAGCAAGGATATGGCTGTGCTGCAGGCTGCTGCCGATGACTGGAAGCAGAAATGGGAGCACTGGTCTCAGTATTGTCAGGAGCAGCACTACGCCTACGTGAATCCGGTGTTCGTGATTCAGGTGCAAAACCAGACCGGCAGCGGCATCTCCGATACCGATTTGGATGACTGCCTCCGGAAGATTGAGGAGCGGACAGGATTCCGTTTCCAAGACGGAGAAGTTGTGCATACCTTCGGACAGACGACCAGCACCATCCAAATCAATGGTGTCGCGGTCAGATATCTGGAGCCGTCCCGTATTGCGGACGAGAAGAACGTCAAGGTGGTTTTCTTCAAGGAGAACCTCTCCACCGGCTGGGATTGCCCTCGCGCTGAAACCATGATGTCTTTCCGTCGTGCTACGGACGCGACCTATATCGCGCAGCTGCTCGGCAGAATGGTCAGAACACCCATGCAGATGCATATTCAGGTGGACGATGTCTTGAACGACGTGCACCTCTATTTGCCGTACTTTGATGCCCAGACCGTTGAGGATGTGGTCAAGGCGCTTCAGAGCACCGAGGGCGGTGAGATTCCCACCGATGTTATCGGCGACTCCTTCGAGAACAGCACCATCGAAACGTGGACTGTCCGTCCGACCAGACCGGCTCCCGCCCAGCGTCCCGCGAGGCCGAAGCAGCAGGTTCCCGGCCAGATGTCTTTGGGAGACAGCCCTTCCCCTGAGACCGGCAATGAACCTTCCGCGCAGGAGGCGACGCAGCAGACGCCCTCGCAAAGTGGTAGCACCTCATTCGGCGCACCAGCGGCACCTGCTTCCGGTACCACGGATACCATACGCCCGGTGAGTGGCGTGAGCAGCGAAACGCCTGCAAATGGAGCTGCTGCAGGGGCAGAGCCTTCCGGTGCAACGGAACCGCAGCCTGCTCCGGAAGACGTTCCCGAAGAGCCGGAGCTTGACCGAGAGGCCATCGTAAAGGCCATCAATGATGCTGGTCTTCTGACCTATGACGTGCGCAGGGTCAGAATCAACGACTATCTGAAATCTCTGTTCAGCCTCACCCGGCTCCTGACGCAGTCCGGCCTTCAGCCCTCTGCCTCCTATGATGTTGTGAATGAAATCGTAGAAATGATTCGCAGCTTCATCAAGAAGACAAAGGACGAGGGCAGATATGACGAGCTGGCCACGCAGGTACTGCAGTTCAAGCTGAAAACGCAGACGTTTGATGTATTCGGCGAGTCTGTGGATGACCATGCGGAGATGGATTTGTTCTCCACCACGGATACCGACCTCGACCGTCAGTTCCGTCTTGCGGAGCTCAAGCTGGGCAATGAGGGTGTCGGCATCCGCTACGGCACCCGATACGCAAATGACGATAATCCTGCCGGATACAAAATCGACGTCATCATCTTTGCCGCCGACGCAGACAGTATGGATATGCTCCACAATTATGCCCGCAGCCGGTTCCACGACATCAACGACGCGAATCGCCGCCGTATCACGGGCCTGACTGAGCGATACCGGAAGAAGTATGACAGCATCGTTTCCGATGGCGACATCATCAGTAAGCATAACTTCCGGCTGCCGGAGACCATCAGCATTGAGCGCAGCAATGTCGGCGAGGCTTATACCGACCATCTGTTTGTGGACAATGCGACCGGCAAAGCCGTCATCAACCTGAACAATTGGGAAAAGGCTGTCCTTCAGGCCGAGCGTGGCCGGTCGGACTATATCTGCTGGCTCCGCAATCCGCCGAGGAAGTCATGGTCACTGTGCATCCCCTATGAGCAGAACGCGGAGAAGAAGTCGATGTATCCCGATTTTCTGATTATCCGAAAGGACGAGATGGGCTTCGTCATTGATATTTTGGAGCCGCATGACGGAACCAGAACGGACAATCTGGGCAAGGCTAAGGGCTTTGCTGAGTATGCCCGTCAGAATCCCGGTGTCGGCAGGCTTCAGCTTATCCGGCTGCTGAACGGGCGCATCAAGAGACTGGATATGTCCCGCAGCGCCGTCCGCGACCGCGTTTCCCACGCGATGTCCAATGACGAGCTTGACCATATTTTTGATGAGGATGGATTTTTCGGTTAAAGGCTGGTGAAGCAGAATGTACGATGAGAACATCATATCCCGGATGAACGATTATCTTCACAAGGCCGCGCAAGCACTGGCGTCGTGGCTTTCTGTGATGCTGCCCAAATCCGGTGAAGACTGGTGGGAGGAGTGCGTACTCTCAAATCTGAGCTATCCCCAGAGAGAGCTCATTGAAAAAAAGGGTCTTTCCAAGCTGGAGGAATTAGACCTTGCAGCGCTTCTTCGTGTTGCCAACAAGTCTTGGTACACGATGCGCGGCTACGCCTATCTTCCGACCAGTGAGCGGGAGTGCATCCGCGATATGATTGGCGTCCGGAACAACTGGGCGCATGTCAGCGCGGAGCTCCCAGGCAAGGATACCATCGTATCGGACATTGAATGCCTCATCCGGTTTTTCGCCCAGATGAACCGGAGCGGACTGATTCCTGATTTGGAACAGTTCAAAGCAAGGGTGGAGCGTCCCGAAGCATTCAAGGATGAAACACCTCCGCAGCCAGTGCTCCGCCCGACCGTTACTGCGCCCAAGCAGGCAGTTGCCATCGTGGAACCGGAGGTTGTACAGGAGGACGATATCACAGAGAGAAGCCTCGTCTACATCGTCGGCAGCCCGGACACCAAGGGTATGGTGTTTTCTGTTACGCAGCTTGGCGATACAAAGAAGTACGAAGTATTTGTCGAAGGTGCGCTAAAGACCTATTATGAGGGTCAGATTGCGCTGGTGAGCAGTACACCTGAATATGAGTGGGTGGATTCTGAGACCCTGCGAAGCTATCTCTCTGCCTACCAGATTAACAATCCGTCAGCCGGAAATCTGTATTCCCTTAATGCTGCCCGTATCGATTTCGTGCCCTATCAGTTCCGACCGGCATTGAAGCTGATAAAGGCAGACGAACCAAGGATTCTGATTGCAGACAGCGTCGGTGTCGGTAAAACCATCGAGGCCGGTCTGATTATCAAGGAGCTGCAGGCCCGCTCCGATTTGGAAAACATCATGATTATCTGCCCGAAGCCGCTCGTCGCAGACCGCAAGTGGGAAAATGAGATGAAACGCTTTGACGAGGAATTCACGCCCTTGGATGGCGATACTTTTCGGCAGATTATCTCTGATACCGACCGTGACGGTGAATGGCCTGCCCGCTATGGAAAGGTCATCGTCCCGTATTCCATTCTGGATGCGAGGACATACCAAGGGAACCAATCCAAGCGACATAAGAGCTTCGGCCTCCAACAATTAGACCCAGCACCGCATTTTGATTTGGTCATCATTGATGAGGCCCACCATCTGCGCAATGGCAGCATGGAGAAGGACAAGGCATTTGCATATAAGTGTGTTCACTACTTCTGCCAGCACGCAGACGCTGTCGTAATGCTGACCGCGACTCCGCTGCAGACAAGTGACGACGACCTGTACACGCTGCTTAATCTGCTGCGCCCGGATGTCGTAATCGACAAGAAGAGCTTCACGATGATGTCGCGTCCGAATCCGTATATCTCTCAGTGCGCCCACATCGTTCGAGCTGCGAAGGAAAACTGGAAAGCAGAAGCACTGGAAACGCTGGATAGTGTTCTCACGACCCAATGGGGCGAAAATGTAATCGCAAACAATCCGGTATTTGAGCAAATCCGGAAGGTTCTCAGGCAGGACACCATCACCCGTGAGGAGCGGGTAAAACTCATTACCGATATTGAGTCTCTCCATAGCTTCAATATGATGCTCAACCGGACGCGCAGAAAGGATATCCAAAATTTCTGCATTCGGAGAACGCATACGCTGGAGAGCGATTTTACTGACCAACAGCGGGAGCTCCATGATGCTCTCTTGACTTTTGAAGTCGCTGCGCTGTCCAAATTGCACGGTGGCCGTGGCGTCAAATTTATGATGTCAACGATTCGCCGTCAGGCTGCAAGCTGCATCTTTGGCCTTGCTCCGCACATTCGGGGTATCATTGACCGCAGATTCGAGCAGATGACGGACGACCCGGAATTTGATTTTGATGAAGGCGAGTTCAGTGAGATGGACTTGGAGACATTCCGCTCCATCGCAAAGAACATTCTGGAAATGGCGGATAACCTGCCGGAGGACGACCCGAAATTCGATGGGGTGCTCCAGATTATCCGAGAAAAGCAGAAATCTGAAAATAATAAAATCATCCTGTTCAGCACATTCCGCTACACGCTGTATTATATCAAAAGAAAGCTGCGAGAAGCGGGACTTCGTGTCGAGCAAATCGATGGTAGCGTAAAAAATGATGACCGGCTGGATTTCCGGGCGCGGTTTGAACTCCCGAAGGATGACCCGGAAGCCATTGACATTATGCTTTTCACAGAAGTCGGCTCTGAAGGCTTGGACTATCAGTTCTGTGACATGATGATAAACTATGACCTGCCTTGGAATCCCATGCGCATCGAGCAGCGCATTGGTCGTATCGACCGCCGAGGCCAAGGGAGCGAAGTTGTAAACATCTATAACGTTATCACCAGTGATACTGTGGACGCTGACATTTATGACCGCTGCCTCTCTCGCATCGGTGTCTTTGAAGGGAGCATCGGTGAATGCGAGGAGATTCTCGGTGAAATCGGCAGGCAAATTGAGCTGATAGCACTGGATACCAGCCTTACGGATGCAGAGCGAAAAGCAAAGCTGGAGCAGATGGCCGATAATGAGGTGCGCAAGGCCCAGGAGCTGAACAAGCTGGAAAGCGAGGAGAAGGAGCTATTCGGGTTCGATTTGTCGAACTATACGATGTCAAAGGAAATTCAGGAGGCAGAAAGTCCCTTCCTGTCGGCCAGAAGCATTCAGCACCTTGTCGAGATGTATCTCAATCACCGATTAGGTGGTAACAATTATATCCTTGGTGATGGTGCTCTGAAAACGCTGCGCCTCAGTGCAATGGCGCGTTCTGAAATCCTGTCTGACCTCAGAAATCTGACTGGCCTGCGGAACAGCCTGCGTAGGAAATGGGAGGTTTATCTTAAGGGCAACAATCCGAACCACCCGATTACTTTTGATTCAGAAGCTGCCGAGAAAAACCGAACCGCCTTTTTCGTTACTCCGGTGCACCCGCTGGTCAAACAAGCCGCATCCTATTTTGCCACCAACAAGCTCGTTTATATTCACTTGGAATACTACTCTGACGAGATTCCAGCCGGTGATTACCCGATGTCTATTTATGCGTGGGATTACGTTGGGATTCGTTCAAATTTCAAATTGGTAGCAATCTGTGAGGAACCGAGAATTGCAGCAGAGCTCCCGGAATACATCCTGACCGCTGCCGCCGTTGACTATTCTTCAAAGCTAAAGCCGGAGGCGTGGGACGCTTTGGAGGAACACCACGTCCGGATGTGGCAAGCTGAGAAGGCCCAGCACACAGAGTCTACAAGGCAAGTCGCTCGCTATAAATTAGAGAGCTTAAAGAACAATTACCGAAACCGGAAATTGGTCTTGGAAAGAAAAATTGCTGAGGCCGGGGATGAACGAATTGCAACTATGCATCGCTCTGAATTGGAAAACGCTACACAGCGTTATCAGCAGAAGGTTTCAGAGATTGAAGCGAAGATTGCGAAGGCAGATATACATACTACGTTGATTGCAAACGGGGTTATCACGGTAAAGTAAAGAGGTGAGCGCTTTGAATATAGCTGATAAGATTCTCCAGAATCAAGATAGGGACGGCATGCTCAGGCGGTCGCTCGAACGGATAATTCAGCTCTATACCGATAAATCACACTTTGTCTACGAGCTGCTCCAGAACGCGGAAGACGCAGGAGCTACTGAAATTCGGTTTGTCCAATACTCTGACAGGCTTGAAGTGATGCACGATGGAAAATCCTTCACTACGGAGAACCTGCAGGGCCTGTGCGACATAGGGCAGTCGGACAAGGTTAATGATTTAAACCAGATTGGCGAATTCGGTGTCGGCTTCAAATCAGTCTTTGGCATATGTGAAACGGTCAGGCTGTATAGCTCGCCGCGCAAAAAGGAGCTGGCAGAGAATTGCCATCCCTTCGCTGTTGAGATAAAGGACTTCACGAAGCCCGTAGATATCCCTGCCGTTGATGTTCCGGCTGGCTATACGACCCTCTTCGTGTTCCCATATAGCGTTGGATTCCAGTTTTCGGGATTTAAAAATCTGGCTGCGCTGAATGAAGCTATTACAAAGCGACTCAAAAATCTCGGAGTGACCACGCTCCTTTTCATGCGGCACCTCGAACTCATTGAGTACGAAATCAAGATTCCGGGCAAAGAAGCATCAGGGGAATATTTACTGGATGCTGAGCCGATAAATGACCACTGCACCCGCGTGTCGGCAATTGAATCCGAGGATGATAAGACGGACGAGTCTCTGTCATTCATCAAATTTTCGATGCCGATTGATTCGAGGGTTTCTACCCGTACAATTGACGTTGCGTTCACTGTCGCAACAGGCAAAGAAGGAAAAACCACTTTCCAAAAAGCAAAGAATCCGTATATCTCCGTTTACTTCCCGACAGAGACCGAAAGCAAACTTGACTTCATTGTCCAAGGCCCGTTCCGCACTACTCCAAACCGGAGCAGTGTTCCTGCCGATGAAGAGGAAAACGAGGCTCTGGCTGAACAAACGGCAAAGCTCCTCAGACAGAGTGTCCTTGAGCTGCGCGATATGGGGCTCCTCGACTTGAGCCTGATTCGGATTCTGCCTCTTGATGAGGACGACTTTGATGTCTATCCGCTTTTCTATCCTTTATACGAAGAAATGCGGGATTTGTTTTCGTCGGAGCGCGTTTTGCCCGTTAAGGATGGGAAGGGCTACACTAAGGCTGCCAATGCAGTTATTGCGAGAAGCAGAGAAATTGCGGAGCTATTGCCCAGCGAGTTAATCTCGGAACTTATCAACGACAAAAGACATTATGAATGGCTTCCGGTTTCGTTGACGGAGACAGGCCCGTACAAAGATGTGCTCTCTTATTTCTCCAGCATTTTGGGAATAGAGGTTATTCGTCCGGAAGACCTTAGAAGCTACTTCAACGATAATCACAGTTTTTTGGAAAACCGAGATAATGACTGGCTCGTTAGGCTTTACAAGCTGTATGAGACTGTCCCGAATATTTTCTCCGAATCGAATTACAGAAATATTCTCGACGCTGTGATTGTCCGCACAGCATCCAACCGCATAGTTGCTCCATACCGAAAATCGCAGTCTTCTTATTTGCCCAATGTATTTCTTCCGTCGAAGAAGGCGATGCAGGCCGAGGTGGAATTTGTCCATCCATATCTATTTGAGAAGTGCCGAACCTTCTTTGAAAATGTACTGCACCTGAAGACGCCCAACGAGTACGAGCACTTTGTAAAATCTCTTGAAAAGCGGTATGCTGGTACAGATTTTAGCGGTTCATTTGAGGAGCACGTACAAGACATACACGCCCTTGTCAAGTATCTCAGGAATTCTGACTACGAGGCTGACCTGAGACAGATTGTTCGGAAAGCGTTCTACATAAAGTGCAGGTCAGGAGGAAAGGCATACTGGGCACGGCCACATTCAAAGGTTATTCGGTTCCCTCAGTCCGAAACCGATCTAATGCTGGAGCAATACTACAAAGGCATTGCGCCGGATATCTACTTTGTCGATTTTGACGCATACCAGTCAGCCGGAATCACCTTTGATGACCTACGGGCGCTTGGCGTTACAGACAAAATCATCACCGGGGACGAAAAAACCTGGGGTGAATACTATACCGGCAATCCTGGCCGACAGCCTGAGTGGAGAACGACCGGAGACTTTCGCTGGAAACTCGGCATTGATAAGTTGGAAGAGGCCCTTCTCTACATCTCCCAGCATGCGAAAGCTAAAGACGCCTTAATAAAATCACAGGTGATTTTTAAGACACTGCAGGAGAACATGTCCTGCCTTGTTGGTACGGTTTATATCGGCGGAGGAACGCCAAATAAATATGACGAGCCTGCAGATGTAATCCATACTCTGAATAGGGATGGGTTTAATTGGCGTCTTTCTGACTGGAACGGAAAATGGCTCTATACTGAGTCTGGGGAGCTGGTCTCGCACAAGGCTATATCAAAACACGATTTGAACAAGGCACTATACGGAAAAGTCAGCCTCGATTCAAATTTGTACGACATTCTGGGCTTTAAGAAAGGGAAAATTGACCAGCATGAGGCCATTGTGAAGGATTACGATGCTCTGCCGGATGAGAAGAAACAGTCCTACTTTGAAATTGAGCTGGAGCGCCGCTTCCACATTACACCTGAGCAACTCAGTCGTGAATTTGGTGGTCTGTCTCTACAGGAAGGTTCTTCTGGTCAATCTGAGGAGGACGAATTTGAGTTCCCGACCGGTTTCGTTAAGAACTGGGAGGCGCTGAAGAAGCATACCGCTCAAATACTGTCCTATGCCAGCCCAACCGTATATGCGACTGTCGTCAGGCGTATCCGCGTCAGTCGACCGCAAGACGATGTCCGCGCATACCTGATGAATATGTATCGCGTAAACTCGTCTTATCGGTATGCCTGCCAGCTGTGCCACAAGCCGTTCTCCAATGTGGAAATGTGCCAGCTGGAACAGAAGCCGGATGTAGAGCTCGACCCGTTGAATGTCTGCCTTTGTCCGAATTGCGCCGCAAAGTTTAGAACGCTGCGAAATGATAAGTATCTGGCAGACCGGCTCATAGATTCTATCCTTGATGTGTCGGAAAATGAGATTGAGGAGAATGACCACGTTTCAGTTGCTATCAACGACTATGATTTCTGGTTCACACCTACTCATATCGCGGAAATTATAGAGCTTCTTAAGCTGAAGAAAAAAGCTGCAGGGGAGCGCAAAGCCCAACCGCAGACTGCCAGTAAGCCCAATGCGAAGGCAGTGGCAAAAGCGCCGGAGTCGAATAGAGCTGCACCTGTGCAGCCTGTTAAGGAAGAAACTCCACCTTCTACTCCGGAGCCGGAAGAGGAAGGACTGCAGAGCGATACAAGCGCATATGGCGAGCTCATTGGTAGACGGGTGTTCCACAAATCGAAAAAAGCATACGCTCGTGTTGTTGGATGCGACGGAGAGTATGTGGTCTTGAATTTCGAGAGTGGGGATAAGGCCGGTCAGGATGTCAAGTATAACCTGACCATGTGCTTGAATAATGGTTGGATTGAAGTCGTCGACTAATACTTTTTAATTTTGCCCGAACCATTTAATTTTGGCATACATTTTAATTATTCCTTGAGCCAGCTGCGCTGGAGCCCAGATGTCAGCATCGGGCACACCATGGCTGTGCTCTGACGGGGCAAATTGAACACCGACAAATACAGCGAAAACCGCAAGAAACGCCTTGTTTCCTGCGGTTTTCGCTATTTTTATACACTTTTCCGGCGACCGGGCTTGTATCAAAGATTGCAACGGTGTACAAAGGGAACATAATAAAAAACTTAATAATGGACTGCCAATC